>Ga0247810_10000015_pt1 | contig 313407 bp, 274 predicted proteins | sample UWRJL119311C1_FD_179918 | JGI IMG/M metagenome (GOLD analysis project Ga0247810, IMG submission 179918) | Plant litter microbial communities from Arlington Agricultural Research Station in Wisconsin, United States - UWRJ-L119-311C-1 | ecosystem: Environmental > Terrestrial > Plant litter >...
TGGGATCTGTACCTATGGGGGATGGCCCAAATAGCAGCACAGCACTCCGTTAGCCAGACCCGATTGCAGTAGGTACCGTGGTGGGCAAGAGCGCATGGCCGTACTACGCAAAGCGGGATGGACATGGATAGCTCAACTGTAATTGCTCTTCTAAAACCCTTTTAAATAACCTTTATTTCAAAGGTGATCAAAGGATAAATTAGTGCAAACTAACAAGCAACAATACCTTTCGTACTGCATAATTTACAAATAAACCATCAGATAACCACCTGTAATGCCTATCTTTGTGCCTTAATTATAAAACAATGAATATCAATTTCGGATCAAGAAGGGAAGTATTATCACATATTGAGAAATATATGCTAGAAATGATGCCTACCTATTTGAAACCTATAGATACGAACTGGCAGCCATCAGATTTTTTACCAGATTCTACTAAGGATTCTTTTTATCAAGATATTAAAATTTTGAGAGAGAATGCTAAAGATCTTTCTTATGATTTAGTCGCTGTATTAATTGGCGACACTATTACCGAGGAAGCATTACCAACTTACGAATCTTGGTTGATGATGATGGATGATATTTCTCGTGATGAAGAGGGTGGCTGGATGAAATGGAATAGGTTATGGACTGGTGAAGAAAACCGTCATGGAGATCTTTTAAACAAGTATTTGTATTTATCTGGCCGTGTTGATATGCGCCAAATGGAAATTTCGACACAATATCTTATTGCTGATGGTTTTGATATTGGTACTGGTCATGATCCATATCGTAATTTTGTTTATACAAGCTTTCAAGAGCTAGCAACTAATATTTCGCATAGAAGAGTAGCATCTTTGGCGAAAAAAGATGGTGATACGTTACTTTCTAAAATGTGTGGAGTGATTGCTGCAGATGAGGCACGTCATGCTAAAGCTTATAAAGATTTTATGTCTAAAATTTTTGAAGTAGATCCTAATGAAGCAATGATTGCTTTTGAGGATATGATGCGTAAGAAAATCGTAATGCCTGCTCACTTTCTACGTGAAATGGGAATGAAAATCGGTCAAACTTTTGGTCATTTTACAGACGCAGCGCAACGTTTGGGTGTATATACCGCAGTCGATTATGTTGAAATTATGCAACAGCTAATCGAGGAATGGAAAATTGATAGTTTAAATGAATTAAATGATGCTGGCGAGAAGGCGAGAGATTATGTAATGAATTTGCCTGCTCGATTATTGCGTATTGCGGAAAGAATGAAAAATCCTACAATGGATTATAAATTTAGTTGGATAGCTTCTTAAGCTAGATTGAAATCATATAAGAAAAGCTCCAATATTGGAGCTTTTTGTGTTTAGGAGCTTATTACATATTTCTACGGTATTGCCCACCTACCTCATAAAGTGCATTGCTAATTTGACCCAAAGAACAAATTTTGCACACTTCCATTAGGTGTTCAAATATATTATCTCCAGCAATTGCTGATTTTTGTAGATTTTTTAAGGCAATTTCTGTTTTATCTGCATTTCTATCTTGAAAAGCTTTTAAAGAGTTGATCTGAAATTCTTTTTCTTCTTCTGTTGCCCTAATTACTTCTCCTGGAACAATTGTAGGGGAGCCATTTTTATTCAAGAAGGTATTTACACCAACAATTGGATATTCTCCAGTATGTTTTAACGTTTCATAATATAGACTCTCTTCTTGTATTTTACCTCTTTGATACATGGTTTCCATTGCACCTAATACGCCACCACGATCATTTATTCTTTTGAATTCTGCTAAAACTGCGTCTTCTACTAAATCTGTAAGGTCTTCGATGATGAAAGCGCCCTGTAATGGATTTTCATTTTTAGCTAGACCCAATTCTCTATTGATAATTAATTGGATAGCCATTGCCCTACGAACAGATTCTTCTGTAGGTGTAGTGATGGCTTCGTCATATGCATTGGTATGCAATGAGTTACAATTGTCGTAAATTGCATACAGTGCTTGCAATGTTGTTCTGATATCATTGAAATCAATTTCTTGGGCGTGTAGTGAGCGACCAGATGTTTGGATATGATATTTTAGTTTTTGAGAACGATCATTTCCTTTGTATTTATTTTTGATAGCTTTTGCCCAAATTCTGCGAGCTACGCGACCTATTACTGAATATTCAGGATCGATTCCATTGCTAAAGAAGAAGGAAAGGTTAGGAGCAAAATCGTCAATATTCATTCCTCTGCTTAGATAATACTCGACAAAAGTAAAACCATTACTTAAGGTAAATGCCAATTGTGAAATAGGATTTGCACCAGCTTCGGCGATATGGTAACCAGAAATAGAAACAGAATAGAAATTTCTTACTTTTTCATCGATAAAATATTTTTGAATATCTCCCATCATCCGTAATGCAAATTCAGTTGAGAAAATACAAGTATTTTGAGCCTGATCTTCTTTTAAAATATCTGCTTGAACTGTACCACGTACTGAACTAATTGCATAAGCTCTAATTTTAGCATAAATTTCTGCTGGTAAGACTTCGTCACCTGTTACACCAAGCAACATTAAACCTAAGCCATTATTTCCTACTGGTAATTCCCCTTGATAAGTTGGTTTTTCAATTCCTTTTTTGTTGTAGATTTTGTTAATTTTCTCTTCAATTTCTTGTTCTAAGCCATTTTCGATAATGTATTTTTCACATTGTTGATCGATAGCTGCATTCATGAAAAAGCCCAATAACATTGGTGCTGGACCATTGATTGTCATTGAAACTGAAGTAGAAGGTGCACACAAATCAAAACCTGAATATAGCTTTTTGGCATCATCTAGCGTAGCAATACTTACACCAGAGTTGCCAATTTTACCATAAATATCTGGCCGAACATGTGGGTCTTCCCCATAAAGTGTTACCGAATCAAAAGCGGTAGATAAACGATGTGCAGGTTGACCTATAGAAACATAATGAAAACGTTTATTGGTGCGTTCTGGTCCACCTTCTCCGGCAAACATACGTGTTGGGTCTTCTCCATCGCGTTTAAGTGGAAATACTCCAGCTGCATAAGGAAACTCTCCAGGTACATTTTCAGTTAATAACCAATGCAAAATATCGCCCCAATCTTGATAACGAGGTAAGCTTACCTTTGGAATTTGAAGTTTTGAAAGTGATTCGTAAAATAAAGGCTGCTTTATTTCTTTATCACGCACCTTATACACGAAAAATTCTTCTTTATATTTCTGCTTTGTTTCTGGCCATTGGCGAAGTAACCGTTTACAATCGCCGTCTAATTGTTCTTCTAAATAGTTATAAGCATCTTGCAAACCCTCACCAAATCCTGAAAAATCGCTAGAGAAGTCGATAACACCTTTAAGCTGATAGAGTTTTCTGGCAATTTTAGATTGTTTATCTACCCACTCATTATAAGTTTCGCTAGCTTCAGCTATTTCTGATAAGTAACGAATGCGATCTGGTGGAATAATATAAATTTTTTCGGATTGTGTAGCTGTCATTTCCATTAGCGAAATGAAGTCAACACCAGTTTTTTCTTTGATACCATTTACCAATGCAACGAACAAATTGTTCATACCTGGGTCATTGAATTGGGATGCCATTGTTCCGTAAACAGGAATATCTTCATCTTTAGCATCGAAAAGATTATGGTTGCGTTTGTATTGTTTGCGTACATCGCGAAGTGCATCTAAAGCACCACGTTTATCGAATTTGTTGATAGCAACTAAATCAGCAAAATCTAACATATCGATTTTCTCTAATTGTGTTGCCGCACCAAATTCTGGTGTCATTACGTACAAGGAAATATCACAATGTTCGGTAATTTCTGTATCTGATTGTCCAATACCTGAAGTTTCTACTATAATTAGATCGTAACCAGCGGCTTTACAAATGTCTATACTTTCTTGTACATTTTTTGATAAGGCTAAATTTGCTTGTCGAGTAGCCAATGAACGCATATAAACTCTAGGGTTATTGATGGCATTCATACGGATTCTATCTCCCAATAAAGCACCTCCAGTTTTACGTTTGGAAGGATCTACTGAGATAATGGCAATTGTTTTATCCTTGACTTCAACTAAAAACCTGCGAACTAATTCATCAACCAAAGAAGATTTTCCTGAACCGCCTGTACCAGTAATGCCTAAAACAGGAGCTTGGTTTTTAATAGTCAACTTTTTTAATTCATCAACAAACTTTTGTGCACCTTCTGGATCATTTTCTGCAACTGTAATAGCAGATGCAATACTTTTAACTTCTTTATTTGGAATATTTTCTAATTCGTTAGTGATTGCTTTTGTTGTGATGAAATCTGTTTGCTCTAACATGTTATTGATCATGCCTTGCAAACCCATTTTACGACCATCATCTGGAGAATAAATTCTGGTTATACCGTGAGCTTGTAATTCTTCTATTTCTGATGGAAGAATTACTCCGCCACCACCGCCAAATATTTTGATATGTTTTGCACCTCTTTCTTGCAATAAATCGTACATGTATTTAAAGTACTCGATATGACCACCTTGATAAGATGTCATTGCAATACCTTGAACATCTTCTTGTATCGCACAGTTTACAACCTCTTCAACAGAGCGGTTATGTCCTAAATGAATTACTTCGGCACCAGAAGATTGCAAAATTCGGCGCATGATATTTATGGTAGCATCATGACCATCGAATAGGGCTGCAGCGGTAACAAAACGAATTTTATTTTTGGGTTTGTACACTTGAATTTGTTCCATGTAGGTTTTTGTATTTGGTTAACAAAGTTAGCAAAAACTAAGGATTGGCAATATTATTCACTTAATAGATACAGAACGATTAAGAATAGCCTATTTTGAGAAATGTTTTTAGCTATGTTTCATCATATGTCAAAGTCATTCAATTTCTCTTATAACCGTTGGTCGAAACCAACGGCAATGAATAGGTATAACTGCCAATTGATAGACGAATAATAAAATTGGTTAAAGCCAACCGCAATGAATGGGTCGCAAATGCTGTGGATTGTATTGTTTTAAGTTTTTAAGCCTGATCGAAATGATAGTCTGGAATGTATCCGCCGCGGCGTAGAATTGAGGACTATAAATGAAAAGCAGGGCTTGCGAAAATCGTAGCCCTGCTTTTGTCTTTCTAAAAACAAGAAATAGCTTAAGGATGAGTTAGCTCTATAATTGGATCACCTATGCTCCCATTGGGCATTTGAATTTGTAGCATTGCCGCTAAAGTTGGTGCAATGTCTGACATGTAATAGGTTTTATTGGTTTTGCCAGGTTTAACACCCCAACCCATAAATACCAATGGAATATGTGCATCGTAATTATACCAGCCACCGTGGCCAATGCCTGTTGATGAGCTCGAATTGTACCAGCCTGCATTAGCAATAATTTGAATGTCGCCACTTAATTTGGGATTATAACCATTGGCTAATCTGGTTTTTAACAATTCTGGCAATGTGGTATTCTGTAAATTTGTTAAATCAACTGCATTGCTAATCCCTTTTTGCTTTTTAAGGAAGTTAATTGCTGCAGCTTTAACGGTAGTAAAATCTACATTGCTATTTTCTATTACGGCACGATCAAAAATGACTTGATCATTCATGATATTTATGATTGATTTTTTAAGCTGAAATTTTTGTGTTAATAAAGAGTCTAAGCCTTTAGACATTGCTCTTGTGGTATATCGCTCTGCAGGGATGTTATTTTTACTTAAAAATTCTGGTGCATGAGCCACACCGTGATCTGCAGAAATGAAGAACAGATAGTTGCCTTTACCAACAGTTTTATCTAAATAATTGAATAGACCTTCTAAATCTTTGTCTAATCTTAAATAAGTATCTTCAATTTCTATAGAATTTGGACCGAACTGATGACCAACATAGTCTGTTGCCGAACAACTTAATGCCAAGAAATCTGTAATTTCGTCTTTGCCTAAGCTTTCATTTTCAACTGCTAATTTCCCGAAATCTATAGTCATGGTATTACCGTATGGCAAACTTTTAATCATTTCGTAGTTTTTACCAATATATTGCTTCGTAAGGTGAGGGAATGAAGAATCGGTTTCGCCTTTAAATTTACCTTCATAGCTAACATTATCCGAATCGCTATTGATATAGGTACTGATTGGATACAATGTATTCCAATCTTGATCAAAATAATTATCCGAGACTTTAAGTGCATTGTAATCGTTTACCCATTTTGGTAGTTTTTCCATATAGTGGGTGCTAGTAATCCAATTTCCACTTAAACCATCGTGCCAATAAGCTGCATTGGCTGCATGGCCACCTGGTAAAATTGAACCACGATCTTTTAGTGAAATGCTGACTACTTTGCCTTGGAAATTGGTTGCTAGGCGAAGTTCGTCGGTAATGGTATTTACTTGAAGATTTTTTGGAGACATTTGCCCAGCATTTGAAGTGCTACCAACTGTTTTTTGATCTTTATCTTCAGTACAATACATATCTCTGCCAATGGTAGGGTCATACCAAGAGTTAGCTATAATGCCATTTAAAGCTGGTACTGAACCGGTATAAATTGATGAATGCCCACAGGCAGTTTGCGTTGGTAGGTACGGAATAAAGGTGTTTTCTACTGAAAAACCATCGTTAATTAATCTTTTGAAACCTCCTTTAGTGTAGCGATCGTAAAAACGATATAGATAATCCCAGCGCATTTGATCAACTACAAAGCCAACCACCAATCTAGGGCGTTTTACTTTTGCTGGATAAGTTGGGGTTTGTGGTTTGGTCCATTTTTGAGAAAATGTTTGTGTTCCTAAACCGATCAATAGGACTAAAAGTAACAGTTTAAATTTCATTATTTTGGTTTTGTACAGCTGTAAAAATACTATTCTGGTTGTGAAGTAAGGGTGAATTATTTATAATATTTCTGATACTACGAATGTACTTCCACCAATAAAAATGAGATCGCTTTCATTTGCATTTTCCTTTGCTTTGTTTAAGGCGTCTTGGGGAGTTAAAAATACAAAACCGTTTAAGCCTACTTTAAAAGCTTGTTCGGCCAATTCTGAAGCTGATAATGCTCTTTCTAAACTTGGTTGGCAAAAGTAGTAGATTGCATCTTTTGGTAAAAGCGTTAATACATTAGAGATATCTTTGTCTTTTACCATGCCGATTACCAAATGTAAATTTTGATATGTGGTAGCTGCAATGTTCTGAATTACTTCTGTAATTCCAGCGGCATTGTGACCAGTATCGCAAATAATTAGTGGATTTGTACTTAAAGTTTGCCACCTGCCTTGCAAGCCTGTAAGTTGTTTCACATTTTTTAGTGCCTTATAAGCCGCCTCATCGGGAATGTTAAAGCCGATTTCTTTAAGTTGTAATATAGCTTGTATTACAGCAATGACGTTTTTTAATTGATGTCCTCCAGTTAAATCTAGCGAAAGACTTGGGTAAAGCAATTGGTCTTGTTTATACACATCTACTACTAAATACTCGTTGATGATATTTATGTTTTCGAGGTGAAGAATATTGTCGGCAAAGCTAATGTTTGCATTTTCAGCAATTGCTTTTTTAACGAAAACCATTTCTGATTCCGCTTGTTTTTCTCCAATAACAACTGGTGTATTTTTTTTAATGATACCTGCTTTTTCAAAAGCGATCTCTTGTATGTTGTTTCCGAGTATATTGGTATGATCTAAACTGATATTTGTAATGACTGATAATTCTGGAGTAATGATATTTGTAGAATCTAATCTGCCACCCAAACCTACTTCAATTACTGCAATATCTACCTTTTCTTTCGCAAAATAATCAAATGCCATGGCTACTGTAACTTCAAAAAAAGAAGGTTCAATTTCTTGAATATTTTGTAGCTGATTTTTCACAAAGTCCTTTACAAAATCTTTAGGAACCATTTCCCCGTTGATGCGAATTCGTTCTCTAAAATCTTTTAGGTGAGGGGAAGTATAAAGACCAGTTTTGTAGCCAGCTTGATGTAATATGGCCGCCAACATGTGAGAAGTGGAACCTTTGCCATTCGTACCACCAATATGTATACTTTTAAATTTGTGCTGTGGATTATCTAATGCCGCACATAATGCCAAAGTATTGTGTAAATCTTTTTTTAATGCCGCAGCTCCAACTCTAGTAAACATTGGGAGCTTGCTGTAGAGAAAATCAAGGGTTTGCTGGTAGTTCATTTGTGCTATTTAAGCTACAAAAGTAGAGATAAGTTTATTTAACTTTAAAATTAAACAAAACAATAAAGGTTCTATTCTCATAACCTGCACCCACTTTATCCAAACTTGCACCCATAACCGCATCTTCGCACTTGCGGAAAAGAGTTGCATCAGAAAATGTTGTTCCTCTTGCACCTGCAACTGCAGAAATAACCTTTCCAGAACTATTTACACGAACTTTTACTGCAATTTTTCCAGTTTGTTGACCGTTGTCATCAATTGCTTTCAGGTTTCTGAATTTGCTTAGGGGAACTGGGGTATCTCCATTTCCAGAACCACCTTCTCCATAGTTTGGCGCTAATGGATCTCCATTAATGCTTCCTTGGTTTCCAGGTGTATTTCCGGTTCCATCTCCTTGACCAGCACCATTATTTTTTTTGCCTTTATAAAGCGCATTTTGGTTTACTGTGGGCTGAGCTGGTTTATCATCTTTTGCACTTGTTGGTGCCACATTACTTTTTTTATCCTTTGTGTTTACACTAACCGCGTCTTCATTATCTTGAGTGGTAATGCTTTTATCACTAATTTGTGAAGAAGTTGTAGGTGTAACCTGTTGATCAGGTACAATTTTATCAGGCATTTTATTGTTGGCATTCTCGTCCATTGATGGTTCTTCGATACTAGTGTAATCTGTGCCCATACCTGTAACTGAGGTACCGTAGTTAACTACCATACCACCCATACCCACGTCTTTTGGTGGTTGGAATGCACTTATTACCAAAAAGAAGCTCAGCAAAATAAATAATGCCATTATTCCTGTTGAAATTATGAGTGCCTTTGGATAGTTATTCTCTTCCATTATTTCTTCTGTTCTACTGCTAAAACAACCTTTAATTTTAATTTGTTTGCTACATCAAATACCTGCATTGTATTCTCTATAGACACACCACGGGCTACCCATAATACAATAGTTAAATCGCTATTTGCAATTTGTAAAGGCTGTATTTTACCTTCCAATTCATCTAAAGTAACTTTTTGTTTGTCAACAAAGTAGTTTAGATTTTCGTCTATAGTAACTGTAACGGTTTTTTGTGATGTAGATTGTTGCCCAGATTCTGATCTTGGCAATAAAAGTTTTACTACCTGCGGATTTACTACTGCCGAAGCCAATAGAAAAAACAACATTAAGAAAAACATAATATCATTCAGCGCAGCTGTATGTACTTCAACATTGCCTTTTTTTCTTTTTCTTAAATTCATTATTTACCTGGTTCTTCTAATAAATCAATAAATTCAACCGCATCAGTTTCCATTTTAAGGATGATTTTTTCAACCATCATATTTAAGATATGGTATAGGATATAGGCCATAATACCCACAATTAATCCTGTTGCCGATGTAATCATTTTGGTATATAAACCGCCAGAAATTGTTCCGATTTCAATTGCACCCTTAATGGATACATCATGAAAGATAGTAATTACCCCAATAATTGTACCTACGAAACCAAGCATTGGTGCAATACCAGCAATAATACCTAAAATGCCAATGTTCTTCTCTAGTTTTGAAACTTCTAACTTTCCAGTATTCTCGATAGCACCTTCGATATCTTTAATAGGTCTGCCAATTCTTTTAAGTCCTTTTTCTAACATTCTGGCTAATGGAGATTTGGTGTTTTTGCACACTGCAATTGCACTATCTAGTCTGCCATCGTGGATGTTTTGTCTAATTTGAAACAATAGGTTCGATTCGTCTTTAGATACTTTGCGTATAGTAAGGTAGCGTTCTACAAATATAACCAAACCTAAAAATGCCAATAAGGCCAAAGGGATCATTACCCATCCGCCTTTAAATAATAAATCTATAAAGTGTAACTCAGTAGCTGCAGGATTTACCGGTGTTTGAACTGAGTTTGTAGAATCTAAAACTTGTTTTGCTGTGTCTGCAGCTGCCATTAGCAATGTTATCATATTAATGTGTTGGTTTGATGGATTGTATATAAATCTGCGGATTTTTTAGTTTTACTCTTAAGCTGTCCTGATATTCTTTTGCCAAATCGTAATTTGTGAAGCTACCTAAGCTTATTTTTATCAATTTGCCAGGTACATTTTTTAATGCTTTTGCATCTATACCTCTTTTTTTCATGTAACTAATTACATAATCAATTCTTTTTTGATTTCTCTCTGCGCTGCCAATAACTTCATAAACAATAGTTTTAGCACTATCTACTTTTGGAGTTTCTTTAGGTACATTGACAGTATTTTTGCTTTTGGCAAGGCTATCTGCTAAATTAATGGAATCTAAATTTAAAATAGTACTGTCTATTGGTGCAACTGGAATTGTGGTTAGTGGCTTATTATCTGGAGCATTTTCTATCTTCCTATCCAACAATTCGGGGAAAAAGAAATAGACAATTGCACTGCCTAACGCAATAATAATAAGAACTATTAATACTTTTAACCAGATTTTCCCTGTTCTATTTGGCTTTTCATCATCATCGAAATCATAATTTGGTGTATATGTATTAGGGACAATTGGAGATGGCTTTTCTGTTGTTTTAAATTCATTAACAACTGTTTCATTAACTAAAGGGGTTGATGGGACTTCTGCAATTTCATCGAAAACAGGTTGTTCATCAGGCGCTAACTCGGTTTGCAAAGTATCAGATGGTGTTTCTTGCCCAGGATTTTCTTCAGCTAATTTATTTTCTTCAGCAATTTCTTCAATCGCATCTGCAGCAGCTATTGGCGCTGTAGGTATAACAATTTCTTCACTGCTGTCTTCTTTAACCTCGATATCGCTTGAACTATTAATATTTTCAGATTCCTCTAGTGGGAGCTCTTTAATAGTTGGCAGACCATAAAATTCGAAACCAAAACTGCTTTCTTGATCGGCAATTAAGTCGATTTCGCCATTAACTAATTTAAGTTTTCCTATAGGCTCTAAATCGGCTTCGTTATGGTCCGCTAGTTGAGCATGTATTTTGTCTACAAATTCGCTGATGTAGTAGTTAGCAGATTCAACAGTGATATTTCTTTTCTCGCTAATAAAATTAGCTAATTCATCTTGTTCTTTAAGTTCTGTAGTAAAAGCTAGCGCATAAATAGGCGGTACAAATGCATGTTTTTCTACATCATACTTACCAGGAGATTTCTTTTTATACAGCGTGCCAAGGCCAACAATACCTATGGTTTTGCGGCTCTGCAATAGCTCTGTTATGTATAATAATATGTCCATTCTGGTAAAAATAAATTATAATTTGATACCAACCAATAATTAATTTTAAGCTTGTTAAAACGAGTAACTTAAACCTCCAAAAATACTAATACCATTTACTTGATAATATAAGTATTTGCTATAATTTGCATTTAGCAAGTTGTTAACTTTCGCGAAAGCAGAAAACTTGTTATTGATTTTGTAAGTAGCGCCAATGCCCAAATCTACAAAACCTTTTAGATTAACTACTTTTTCAAGGTTATAGTCTGGGATAGGAGGATAACTGTTAGAACCGATTGCAATCGGATTAGCTAGATAAACTTTGGCTTTACTATCGTCTTGAACAGCAACGTCTGCATTAAAGGATAGCTTTTTGTTGATGTTTAATAGGAAGTTAGAGCTTATCCTAAGTTGAGGTTTGAAATAACTTTTTTGTTCTACTGATGGCTTATAATCTTCGATGTTTAATTTTCCCGTCCATTTTAAGTTATCGCTAACCTGTACAGAAATTTCACCCTCAATACCTAACAATTTCATCTCACCGTAATCATAAATTACATCGAATTTATTAAAATTGCTAAAGTTATTTACGAACAGAGGCATATCTGTTATTTCTTTGCTATAGAACCTTGCCTTGTAGCCAAAACCTGGCCCGCCGGTGCCTTTTATACCTGCACTTATGCTTAACTTCTCTACGCTATTTCTAATTTCTATATTATTGTTTAAGAAAAGATTTTCGTCTGTAAGTGTTTTTAATGTTGTTCTATTTACATCACCTTTAACCTCACCAAATACTTGAAGAAAATCAGGAATTAAAGTGAAATCTGCTGTTACTGCTGGAAAGAAACGTGTGCTAGAAAAATCTCCAAATTCTTGTACAAAATTCAATCCGGCAGTAATGTTAACACCACTTGCCTGTAACTTAATGTAAGGATTTAAGCGCAATAAGTTATTCGAAAATTTGGTATTCAAGTCTTTAGTATTACCTATTTCTGTACTTGCAGCCAAGCCTAAGTTAAATTTACTAATTCGTTTATTTAAGTAGCCTGTTAAGGTTAAAGTTTGTTCCTTAGCATCAAATTTATCACTAAACATGTAAGCGTTTACTTTTGCAGCATAGCTTAATGCATTTTCATCACCTGTAAATTTATTTACCGCTTCGCCTTCAAGCTCAAAAAAGTTTAATACTTGTCTTTGCGGATCGAGGTTAAAAGTGGGTCTTGTTTCGTCAGTTCCATAGAAAAACAAACCATGTCTTTCGTAATTTAAACGACCACTTAAAGTAGCTCTATCGCCAATACTACGCCCAAATACGCTTAACTGTTGGGTGTTTTCATTCTGTTTATTTAGTTTTCCTTCTTGACTAAAATGTCTAAAAAAGGCACCAGCTTGTAAAGCTTCATCTCTACCAATATTGGCATAACCTTCGGCTAAGATTGTAGAAAGTGATCCAACTCCACCTTTTACATAATTATTAATCAATTCTGCAGTACGCTCTTCCGCTAATTGTTGTGCTTGCAATTTTTGTATATCAGAATTTAGCTCTAATTTACGATCTGTTAATGCATAATTAAATTTAGCTCTGTAGGTTTTAAGGTTATCTAGATCCGGACTACGCCTCAACTTAAAAGCTTCTGCCAATATGGGCTTGTAAGGTCTGATAACTTCAATTTCCTCGCTTATTGTTTTTTCTGGTGGTTTAACTTCTTGTGCTTTTAAGGACGTAAATCCAACTGCCAAAAATAATATTGTAGTATATATGGTTTTATTTAATCTCATTTTCAGTAGGATGCTAGTTTATTTTTGCTAATTTTTCTTTGGCAGTTTGAACGATTTCATCCTTGCCTTCGTAGTTATCAATAATACTTAATAAAGTACTTTTAGCATTGAGTTTATCTTTTAGCGCCAAGTAGTTATCTGATAATAAAATCACCGCTTTTGCTACCCAATAATCATACGATGTCATGTTGTTCATCAAATCAAAACAGGTTTTTTGGGAACCCTTATAATCGCCTTTAGCAAATTGTAATACAGCTAAATTGTATTTCGCTTCTGCCGCTGCAACTGTTTTAGTTTTTGCAACCACATTGTTGAATGATTTAATAGCTTGTACGGTATCTGCTTTTATCAAAAATGCTTTTCCAGAATATAAATCAGAGCTATTTTTTTCTTCTTCAGATGCTTTATCAGAATTTCTGACGATATCAGCATATTTAATCATATCATCGGCCATGCCCAAAGCATTGTAAGCTTTAATTAGATTGTTGATGGCATAGCTGTAATGAGAGGCATAATCGGCTGTAGTTTCTAGCCTTTTTAAGTATACAATAGCTTCGTTATATTTTTTTTCCTCCATTAATACTTTCGAAACACTAATTAAAGATCGCTCTGTATAATCACTAGTCCAATCGTTTAAGATGTAATCATAATCTGCAATAGCTTCAGAAGAGCGACCTAATTTAACTAATGATTCTGCTCTAATAAATTTAGCTTCTTTATCGTGTATCGCTTTAGGGAATTTATCAAAATAAGCATTTACTGCTTCGTAAGCACCTTTGGCATCACCACGTAGATAAATATTATTAGCCGCTTGGAATACAATGTTATCCTGCTCACTTAATGAATAATTGCCAAGAGGCGTTGTTGCAGCATAACTGATAAATCCATTTGCATCGCCTCTGTCTACATAGATATTTTTAATAGATTCTAATGCTTGTTTAGCTTCAGGTAAGCTGGCATAATCTCTAATCACTTTTTTAAATGACTCTAAAGCAGCATCATCCTGATCTTGGTTAAATTGTACTAAACCGATAGTTACCAAAGCACGAGGAACATAACTGCTGCGAGGATATTTAGCTACTAAATCAACTAAGTCAGACTTAGACTTGTCAAAATCGCCTTTGTTGAAATAGGTATAAGCGGTTTCAAAACCAGCATCATCAGCATAATTAGATAAAGGGAATTTATTTAACAAACTTTGCATAGTTGCAATTTTCGCGTCGTTCTGATCTTGCAACCCTTGAATCATGCCACGTTGAAACAACGCATAATCATCGCCAGTTAATTTACCATTTATAATCTTGTTATAATTGGTCATGGCTTCGCTGTAACTTTTGTTTACGAAATAAGAGTCGGCCAAACGCATGGTCGCATCATTTACTGTTTTGCTGTCTTTATCATTGCCTCTTAAAAAACGCTCAAAATAGTTGGCTGCTTTAGCATATTTTTCGTCTTCAAAAGCTGCATAACCTAAGCCATAATTAGCAAAGTTGTATACTTCTGTTTGGTCTGCACCAGGCATGGTTAAGAACTTTTCGAATGTCTTTACAGCTTCTCCGTATTTACGTAATTCATACATCGCCTCTGCCATCCAATAAACACTTAGTGCATGTATCTCTTTATCTTCTATGTAATTTCCAGAACGTATAAACATAGATAAAGCATTAGGGAATGCTCTTTCATTATAAAACTGCAAACCTCTAAAATAGGTAGCTTTTTGATAGGCTTCTTTTGCTTCTGGAGTTTTATTCTGGATAGGTTCTAAAATATCTATCGCCGTTTGGTAGTTTTTGCTCGTTAATAAAATTTCGCCCAATAATGTTTTAGCCTCATTTATCTTTCTAGAATTAGGGAACTGCTTTAAAAAGCTTTGTGTAGATTCTAATGCCTGTTGGTTAAATTCTAACTCATAACTAAGTTTTGCGTAGTTTAACCAAGCTTCTTCTTGAATAATTTTATCGAGCTCTAACCTCGAGGCCCTAAAAAATGCACTACGAGCTTTTTCTTTATTTTTTAGTTCTAATGAAGCTTTACCAAGGGTGTACATTCCATTTTGCAGGTAAACATCATCAGCGTTTAATTTTTCTAATACTGTAACGGCTTCTTTATATTTTGAATTTTTAAATAAAGCATAACCATATTGGTAAATGAATAGATTGTTTTTAGTCTGATTTTTATCCTTTCCATAAAATTCGGCAAAGTATTTTTCTGCGTTTTTAAAATCAGATTTTGCAAAGTATGATGCTGCTACCAAGCTTAACATTTCTGGCTCAAACTGTTGTTTTGTTTTAGCAATTGCTGCTAATGCATAATCAATTACATCATCATATCGCTCATCCAAGTAATACATTGAGGTAATGTAATAAGGATAACTCGCCTCATAAGTAGGAGAGCCTTTCAATTTCTCGAAATTAGATAAAGCCGTTTTGTATTCCTTATTTAAGTAATTGATGTAGGCGAAATAATAGGTTGCACTTTCCTGAAAAGGTGATTCGTCTTTTTTTACAATTTCAAAAAGAGGTTCAGCTTTTTCGTAATCTTTTAATTCGAAGTAAGCGTAGCCCTGTTTAAATTGATATTCTATTCTTTGTTTCTGAGAAAGTGTACTTGGATCAGTTTTCTCGAACCACTCTAAAGCTTTTGTATAATTTTTTTGACCGAAATAAGATTTACCCACATGGAAGTAAGCGAGTACTGTATTTGGATTTAAAGGGTATTCCCTAATAAACTCTTGAAATAAAGATTCTGCGTCTGAATTTCCAAGTTCTAAGGCGCAAACTGCAGCATAAAATTTAGCATTTTCTTTTAGTAAAGAAAGTTCTGCATTGCTTTCTTTTTGGGTGGCGCTCTTAATTCTAGATGCTTCTACTAACCTAAATTGCTGTGCAGCGGCAACATATTTCTCATTTTGTAGTAATTCTAATCCTGTCTGGTAGTTTTTATTTAAGGTTACTACAGGGCTTAATTGGGCGTAACTAGCTCCAATTCCGCCAATTACAAATAGGGGGATTAAAAGGTATTTCTTCTGCATAGGTTTCAAATATGGTTGGTACTAAAATAGCGCATCTTATTGTACATATCAACATAAGTAATTAACATCTGTTGATAACACTTAACGGAAAGTTATAGTGCCTAGTATGTAAAATGGGAAATGTAAGATTGAAAATGGGTATAATTGATGATCAAGAGTAAGCTTCATATCGTCGATCTTACATCTTCCTTTTTACCTCAGATTAATCGTTCTGACTAGCCAATAAATAAAGTACAGCCATTCTTACGGCTACTCCATTTTCTACTTGCTCTAAAATAATAGATTGCTTGCTGTCAGCTACATCACTTGTAATCTCAACACCACGGTTAATTGGACCAGGGTGCATTACGATAATTTCTTTATCCAGATTATCTAATATCTCTTTATTCAGGCCATACATCATGGCATATTCGCGTTGCGATGGGAAGTATTTAATATCTTGTCTCTCTAATTGGATACGGAGCATATTTGCCACATCGCACCAGTTTAAGGCTTTGCGTAAATCATGTTCTACTTTTATACCTAAAGCTGCAATATGTCTTGGTATTAATGTAGTGGGTCCGCAAACCATAACCTCTGCACCTAATTTTTGGAGGCATAAGATGTTAGATAGGGCAACTCTGGAGTGTAAAATATCGCCAACAATAACCACTTTTTTACCAGCAACATCACCTAATTTTTGGCGGATAGAAAAAGCATCTAATAAAGCTTGCGTTGGATGTTCGTGAGCACCATCGCCAGCATTAACAATTTGTGCTTTAATGTGTTTGCTTAAAAACTGACCAGCACCTGCATAAGGATGCCTCATTACTACCATATCAACTTTCATCGCTAATATGTTGTTAACGGTATCTATTAAAGTTTCGCCCTTGCTAACTGATGAAGAAGATGCTGCAAAGTTTACCACATCTGCAGAAAGTCGTTTCTCTGCTAATTCAAAAGAAAGTTTGGTTCGGGTAGAGTTTTCGAAAAAAATGTTGGCTATCGTAATGTCTCTTAACGAAGGAACCTTTTTTATAGGTCTATTAATAACATCTTTAAAATTATCAGCAGTTTCCAAAATCAATTCAATATCATTCAGGTTAATATCTTTAATACCCAAAAGATGTCTTGTTGATAGTTTTTCTACTGCCATTTCTTGTTATTGTTTATCTGATAATAAAATCACCTTGTCTTCGCCTTCTTGCTCTTTCCAGCTTACCTTAACTTTTTGAGAATCTACACAGTCTACCTGTTGGCCTATGTAGTTCGGTTCAATAGGTAGGTGTCTGCTAAATCTACGGTCAATTAAAACCATCAATTCTACTTTTTCTGGTCTGCCATAAGCTAATAATGCATCCATAGCTGAGCGTATGGTACGTCCAGTCCACAAAACATCATCAATTAGAATAACTTGTTTACCTTCAATAATAAAATCTATAGTATTGCTGCTTGCGGTAACCAAGCCATCTTTTCTTCTAAAATCGTCTCTAAAAAAAGTAATGTCTAAATGACCTTTTTGTATAGATTTTGTTTTTAAAATTTCAGTAAGTTCTTGGTGCACACGATCTGCGAAATAAATTCCTCTGGGTTGAATACCAATTAATACCGTATTGCTAAAATCGGTATGATTCTCAATTAACTGATGACAAAGTCGCTTAATTGTGATTTGAAATTTTTGACCGCTTAGTAGAGTTCTCTTTTGCATTGCACAAGGATTGGGCAAATATAGGGAAAAAGTAGAAAGTTAATAGCAGAAAGTTGAAAGTCTCTTGCCAATTGTTTCAAATTGCCTGATTGCTAAATTGTTATAATTCTTGTTTGAAAATCAAGGTTCTGTTTGCATAGGATAGGTAAGTCCTGCTTTACGTTTCAATCTTTTTTGTTTTCAACCTGGTAGATTTTTAAAACCTACCAGGTTTACAAAAAAGGATTTACACTACAATCAGGTTTAAATTACAAAAGCCTGTGTTTTAAAGCAAAGTAAAATCCCCACAAAGCTTTATATTTGTATATGCAGCCAGTAATACTTTTCGATGGACTTTGTAACCTCTGTAATGAGGCAGTGCAATTTACTATTGAGAGAGATAAGCAAAATCTTTTTCGCTTTGCATCCTTACAAAGCGATTATGCTACTGAAAAAATTGCCCCTTTTAATATTGTTCCACAAAATCTAGAAAGCTTTATCTTGTTAGAAGATGATAAAGTTTATTTACGCTCTACAGCGGCACTGCGTGTTGCCAAAAAACTAAGTGGACTTTGGCCTTTACTATATGGTTTTATAATTGTGCCACGTTTTATTAGAGATGCTGTTTATAATTACATCGCCAAAAACCGATATAAATGGTTTGGTAAACAAGAAAGCTGCTGGGTGCCAACGCCAGAGTTAAAGAAGAAGTTTTTAGGCTGAGTAACTAAAAAAAATAATTTTGACAGTTGAGAACCTACTTATGTAATAAGCTAAGAAAAGACAAATACCCATAATAACCAGGTTAGCTAAAGCACGAATTGTCCAATTTTTAGCTGATAAGTTATGTTTAAAATATTTGCTTATTAAAACTGCAATTGCCATAAAAAGAAACCAAAAAGAAAATAAAAAGACAGTTTGTCCACGAAATAGTATTGAAACAACATCATGTATTAATCCACAAAAAACAAAAGTTGCAATTAGAGAAATTGTAACAGGTAAAAAATGTTTAAGTGGTTTAAATATTTTTTTTCCCAGGTAATATCCAAAAACTGGATTCCAATAGTTCCAAAAAGAAGAGAAATTTTTAGCACCCAACGATCGATAAAGATTATTTCTTAAAGATTTGGGATGCCCTATCGCAACACCATTTCTCTTTTGAATGTATTCACCTAAAGTCATATTAATTCATCAATAGCCTATTTTACAATTTTTATTTTTCAAAAGCAACTTTTGCATTTTTTAAAGAGCTATATGATGAGCTTTAACAATCATCTCATTAGCTTTGCTTGCTATTGAAAACTCTATTAATTGATTATAGGTTATTACTATAATTTTGGGTGTGCATTGTTACCAATCTCTTTATTATATCCTTTGCTATTGTTTTTAAAAAAAGTACCATATGCTACTATTAAAATTACAATTAGTGAGCCTAATAATAAGAGTGTGTAACCACTTTTTACAATTTCATTAATGCTTACAATATAAATACCCCATATTCTAAGTATAAGAATGCCAATAAATGCCATGCTTAATAAGATAACGAATGTTCCAATTAGTTTTTTCATAGTTGTAGTGTTTATAATTTAGCTAACCATTCTTTTTTCTTGGCGTCAAATTCTTCTTGAGTTATTATTCCCTCGTCTAACAACAATTTAAGTTGTTGCAATTTGGTAACAGCATCGACTGTTGGTGCATTTAATTGTTCTTCTTTAGCAACATCAAATGTTTTCCCTATTTCCATGCCTACTCCAAGTTGTAAACCAGCGCCAGCAAGTCCGCCTTCATTACGAGCAGCATCCCTTAAAGCCCTTAATTTTTCTAATTCTACGTAAGTTAATCCACCTTCATTCGCTGCCATAGCTTCTGCAGTAATGTTAGCAACCTTATCAATTCTATCTTTGGTTCCTGCATCAAATATGGTTCCGTTAATCTTAAAATCAGTGAGTGTTAAACCTAAGTTTGCTGCTTCTGCATTTAATAATTCTTTTACACTATCAGCTAATTCTGGTAGTTGCGAATCAATTTTTTGGTAAGATATTGAGCTCTTTGCTAGCGTAGAAGAAATGCCCTGAGGAAAACGGCTTTGTAGTAACTGTTTAGCCTCATCTACAGTATAGACATCTCTAGAGCCTATAACATTGTTAAATAAGTGTAATGGATCTGCTATGTTAAAAGAGAAACTTCCATTAGCACCAAGCTCTACAGGGATTTTGTAAATAGGATCCATGTATTTTATGGCTTGAGATGTGCCCCAATTTAAGTTAACATTCTCTGCCGTTCTATAAAAATAGACTCTTAGCTTATGCTCACTTTCGAAATTGGTGCGTAATTTTAATAGGGTAGTAATAAATGGGTGATTGTCTGATTCAATATCATAAATCCCAGTAGCAGTAAGATGATCAGCAATTTTTCCTTCATAAACCAATATTGCTCCCTGCCCAGGTGCCACTATTAATTTACTCGCATTTTTAATTTCATCATTGGTGGATGGAAATTTATATACCAATAAAGCTGTATTTTGGTCTTTCCATTCAATTACTTGCGATAATTGTCTTTTAAAAAAATCTCCTAATCCCATGTTAATCTAGTTTATAGTTACTTGTAAAATTACCCTTGGCATCTAATAAAATTATCTCATCAGAACTGTTAACGCCAGCATAGCCATCTTTATATTTAATTAACGTTTCCATTATTTTGGCATTAGGGACATTGTTTGTCCATTCTATTGCACCATTTTGCCGGTTTATTTTTTGCAATTTATAAGCGCTTTTAGTGTTTGCATCTGCTCTAAATTGAATAATCAAGTTTGCTCCATCATCTAGTAAAATAGATGGCGAAAAATAAAGCCTATCTGGAGTTAAATCCTTCCAACTTGTAATTCTTCCTCTTTCTTTTTCGTATCTACCAATTAAGGATTTTCTATATGGATCTCTCTCTGTAAATATACCCGATCCGCCATAATCTTTGCCCCAAGTTAAATGATCAGTAACATCTTTTGGTCCTGCACCATTGTCTTTATAAGTAATTTGCAGTAACTGCAATTTTTCTTCTGGATAATCTGAACTATCATCTGTAAATATATATATGGTCTTATCTTTTGCATTTGGTAATAAGCTATTAAACCCATTATTTGCCTTGTAATATTGATCTTCGGTATACAGTTTTTGGATAAGCGGATAGTAATACCTTTTCTTGCCATCATTTGTTAATATGACCAAACCATCTCCATTATCATCGTAAACAAAATCCATTGTTGCAACACCGATTTGTAAATCTGGATTGGCTTCGAAAAATTTCTTACCCACATCCTCGGTTTTCAATTTTTCTTTATCTAGTTTAAGGAACGATGTTTTATCATTTACGATGTAAATATTGCCATCAGAAAACTCTCTAAACTTAAAATCAGAAGAGGATAACGACTCATTGCTAACTTTTTCTTCTGCTAATAGTTCTTTTTTTATTGGATTATAAAAGGCAATATAGGTGCCAGTTTTTTGCTCATTAGCATTTGAATTGTATCGTCTACTTTCGAGCATTATAATTACTGGCTGTTGATTGTTAGGTTGTAGAAAGGCAATATTTGAATATCTACTTGCACTAAAACTATTATCATTTTCCTCTTTTGTAGATGATGCCGAAGTAGAATAGACATAGTTGCTACTCTTGGTTTTACTGCTAAAAATAGATGTTGCTACAGAAATGAGGATCGAAAGTGCAAAAATACTACCTAATGCTATACCAACAATTTTTAACGTTCTTTCGTTACTCGCCGATGGTTGATTGGAATGATTGTAATTGTGATTATAGTTTATATTCACATCATTATCATCCAAAAAATATTCTGTTTGGCAACTCGTGCATTTATAAAAATTTGGCTTTAATTCTATTTTGTTTACACTGCCACAGTTAGGGCACTTTATCGCTTTAATCTCTTTTGCCATTAGCTAATTTTATAAAAACAATTCTAAAAATTTTATTTTTTGAAAGTTATGTAGCCATTGCAAAATTCATGCTAGATTTATAAGGTTACGCTTATATGTTAGGTTTATAAGCGTGCTGTTTTATAAGCGTAGTGTTTTACTGGAAATTCGTCTGATTTAATTAATTATTTGATCGGAAATTAAAAAGTTTCAAAATTGAATCAAAAGGCAAAATTGTAGTGTATTACACTAAAGTAATCACTAACCATATTTTCGGCTACAATTAATAGCTATTTTTTAGCAATTGCCATATGAAAAATTCTTTCAACTTCATCCCCTGCCTTACTTTTAACAATTTCTGTATAAGAATTTATGCTAATCATACTAAAACCTGCTATTTCTGCAAGATGAGAAGCCTGTTCTTTACTGTACAAATTAAAAACGTAAGCAGTAAAAGGCAAAGTTTCCATAAAATTTTTATCTGCGAAGCTAATGGCTAAACTACCTTCAGGTTTTATTACACGATAAATCTCTTTGATAAAAGCTTTAGGGTTTTTCCAGAAGTAAATGGTGTTTACAGTTAGTATTTTATCGAATGTATTATCGTCAAATGGAATTTTATTTCCATCGTATAAATGGAATGATGCTTTATTTTCTAAAATAGCAGGAGTGTTGTATTGAATTGCTTCTTTTTGCATCAATTCAGAAATTTCTAAACCAACATATGATGTATTTTCAGCTTTATTTAAAATTTCTGACAAGTGTTTACAATTGCCATGACCTAATTCTAATACCCGATCGGTATCGGCAATATTTAATGCTTTAATGGTGCTGTTTGTCATACCTATATTGGTATCATGCATCATGTTAGCCACATTTATACCTTGTTCGCCATTTGGTTTGCTCAATTGTTGGGCTAGATCTTTTAATTGCTCTTCAGTAAAACCCATATTTATTAATTTTCAATTTTGTTGTGTTTTGGTTTCCACAGCCATAATGATAAAACTGCAAGTGGAAGCGTAATGCTTAGTGCAATAATGATTAATATAGGTCTTTGAGTTACGATCTCTGTTTCCTTACTGGTAAAGATAACGAAGGTTTCTTTAAGTGCATAAGCAGTTATTAAGGTGCAAAGGATGGCCAATATTTTCCGCATAGTGTTTAAATTGTTTTCAAAGATTAGATTTATTTCTCAGATAAAATAAAAAAAGCCAGCTAGATAATGTCTAGCCAGCTAAATCAAACCAAATAAAAAAATAATTTTACTCGCCTTCCCTTTTAATAGGGCTTAGGTTTTCTAATTCATCAGCCGTAAAAAGTGTATACTGAATTTTAAATGTTTTATTTAGAGGTGTTTCTAAGGAAAAACCTCCAACGCCAAAACCATCTAATACATCTAAATTGAAGTGGGCAAATTTCCAATATTCAAATAAATCTCTATCCACCCAAAACTCACAATCTTCTACTTCGCCGATGCAAACATCATTCATACGCAAGTAATAACCACCTTTTTCGAAACATTGAGGTTGTGTACCTTCACAACAACCACCTGCCTGATAAAACATCAGTTCGCCATGCGTTTCTTTAAGTTGCCTAATTAGTTCAACGGCTTTTTCTGTAGCATCTAATCTCTTAATCATAATTGATGTCTTATTAATTACTTAACGTTAAAAATTAGATTACTGGATATCAAAGTTTTAAAATTAATGTCAGTCTGAGCGTAGTCGAATACTTTTTCAATAATCCTTCGACAGGCTCAGGATGACAATACCATTACACTAAAAGAAACCTAATTTATTTTTATCGTAAGAGATTAGCATGTTTTTGGTTTGGCGATAATGACCTAACATCATTTTATGATTTTCTCTGCCAATGCCCGATTGTTTATAACCGCCAAAAGGTGCGCCTGCTGGATAAGCATGATATTGGTTTACCCAAACTCTTCCCGCTTGTATAGCACGAGGTACTTGATACAGCTGATGTGCATCACGTGTCCAAACGCCAGCGCCTAATCCGTAAAGTGTATCGTTGGCAATCTCTATGGCTTCTTCTACCGTTTTAAAAGTAGTTACAGCTAGCACCGGACCAAAAATCTCTTCTTGGAAAATGCGCATTTTGTTGTGCCCTTTAAAAAGCGTTGGTTTAATGTAATAACCATCGGCTAGATCACCTTCAAGCTGATTCACATCGCCACCAGTTAATACTTCTGCACCTTCTTCCTTACCTAGCTTAATATAGGAAGCAATTTTTTCGTACTGTATCTTGGACGCTTGAGCACCCATCATTACTGTTTTATCTAAAGGACTACCAACTTTAATGGCTTCCGTTCTTTCAATTACTTTGGCAATAAATTTGTCGTAAATGTCTTCTTGTATCAATAATCTGGATGGTGCAGTACAAATTTCACCTTGATTAAAAGCAAACATCACTGCCCCTTCAACAGCTTTGTCTAAAAATGCATCATCTTCGTCCATTACCGAACTAAAGAAAATATTTGGCGATTTACCACCCAACTCTAAAGTTACAGGAATAATGTTTTCTGTAGCGTATTGCATTACCAAGCGACCTGTTGGGGTAGAGCCTGTAAATGCAGCTTTAGATACTTTTGGGTTGGTTACTAAATGGCGACCAAGTTCAGCCCCAAAACCGTTAACGATGTTTACTACTCCTGCAGGCAGTAAATCGCCAATCAGTTCAATTAAAATTAGGATAGATGTTGGAGTGCTCTCTGCAGGTTTGAGCACCACACAATTGCCTGCAGCTAATGCTGGGGCAAGTTTCCATATCGCCATCAGGAGAGGAAAGTTCCATGGGATAATTTGAGCAACCACACCAATTGGCTCGTGTACAATCATAGAAACCGTTTGGTTGTCTAGTTCTACTACGGAACCTTCTTCGGCACGTATAACGCCTGCAAAATAACGGAAGTGATCAATTCCCAATGGGATATCAGCATTTAAAGTTTCTCTAATTGCTTTTCCATTATCAATAGTTTCAACGGTAGCAAGATATTCTAAATTATCTTCCATGCGTTGAGCTATTTTATTCAGGATGTTGCTCCTTTCTGTTGCAGAAGTTTTGCTCCAAGTTTTAAAAGCTTCATGTGCAGCATCAACAGCTAATTCTAAATCTTCTTTTGATGAATGAGCGGCTTTGGTATATACTTTTCCATCAATAGGAGAGATATTATCAAAATATTTACCATTAACCGGAGGAGTAAATTTACCTCCAATGTAGTTGTCGTAGTGCGTTTTAAATTCGGGTCTTTTTACTAAATTTTCCATTTTACTAAGATTTGGTTATTACAAACCTAAGTGCAAAGCATACCGAAGTGGTAGTATAATCGTTTCATATAGTAGCATTATAGTTGCAGCCTATGTAACCTTAATGAAATAATTTATATTTGAATAATACGTTAATAGCTAACCAAATCTTATTAATGATATGCAGCATACTTTAAACCAAGTGAGCTTAAGCAAAGCTGAAAATCTACAAACTTTAGTTGAAAATAGAACGGCATATACGTTGGAACGTTGTGAACTCAACGTTTTTGAAACTTATACACAATCTTTTAAAGTCCCTTTAACTTTTAACGATTTTGTTATTACGAGTATGTTACGTGGTAAAAAGGTAATGCACTTGTTTGATAAGCAGGGATTTGATTATACGCCAGGTCAAACGGTAATCGTGCCACCGGCCGTAACCATGAAAATCGATTTTCCTGAGGCTACAGACCTTAATCCAACACAGTGCATTGCTTTAGCTATTGATAACGAACAGATCCAGAAAACGATTAGCTATTTAAACGAATTTTTCCCGAAAGAGGACAGCAATAGCAAGTGGTTTTTAAATTATGATGAATACCACTTTTATAACAATGAAGAAATTGCTTACTTGATTAATAAAGTAATCAGGATATGTTCTGAGAAATCTAAAGAGAAAGATGTCTTGGCAGATTTGACACTCAAAGAATTGTTGGTTAGGATAATGCAAAGCCAAAATTTAAAAACAATAAACGATGAAATTGCTACTAACCATAACCCTCTGGCTTATGTAATTGGCTATATCAAAGCAAACCTAAACGAAAAAATAAGCATTGATAGTTTGAGTAATAAAGCCTGCATGAGCAAGGCTACTTTTTATCGTTTATTTAAACGCGAATTGGGCATTAGTCCAAATGATTTCATTTTAGCCGAGAAAATGAATAAGGCAAAGGAATTGCTTTCTCGCCCGGGTAATAAAATTGCTGCGATTAGCTACGAGTTAGGTTTTAGTGATTCTAATTATTTTATTAGGGCTTTTAAAAAGATTGTTGGAGTTACTCCAGGGGCCTTTCAATTGCAAGCTGTACATCAGATTATTCATTAATGCTAAAATCCCCAATCGGGATTTTAGTTTTTAAAAAAGAAATAGGGCAGAACTAATCGTTCAGCTCCTCAATTTTACTTTCTAATTCTTTTATGGGTGCTTTAAAAATACTGTCATTCATTTTTTGAGCAATAAATATAAATGGAATGCCGACTGCCATACAGATTAAAAATTGCCAACTTAGGTTTGGTAAGTTAATAACCGTTTCTAAATTTTGATGAACATATAATTTATAAGCTATCCAACCAATTGGTCCACTCAATGGCAAAAATATATAACCAAAAATGTTCTCTATTCTTAAAATTCGTTTGATAACTTTAAGGTTGTCTTCCAAAACTTGTTTTGTATTGGAATTAAAATCGATAGCTGTTTTTATATTTTTAAGTTCCCTTATGCCTAAAATTCGGCATACTTCGTAGGTAATAAAAAAAGCTATTAACAAATACCGTAAATCAGTTTGTAAAAAAAATGCAGCGATGAGCATGGGTAAACTAATAATTCTAATCCATCTCAACTTCCATTTTAACTTAAACATGATATCACCAATTAAGCTATGAGATTGAGTGTCTAGCTTGAATGTTCCGATAGCAGGTGTGGTAGCTTTAGCTTGGAATTCGCTATTCATATTTTGCCATTCTTTCAATAAGTTAATGTTGTTTTCCATTGATAATTGTAGTTAATTGTTGTTTAATACGATGTAACTTAACATTGGTGTTGGTTTTAGAAAGCCCCATCATTTCGCTAATTTCCGTGTTGTTGAAACCATCGAGGTGTAGCATAATGATACTTCGATCTATCTCAGCCAATTGTTTAATCGCCCGATATAAAAAGTCAGCTCTTTCAGATAGTTCTGCAGGTTGGTAAGCTGTTTCAAATGCTGGGTTTTCTTTTAATGTAGTAGCCTTTTTGTGTTTGTTTAAAAAGGTTAAGGCAACATTTAGGCTAATTCTGTATAACCAGGTTGAGAATTTTGAGCTACCCTCAAACCGTTCATAAGCGCTCCAACTTTGAAAAACAATTTCCTGATATAAATCTTTTCTGTCTTCCAAATCATCAGCATAAAGGTTTACCACCTTTAGGATAATACCTTTATGTTCTTCAATTTTCTGGAGATAAGCTTTTTCTGTCATTACTTAATAACCTTATCTTTTTTTGCTTGTACGATTTGTTTGGTAGCATCTTTCGCAAAACCAAAAAGTAAGTAAAGAAATGCAGAAATTGAGATCACTAACATCGTATATTTTAAATAACTAGGAGGATCATTTGTGCCAATCACCAAGAATGCCATTCCGATAATCATTAAGATACTGTTTTTAATTTGGGTCGATTTTAGTTGTTTCGTTTCCATATTAGCTTTTATTTTGGTTAGTTGGAGATGTTTTGTTAGCCTTATATTCTTCGTAAAGTTGCGTAACCGTGATAATAAAAGAAATAGTAGCTATGAAGAGCATAATGTATCTCAATACTGGATTCATCTCCGTAGTGGATAAGATGATAAGGAGAAATGCAGTTGTTGCAATTTTTGAATTCTTATTTTCCATTTTGCTGATTTTTAAACTGTTTAATTGTACAGTTAGTAAGCAATGGCTTCAAAAAATTACAAAAATTAAAAATTAATTTTCGAGATATCTTTTGCTATATGTGATCCCCATAAAATCATAGCGTTTAAATTGTGTTTTTAAGCGCTTAAGAAAATCTGGATAGTTTTTCTGTTGTTTCGGACTCCATAAAATTTCGCTCAAAGCATCTAATCTTGGGAATAACATATATTCTATCTTATCAGGATTTGCAATATACTCTGACCACAAATTCCCTTGAGCCCCCCAAATATATTTAGCTTGCTCTCCATCAAGCTCTGCTGGAACAGGTTCGTAATTGTAAACTATTTCAAGAGGTAGAAACTTGTTAGCAGCCAAGCTATCATCTTTCATAAATTGTTTATGATTTAGGTATAGCTTTTCTTCTGGTGTCATAATTACTTTTTGTTTTACTTTAGCTGCGGCTATTCCACCTTTCTCGCCACGCCAGCTCATTACCACAGCGTTAGGCGCCAAACCACCATCTAAAATTTCATCCCAACCTATAATGGTTTTACCTTTGCTGTTTACAAATTTTTCAATGCGATGGATGAAATAACTTTGTAGGGCACTTTCGTCTTTTAGATTATTGGCTTTCATCATCTGTTGTGTGGCTGCATCTTGTCTCCACCACACTTTAGAAGCTTCATCGCCACCAATGTGTATGTATTGCGAAGGAAATAAATCCATTACCTCAGTCAATACATCCTCTAAGAATAGAAATGTTTTTTCGGTAGGTGCAAAAACATTATTGTATTTGTTCATCATGCCCCAAGTTTCGGCTACTTTGTAACCACTTGTAGGATCAGTTCCAAACTCTGGGTAAGCAGCCAAAGCAGCCATACTGTGAGCTGGCATTTCAATTTCGGGGATAATGGTAATATATCTTTTAGCGGCGTAATCAATTACGTCTTTGATTTGTTCTTGTGTGTAAAATCCACCATGTTTAATGCCATCAGTTTTGATTACAGCATTTGTAGGTGTAATTTTTACCTCGTTAGGCAATACTTGATATTTGATGTTTTCATTTCCTTTCCCTGGCCATAGCCCAACAATGCTACCATCACGCCAAGCACCAACCTCGGTTAATTTGGGATATTTTTTAATCTGTACTCTCCAGCCATGGTCATCGGTTAAATGCCAATGAAAATAATTCATTTTATGCAAAGCAAGGTAATCGATATATTTTTTTACGGTGGCTATGTCAAAAAAATGGCGACTAACATCTAGGTGCATTCCGCGGTAGGCAAAGCGGGGATAGTCTATAATTGAAAGTGAAGGGATTTTAAGCGTGGTTGATTTTGTAGTGGGTAGAAGCTGAATTAATGATTGTATTCCGTAAAAAACACCAGCACTAGAGTTCCCATTAATGACAATCTTATTTTCTTGCATGGCTAGATTGTAATTGTCCTTAAAAGCTTGAAAAGTAGTTTGCGAAATCAAATGAATTGCATTTTTTGATGGCTGAGTGTTGGTAATCTTTAGCTGCAGATGGTAATGCTCTTGGAGATAGCCTACAAAGAACTGAGCGGCATTTAGTAAAGAGTCATTTTCAATATAAATTTGAGTATTCGTGTTGATAGTAAAATCGAATTTCGGATTTCCTTGTTGTGAAACTACCGGCTTTGGTATAATATTAATGCCTGCAGTATTGGACATCATTTTTAATTGTGCAGAAAGATTTAAAGAGAAAGCTAAAAGCAGAAAACAGAAAATAAGTTTTTTCATTTGATAAGGTTTGACTTTCAAAAGTAAGAAAAATAAACCTCACGCTGTTAAACCTCACCCTGTTAAAGCTATTGGTTAAAGGTAGTTCCTTTGTCTCCCTCTTCTTGAGGAGAGGGATTGGACAGACAGAGGTTTTATTACAAACGTTGATATGGTGAGGTTGCCAAGAACCACTTTCTTAAAATTATAAACCCGTCCCGATATTTATCGGGAGGATGGATGCCTTTTTTTAAGGCAGGAAGGAAAGCGGGGTAGGAGTATGCGATGAGTAATGACATTCGTTATCTAATAACCTCACCTTGTTAGAGCTATTGGTTAAACGAAGTTCCTCTAATTCTCCTCTCCTTAAGGAGAGGGGCTGCAAAGACAGAAGCTAAACCACAACACGCTCAAAGGGTGAGGTCAAAAAAAATCCCGATAAGCATTTGCCTATCGGGATTAAATTTATGAGCTAGTTAAAAAAGCTTATTTTTTGTTTTTGCTTTCTTCGCCTTCCATTTGCTCTTTTAATTGAGCAAGAACGCTAAGGTCACCTAATGTAGATTTCTCTACAGAATCTTTCACTTTTTTAACTGCACTTACAGAAGCTTTAGCTTCTTTCTTTTTAGTAGCTCTTTCTTCAGCAGCAACTTCAGCTTTAGCCTCTTCCCAGATACGGGCGTGGGATACAACGATACGTTTAGCATCTTTGTTAAACTCGATGATTTTGAAATCGTTAGTTTCTTCAGCTTTGATTACAGAACCGTCTTCTTTAGCCATGTGTTTAGTTGGTACGAAACCTTCTACACCGTATGGTAAAGCAATCACAGCACCTTTATCAGTTACTTTAACTACTGTACCTGTATGAACTGAATCAAGGGTAAAGATAGTTTCGAAAGTATCCCAAGGGTTTTCTTCTAATTGTTTGTGACCTAAAGATAATTTGCGGTTTTCAACATCAAGTTCTAAAACTACAACATCTAATGTATCACCAACTTTAGTGAATTCGTTAGGGTGGTTAACTTTTTTGCTCCAAGATAAGTCAGAAATGTGGATTAATCCGTCAATTCCTTCTTCAATTTCAACAAATACACCGAAGTTAGTCATGTTTTTAACAACAGCTTTGTGTTTGCTTCCAATTGGATATCTCTCAGCAACATTACCCCAAGGATCTTGAGTTAATTGTTTAATACCTAAGCTCATTTTGCGCTCATCTCTGTCTAAAGTTAAAACTTCAGCTTCGATTTCATCGCTAACTTTCAAGAATTCTTGAGGCGAACGTAAGTTTTGTGACCAGCTCATTTCTGAAACGTGGATTAAACCTTCAACACCTGGAATGATTTCTAAGAAAGCACCGTAATCAGCAACAGTAACAATTTTACCTTTAACTTTAGAACCAACAGCTAAGTTAGCATCTAAATTTTCCCAAGGGTGAGGCGTTAATTGTTTTAAACCTAAAGCGATACGTTTTTTCTCATCATCAAAGTCTAAAACAACAACGTTGATTTTTTCGTCTAATGACAATACTTCTTTTGGATGCTCTATGCGGCCCCAAGAAATATCAGTAATGTGAAGTAAACCATCAACACCACCTAAATCGATGAACACACCGAAATCAGTAATGTTTTTAACAGTACCTTCTAATACTTGACCTTTTTCTAATTTAGAAACGATTTCAACTTTTTGGCTTTCTAAATCGTCTTCAATTAAGATTTTGTGTGAAACTACAACGTTTTTAAACTCGTGGTTGATTTTTACAACTTTGAATTCCATTGTTTTACCAACGTAAACATCGTAATCACGGATAGGTTTAATGTCGATTTGTGATCCTGGTAAGAATGCTTCTACACCCATGATGTCAACAATTAAACCACCTTTAGTACGGCTTTTCACGAAACCATTGATAATGGTATCATTGTCAAGCGCAGCGTTGATGGTTTCCCAAGAACGTTGTGTTTTTGCTCTCTTGCGAGATAAAATCAACTGACCATTCGCATCTTCTGGAGCTTCTACGAAAACATCCACTGAATCGCCAATTTTCAAATCAGGTGTATCTCTAAACTCTGAAGTAGAAACTAAACCGTCAGATTTAAATCCAACATTTAATACTACGTCTTTGTTGTTGATTGATACAACGATACCACTAATGATTTCGCCTTGAGTGATTTGATTGAAAGTATCTGTGTACATATCCTCAAACTTTTTACGGTCTGCATCACTGTAGTTACCAAATACTTTATCATCTGCATCCCAATCAAAATCTTGATCTGGTGTTGCTAAAGATGATTTGATTTGTTCGATAGAAACCGAATCAGCTTCTGACTCAATTGTTTCTTTCTCGGTTAGACGAGCGTCTGCACCTTGTAGTTCGGCATTTGTTGCCTCTAGTTCTTTTTCTGCTACTTGTTTTTTAGCCATTAATTAATAATCTCCTTTGTTCCCTATTTAGGGACTGCAAAGGTAGAAATTTCTTTTTTAAAAGAAAAGATTTTTTTAATAAATGTTGCTGATAATTAAGGATATACTAAAATAAGGTATAGCGTATTGCGAATTGCGTATAGCGAATAAGTCAAATGAGCTTTCTGCTTTTGACTTTTAACTTTTTAATTTGAAAAGCAAAAACAATAGTTCTTTTTAAAGTCAGTCCCGTCTTTCGCTTTACTCGCCTCGTTCCTCAGCTTCGTGCTCGCTACAACCGGGTTTATGAACAAAATACAGTGCCAACAAGATATTAAAAGCTTAAATTAGCTAACTAAAAGAGAGAAGCTTAATTTATTTTGGTGTTTTTTAACTCTTCCATTAAATACTTTGAATTAGTGTAGGGGTGGATTTCTAAAATAAAGATATAGCTATTATTCGGGTATTGTTGTTCGTCAAGCTTGGTTTTCCAATTTAGCTTTTCTGTAAGAACATTTTTTATTCTCTCTTTAAAATTTCTGTCATCATCACTAAGATGACTTATTTTAACAGTGCCATTTTTCCTATTCACCCCTATTTTAATTAAACTTAAATGTTTGCTAGAATAGGGCTGATATTTTAAGTAAAGTTGGTAGGGGATATAAGTAGTTCTTCCCCATCTAGTGTCAGCCTTAAAGTGACTAACATGTTTCTTTATTTTATTTAGGGTACTTAGCGTATTGGCATTAAAATATCGATCTACCCCACAATAACCAACAAAGGTTCCGGTTGATGTATTATTTGCATAAATCAAATAACTTTTTCCTTCTTCAAACCAAACTCCGCAAGATGAATATCTATTGGCTATCCCATTAAAACCTTCAGTTTGTAGCTTAATAATAGATTTTCCCTTTAATAAGGTTATGGTTTCTACATCTACTTTATAAGTATCAATCGAATCGACTTCATTTTTGTAAGTTTTAATAATTTTTACAATTCCAACAAAATCTGATTGTTGATATCTGTTTGAAGTAGTTTCTAAACTAGAACATGAACAGGCATAACTACTATTAATAATTGAAAAGATCAAGATAAAAATTATGGCAATCTGTTTCTTCATTTATTTATGATGCAATTTGAACCAGAATCTATAAACTGAATTGTGTAGTTATAATATATCCTAATTCTTATTATAAACACCTTTGGTAAATCCTTCGCCAATTAAGGTTTGGTTATCCAAAATCATTAAAAGAATGATGTTTTCTTGTTGTTTTAGCTTAATCATATCACCATCAATCGTATAATGAGCCGTAAATAGCGAGTCAACATAGGTATCTTGTATAACTACAGAATCCTTAGATTTAAAATCGAAAGACAGATATTGCGTATCGCTATTACTTGTAAATTTTCCATTTACGGTTTTTTGCACTAAAAACATGGTAAAACATAAATAACCAATGCCCAGTACAATTATGGCAGAAAAAACCATCAATGCCTTATTATGCATTAAAAACTTGAAAATCAGAAATAGCATGGATAACAAAACAACAGCAACAATGCTAATAAAGATAATATTTGAATCTTCTTTAATTATTTTAGGCTGTACCAAAGGTGCTTTAACTTCTGCTTTTTGAACAGGAGCAGGAGAAATTCTGGTTAAATAATCTTTACTTACCCAGCCTTCTCCATTGGTAACTTTTATTTTAAAGTATTTGGCATCAGTAGAATCTAAAACCATTACATTCTCATTTTGAGGTACAAAACCTATCTTCTTGCTTGTTGGGTCTTTAGTTTCTCTTACATTTAATTTATCTGCAGTAACCTTATACATGTCTTGTGCATATAAATTCAGTGAAAAGGAAATTAGGGCTACTAGGAAGAAAGTGAGTCTGTATGTCATAGTATTAAGTTTAGCTCGATGTATTTTTGAGCCTTTGTACAAGAAATTATAAAGATTTGAAGCCTCAAAAGTAGGAAACCCTTTTGGTAAAGTCTTTAATCAATTTAAAATTAACACAAAATATGAGCAAAAGGTTTTGTGATTTGGTTACGTATTGTTTTATAAAAAGTATAAAAAATGGGTGCAAACTAAAGGTTGCTGTCTTACCAACGTCCGCCAGCGCCGCCTCCACTACTGCTACCGCCCCCAAAACTACCACTGCTAGATGATGATGAACTTCCACCGCTTGAAGATGAGCTGCTCGATGATTTAGATTCTGTAAGCATTGGCAGAACAATCCACTTAATAAATTCTACATGTTTGCAGAAACTACATTCATTAATAAGTTTTGCTTTCCCATCATGACTATAGGTTGCCGTCACAATGGTTTCTCTTTTATTTAGTTTATAAGTTCTAAAGTTGCAGGCAGGGCATTCTGTAAAATCATTATATTCTTCTGCAGGCCAAACTTTAATAATATGTTCTTTTTTGTTTTCACTTTCCCAAATATCGTAATCGTATGCTTTTACAACTTCTTCTTTTCTTTGCCCTGGAGTTAAAAATGGCTTGCCTTCTATATTAATATCTCGATCTACACGTTTCATTGGCTTGTTTTGGCTATCTAATATGGGTGTAAATCTTTTAATAGCCCTGTAGCTTTTAATGGTTTGGCTAATAAGCACAAATAAAATGATGGGAGAAAAAATAATCAACCACCAATTTTTTGCATGGAAACTATTAACTGCTTTAAAAAAGTTTTGATCGTCATTATGGAGTTTTCGCAATGAGCCAATGTGGGTAATGTATCTAAAGAAAAGGGCTATGGCCAAAATAACATAGAGTATAATTGGCATGTCGCTAAAACTTAAAGACTTGAAAATATCAAAGCTCTCTGTAAATAGAATTATGAAAAAACTAATGAAACAGATGAAGAACAAGATTGCGCAGCCAGTAGCAAAAGTTTTTTCGAAATCATTTACGCTTTTCTTCTTAATCAGTTTAGCGTCGGGAGCCAACTTTTTAAAGTATTTAAAAATAAAAACAAATAGAGCTATAATTCCAGCTGCACTTGTCAAAGCAATTAACCAATTGGTTTGTTTTTGTTTTGTCTGTGTGGCAAACTGCTGTACTTCTGTAATATTTGTAGGGTCAAGTAAACGTTCATGGATAGTATAAATCAAACTATACATTCCTTCATCATAAAGCTGTTCTTTAAATGCAGGCACTAATATTCGTTCTCCGTATTGTTTCAAAACAATGTCTGGTAGTAGGCCTTCAACACCAGATCCGCTAATAAATCTGTAAGCTCTTCTATCTGTTGAAATTACCAACAATAAGCCATTATTTGCTCCAGCTTTACCAATTCCCCATTTATCGAACAATGCTTGGGCAAACTCGAAATCTTCTTGGTTTTGATTAAAATCCTTAACAGCAACTATGGCAAATTCTACTTTGGTTTCCTTTTCCAATCTAACCAACATTCGGTTTAAGGAATCAACATTGCTTAAAATACCATCTGGATTGCTTACAAAATAATCTTGCCCAGCTATTTTAGGATTTGGAATTTTATCAACAGTATAATATTTCTGGGCAAACAGAAATGAGTTTATTGTTGAAAATAGGAGCAGCAGTAAGACTTTCTTCATCTAGAAAAAATAAGGATATTTAATAAATAATTTTTAGGGAAGATTGTTTGCGAAAAGGAAAAAATTATTCCTCTTTAAGTTTGGCTAATACTTTATCAAGTTTCTTTTTATCGTTAGCATAAGGCGCTAAATCGAACAGGGCTACTTTTCTAAATTCTATTGGGTGACTTTCACTTTGTAAAGAAATATAGCCACCTGTTAATGCTTTGCCGTCTTGTTTAACTTTTGGATCGAAGTTAGAAACATTACCACCACCAATTTTTGGTTTGGTATAGGCCAGAACTGTATCTTTATTAATGATGTGTTTGATAATAGAATCGCCCAGGACTAAAAATTCTGCCGTAACCCATTGTTCGCCATGATAGGTTTTTGATTTAGAATCTAAACAATGTGTGGTAAATAATTTATCGTCTATTTCTATAGTTGTGCCAGGTGTACAAACATTTCCAGTATGCCTATCAGCTTTTCCATCGCCACCTAATAACTGAGCTTCAATTGAAATTGGAAAATCTTGGTCTTTTAACATTGTTTTAGGATCTTGCCCATGTAACATGGCACCACTATTCCTGGTTGCCCATCCTTCACCGCCTTTTACCTGATCGCCAACAAAGCGATATTCTACTTTTAATAGATAGTAAGAGTAAGGTGTTTTATAAAAAATATGTCCGTATTGTTTATCAAAATCTTGGTAGCCATCATAACTTACCTTCATCATTCCGTTTTCTACACGAAACGTGTTTGCGAAATTTTCACCAACTTCATGTTTGGATATTTTAACGGTCCAGTCTTTTAAATCTTTGCCATTAAATAGGTTGGTCCAGCCTTTTTGGGCATGAGAAGATGTAGTGAAAAATAATAAAGAAGCTAGAACTGCTATTTTTAAAGGGATTGATCTCATAGTTTTAATAATCTGACCCTAAAATACAATTAATTTAATAGCTATAAAGAAATGTATGCTATTTGCTTAGCAAAAATGGTTTTACCTTCTCTAAAGCAAAGTTAAGTTGCTCCTCCTCAGTAATTGCTGTATTGTCTAAGATGATAGCATCTTCGGCTCTAGTTAATGGGCTTTCCGCTCTAGTAGTATCCGCATAATCACGGTGGGCCAAATTTTCGAAAACCTCTTCAAGAGTGGTGGTAGTATCGCCTTTAGACATCATTTCTTTATGTCTACGTTCAGCCCTAATTTTTGGGTCGGCAGTCATGAAAAATTTCACTTGGGCATCTTCAAATACGGCAGTTCCAATATCTCTACCATCCATTACAATATTTTTAGATTTACCCATGCGCTGCTGCTGTTTTACCATATCATGGCGAACTTGTTTGTTGGCAGAAACTTCACTTACATTTTCAGAAACGGGCATTTGTCTAATTTCATCAGAAACCTCTTCGCCATTTAAAAGGATATGTGACTCGTAATCTCTGGCATGAAAATTTAATTCGATGTGTTGTAAAGCATCTTTTACGACATCTTGATTTGAAATATCAACCTTGTTGCGTAAAAAAAATAAGGTTACCGCTCGGTACATTGCACCGCTATCGATATAAATAAAACCTAATTTTTTAGCTAAAGCTTTTGCTAAAGTGCTTTTTCCGCAAGAAGAATAGCCGTCTATCGCTACAACCAGATTTTTTCTCATGTATTACAAAGGTAATACTTTGAATTAGTTTTTAATTGTATGGATAAGGATTTTTATGTGGATAACACCTACAGATTTTTTAAAATAATTACTTTTGCAATATGATACCTGCTAAAGAAGAATTGATTAAGGAAGTAATATTTAAAACATCGCGAAGCGGAGGTAAGGGCGGACAGCACGTAAATAAAGTCTCTAGTAAGGTAGAACTTGTTTTTAATATAGAAAATTCGTCTATTTTGTCTGATGAACAGAAAGCCTTATTACAAGAAAGGTTGGCCAATCGGTTAGATTCGGAAGGCAATATACACATAGTATCACAAGAGGATAGGAGCCAACTTTTAAACAAACAACGTACGCTAATTAAGTTTGTAGACCTTCTAACAAAATGTCTACATGTACAGAAAAAACGCAAGCCTACAAAAATTCCAAAAGCTGTTATTGAGAAAAGGCTAACAAATAAACTGTTAACTTCTCAAAAGAAAAAAGATAGAAAACGGTTTGATGCAGACTAGTAACCAGTTTGGAGATAGCGGTTTTCAGTTATCAATTATCTATCAGCTTTAGTCTGCCGCTCTTAATTAAACCTGTAATACATCGCAATAGTTCCGTACTGATGGGCTTTAGCAGTGCTTTTAACCTCCTTTGATTTGAATAAAACACTATAATCTATAGTAAACCTCGGACTGCTATAGTTGAAGCCAAGTTGTTGGGCAAAAACAATAGGTTTGGTATCAAAAGTAACAGGGCTATCATTATTGAACATGCTGCCTTTTACAGTGGCATCATAAGCTACAAAGTTGATTTGTGGTTTAGCATAAAAAAATAATTCTCTTTTTTCCAATTTTGCGGTCGTACTGTTATTGCTGATTGCAGAATTAGTATAGGCCGAATTAAATAACTGATTTATTCTCCCTGCTCTAAATAAAATACCTGCACCGGCACCACTAAAAGTTGTACCAATATTTGCGTACCCCTCAACAGCTAAATCTACTTTGTTACTTTTAGAACGAGTTAACAGCTTGGTGTATTGGGCTGTTAAATTTGCAGCAAGCTCATTTTTAATCTGATATTCCCAACCTCTAATTTCGTAAAAACCTACAATTTTGTGCAGCAATTCTTGTGCATCTTCTCCTAAAGCATCGGGGCCAACGGTACCTAATTCTAAGCCGAATTTTAAGATACTTTCTTTTTTAGTAAATAGATTAACACTGCTCCCTGCAAATAAATAACCTGCAAATGGCCTATCGTGTCGGTTGGGGTTGGGTAAACTGCCAGTTATCGGATTATACATTTTCTGCCCGGCAGTAAATTCCCAAATTACCTTTTCTAAATTAGGCCCTAACTTTCTTTGGTCTGAAGCATGCCTAAAATTAATGAATAGCCCATTTGTATAATAACGATCTTGTCCGTAAAATAAATAGGCATCGTTATCACTTTTAAAGCCAAACTCATTTTTATAGTTTTGGGCTATATCACCATAACCTTGGGCAAAAGCCCCAAAACTAATAGCGATTAGGATAATAGTAATTAGGGATTTCAACCTCATCTACTTATGGATTTAAAACAGGTTTTTTAATGCTAAGCTCTTGTGCGTTTTTTACTTTATCTTTCATCAATGCAAGGTCAATAACTTCTTTCATTTCGGTAACGTAGTGAAACTTCAAATCTTTTATATAATCCTCTTTAATTTCTAAAATATCTTTTCTATTAGATTTGCAAAGAATGATCTCTTTAATATTTGCTCTTTTTGCAGCCAATATTTTTTCTTTAATTCCGCCAACTGGTAAAACTTTTCCTCGAAGGGTAATCTCGCCAGTCATCGCTAAATTAGATTTTACCTTACGCTGCGTAAATGCCGATACCAAAGCCGTTAACATGGTAATACCTGCCGAAGGACCATCTTTTGGTGTAGCACCTGCCGGAACATGAACATGCACATCATATTGGTCAAAAAGTTCGTTTTGGATGCCAAATAAGCTGGCGTGCGCTCTAATATAGGCAAGAGCAATAACAGCAGATTCTTTCATTACATCGCCCAAGTTACCTGTTAAGGTTAGTTTTCCTTTACCAGGGCTTAAACTGGCTTCTATAAATAAAATATCGCCACCTACGGATGTCCAAGCTAAGCCAGTTACAACACCCGCAACTTCATTGCCTTCATAGGCATCCTTATCATAGATAGGAGCTCCCAAGATACGTTCAATATCTGCTAATTGTAAAGTTGGCTCATAAGCTTCTTCCATGGCAATTTTAGTTGCTATACCACGAACCAATGATCCAATCTTTTTTTCCAGACCACGTACGCCACTTTCTCGGGTATAATCTTCAATTACTTTTTCAATTAAAGATGTTTTTAGGTTGATATCTTTATTTTGCAAACCATGTTGCTCTTTTTGCTTTGGCAACAAGTATTTTTTGGCAATCTCTATCTTTTCTTCTATGGTATAACCATTTACCTCTATAATCTCCATACGATCTAACAACGCAGGTTGTATGGAACTTAAAGAGTTTGCTGTAGCGATAAATAATACGTTAGATAAATCGTAATCAGCCTCCACATAATGGTCATTAAAAGCATTGTTTTGTTCAGGATCTAAAACCTCTAGCAAAGCTGAAGAAGGATCTCCTCTGTGATCAGAGCCAACTTTATCGATCTCGTCTAAAACAAAAACGGGATTTGCAGCACCAGCTTTTTTGATCGATTGGATAATTCTACCGGGCATGGCGCCAATGTATGTTTTTCTATGGCCGCGAATTTCGGCTTCATCTCTAACACCGCCTAAAGCAATACGTACATATTTACGGTTAATAGCTTTGGCAATAGATTTACCTAAAGAAGTTTTACCAACTCCCGGAGGACCAACCAAACATAAAATTGGCGCCTTCATGTCTCGTTTTAGCTTCAATACCGCTAAATATTCTATAATACGTTGCTTAACTTTTTCTAAACCGAAGTGATCTTTATCTAAAATGCGCTGTGCACGTTTTAAATCAAAATTATCTTTAGTGAAATCGTTCCAAGGTAAGTCTAGCAGGAGTTCCAAATAATTCATTTGTATAGAATAATCTGGTGCTTGCGGGTTCATTCTACCCAGCTTTTCTAATTCTTTGTTAAAATGATCTGAAACTCCTTTTGCCCATTTTTTCTTTCTAGCACGTAATTGTAACGCTTCGTATTCCAAATCAGAAGAATTTCCTCCCAATTCTTCTTGAATAGTTTTTAATTGTGCATTTAAAAAATAATCCCTTTGTTGTTTGTCTAAATCGGTACGAACTTTTGATTGGATTTGGTTTTTTAACTCTAACATCTGTAGTTCAGTTGTTAAAAGTTCCATTACCATTTCTGCACGTTTGCGCAAGTTATCCATCTCTAGCATTTTCTGTTTATCAGCTACATCCGCATTCATGTTTGATGAGATGAAATTGATTAGAAAAGAAGTGCTTTCTATATTTTTTAATGCAATACCTGCTTCGCTAGGGATATTTGGCGAAAGTTGAATGATTTGCGATGACATCTCTTTAATAGAGGCTACCAAAGCTTTAAATTCTTTATCAGCCTTGTGTTTGGCCTCATTAAATTTCGCGATAATTACTTTAATGTAAGGCTCGGATTGAACTTCTTCTACCAATTGAAAACGCTGCTTACCTTGTATAATAACAGTAGTATTACCATCTGGCATCTGCAACATTTTAATAATTTGAGCTACTGTGCCTACACTATTTAATTGCTCAAATGTTGGGTCTTCTATAGAAACATCACGTTGAGAAACAACGCCTATAATTTTATCGCCTTTATAGGCTTCTTTTATTAATTTGATTGACTTATCTCTGCCAACAGTAATTGGAATAACTACTCCAGGGAATAAAACTGTATTTCTAAGTGGAAGTATTGCTAATATTTCGGGTGTTTCTTCATTGTTCATTTCATCCTCATCTTGTTGAGACATTAGGGGAAAGAACTCTGTATCCTCATTTATCATTGGTAGTGCGTGACTAAAATCAAACTGATCTTGTTTACTCATTAATTGGGCCTTTTTAAATATATATATAAACGACAAACTGACAGCCTTGCCGTAGTAAAAGTATAAATCTTGTGTTAAAGGATATATTTTCAACTCTTGTGCCAAAAGCAAAATCACTGTTTTTATATGTTAAAAAGTCAGGAATTAAAAAATATCAAGCACAATATATCAATATTAATTAAATTAACGTTTACCATTAGTATTTGCAAATGGAAGGATTTTGTATATTAGTGCCAACATCTATTGTCTTGCAGAAGATTAACTAAAATAAAAATAAAACGCTGAATGAATTATCTTAAAAATACTTTTTTATTACTATTTGTAATCTCTACTTCCACAGCAACTTATGCCCAAAGTAATTTTGAGAAACTAGGTATGCAGGCTTGGATGAAAGGTGAATATAAAACAGCTGTTGCCCAATTAGAGAAAGCGGATAATGCAGATGCTAACAATGCCAATGTTTTAAAAATGTTGGGCTATTCCTATTTTCAGTGTCAAGATTTTGAGAAATCTATTTCAGCTTATAGTAGATTAATTGCACTTAAACCTACCGATTATTCTGCTTATTATTACAGGGGCAAAGCAAGATTAAATATTGCTAATGCGCCTAAAGAAGCTTTAAATCAGATGCGAGAAAGTTTTTATACCTCAGCTATTAAAGATTTTTCCAAAGCTATCGAGATTAATGGCGAAGAAGATATTCAGATTTTACAAAATAGGGGCTTAGCTTATAAAGATTATGCCATATTTAAATCTTATAAAATTAAAAAAGCACCAGAAAAAGTTGCTTGTGTAACCATGTTTAATAATTCTATTGCCGATTTTCAGAAAGTGTTAACGGTTCAACCGCTTAGAAAAGATATTATTGATTTGGTTGGTTATGTAAAAGCACAGGTTGCTAGCTTAAAGTAATAATTGAGACCTTAACGGAAGTCGTTTGGCACCTCGCCAAGGGATTTTCTGATTTAAAGGGCTGGCTCTGGTATAGGCTACATCGGTATTCGTTTGATTTATGGATCCCAGGGCAGATAAAACAAATGATAATTTGTAGTGTCTGTAAACTGTGCTTTAGCATAAAAATTCACAAGATGCTATCACATTACAGTAATCGATCAAAAAACTATTTTATATTAAAAAATAATTGAAAATAGGGGATTAAAAATTAAGCTAAAGTAAAATTAAGCTTGACAATTTTGTAAAACTATCGACAAGACATGGCTACAATTGTTTAAATAAACCCAATGTGATTAACAGTTAAGGTTGTTTTTGTAAGCTATGCTTATTTGTAGCAGTTAATAAGTATAATGCTTCTGGAGTAAATGCTAAATTTTCTAATAATTAATGTCTATAATGGCCTATGTTCTACTAAATTGTCCCAATATCAACCTCATCACCTTCCTTCTTATTTAAACCTTCCAGTGATAATGTACTTTTTTTGATCCATTAATTTAATCTGCTGAGTTTTGTTAATCTGATACAGACTATCAGGATAATAGGTTAAAGTATCTTTAGAGGTATATAAATCGTTGCTATTGGCAATGTATATCCTGATTGCTTTAATTTTATCATTCTGGTAAGAAATCTGCAGCTTTTTTACAGGGATTTTGTCATTTGCTGAAGTATAGATTTCCTCGCCTTCTGTTTTGTTTAATTTAAATGAACCACGCCAAGATGCCTTATTGATGTCTGATGAGCTAAAAGTATCAAACTCTTTTTTCCAATTAGAAATTTTAACTTTCTTTTCTTCTTTAGTGCCGTTTACAAGCACAGATTTATTAAAGGTTAAATCTAATTTAGTTAAACGGGCAGCTTCCTTTTTAAAGTAGGCTGCCAGATCAAAATATGCTGTAGCATTTGATTTATCTTGTTCTTTTAGATTACAAGAACTTGCAAAAAGCAGCAAACAGCAAAGTAATTTCTTCATTATACTAAAACATCTCCTGTCATGATTTCTGGAACTGCTATCCCCATTATCCTTAAAATGGTAGGTGCAACATCCCCTAATTTGCCATCAGCAATAGTTTTATAATCATCATCCATTAAAATACATGGTACAAGATTGGTAGTATGTGCTGTATTAACAGAGCCATCATTATTTACCATAAATTCAGAATTGCCATGATCCGCTAAGATAATGAACGAATAGCCATTAGCTATTCCAGTTCTTACTACCTGCTCCGCACAAGCATCGGCAGTTTCTACCGCTTTTACTACCGCATCAAAAACTCCTGTGTGCCCCACCATATCTGGATTGGCAAAATTTAGACAAACAAAATCAGGCCAGCCACTTTCTAACTCTTTGGTAATAGCTTCGGTTATGCCTGCAGCACTCATTTCTGGTTGCAAATCATAAGTGGCAACTTTTGGCGAAGGAACTAAAATTCTCTTTTCATTCTCGAATTCTTTCTCTCTGCCACCAGAGAAGAAAAAGGTTACGTGTGGGTATTTCTCTGTTTCGGCAATACGAATTTGATTTTTGTGATTGGCTTCTAAAACTTCGCCTAATGTATTTGAAAGGTCATCCTTAGTAAATACCACATTTACGTTTTCGAAATTCTCATCATAAGTAGTCATGGTAACATAATATAACGGCAATTTCTGCATCCCAAAATCAGGATAATCTTTTTGGCTTAATACCGAAGTAATCTCCCTACCTCTATCTGTTCTGTAGTTGAAACAAATTACTACATCACCAGCTTTTATAGTTGCTGTTGGGCTGCCATCTGGATTGGCAATTACAATTGGCTTGGTAAACTCATCTGTAATTCCATTTTCGTAAGATTGTTTAATGGCATCTTCTGCATTGCTAGCGGTTTCACCAATACCATTTACCATCACATCATAAGCTAATTTTACCCTTTCCCAACGGCTATCTCTATCCATCGCGTAATAACGGCCAACTAAACTTGCAATTTTGCCTGTAGATGTTTTTAAATGTTCATCTAAGCTACTGATAAATCCTAAACCAGAATTAGGGTCAGTATCTCTACCATCTAAAAAAGCATGAATAAATACATCTTTTAAACCTTTTTCATTTGCGGCATCACAAAGTGCTTTAAGATGGTTTATATGCGCATGAACGCCACCATCAGATACCAAACCTATAAAGTGAACCGACTTATTGTTATCTCTTGCATAATTAAAAGCACTAACTAATATCTCATTACTATGCAAAGTTCTATCGGTAATTGCTTTGTTTATTCTACCAAGTTCTTGATAAACTACTCTTCCAGCACCCAAATTCATGTGCCCAACTTCAGAGTTTCCCATTTGTCCTTCTGGTAGTCCAACAGCTTCTCCAGAGGCTTCTAATTTAGAATTTGGATAGTTAAGGAGCATCGAGTCGAAAAAAGGAGTGTTAGCAGCATAGGCGGCATCAGAATTGTCTTTCTTTCCATAGCCCCAGCCATCAAGAATAAGTAATACTAGTTTTTTAGCTTTCATTAATTTCTATAATTTTCGGCAAAGAATTGTAAATTGCCATGATGTTTGTACGATTAGCTGCACAAATATAAACCTAATAACAATTAATGGAAAGCTTTTATAGATTATGATTTGTAAGTGGCATAATTTTGGCTTGATTAGTTATTGTTAAAAATACACATGATACGACCTTTAATTGCTTTTTTGCTGCTATTAATGCATTTTCCGCTTAGTAATGCATCTCAAGCAGATATTGTAGATGATTTAGCCCTACATTTTAAGAGTGGAAATTCGAAAGAAATTGCTAAATACTTTTCACCGTCTGTAGAATTGATCATCATTGATCAAGAAGATGTATACAGTAAAGCACAGGCAGAGCAAATCCTTAAAGATTTTTTTATAAAAAATTCACCTAGTAAAGTTGCTATCGTTCATCGAATTAGTAAGGTTGCTAATTTTCGTTTAGATGTGTTGTCTCTAACCACAAAAAGCGGAAAATATAGGGTTAGTATCTCAATGACGTTAAAAAAGCCATCTAACACTTTCTTAATCACTGAATTAAGGATTGAGCCTGAGAAGGAATAGTATTTTAAGCAGTAAATTCATATTTTTGTAATAAATATACTGCCTTGGATAAAAAATTAGTAGACCTATTTATAAAAAATGCCATTGCCGAAGATGTTGGTGATGGTGACCATACTTCGTTATCTACAATTCCTGCTGGTACACAAGGCAGCGCAAGATTAATTGTTAAGGAAGATGGAATTTTGGCTGGTGTAGAATTAGCCTTAGAAATTTTCGATCAAATTGATCCCAACCTTACTGTTGATGTTAAGATAGCAGATGGTACTGCTGTAAAATATGGAGAAATCGTATTAACCGTTACAGGTTCTACCCATTCTATTTTATTAGCCGAAAGATTAGTTTTAAATTGTATGCAACGCATGAGTGGCATCGCTACTAAAACCAATCGTATTGTTCAGTTGTTAAAGCCATACAAGACTAAAGTTTTAGATACACGTAAAACCACACCAGGTTTACGCTATTTAGAGAAATGGGCGGTTGTAATTGGTGGAGGTGTTAACCATAGAATTGGACTTTATGACATGATTTTAATTAAAGATAATCATGTTGATTATGCGGGTGGTATCGCCAATGCGATTGTTGCAGCAAATAACTACTTAAAAACACACAACAAAAAGCTAGCTATAGAAATTGAGGTAAGAAATTTAACAGAATTACAACAGGTACTTGCTGTAGGCAATGTTGATCGGATAATGTTAGATAATTTGGAATTGCCATTGTTAAAAGAAGCAGTTTTGCTTGTAGATGGAAAATTTATTACTGAGGCATCTGGCGGCATTGTAGAAGAAAACGTAACACAATATGCAGAGTGTGGTGTAGATTTCATATCTATGGGCGCATTGACACATTCTGTTAAAAGTTTAGATTTAAGTTTAAAAGCATTCTAATCCAAAATTCTAGCATCTTGAATCTTAATTTTTTAGTATAATTGTAGGGTAATGATATCGATTTATTCCATTTCGGCGCTAATATTTGCATATCTTCTCGGTTCTATACCTACAGCTGTTTGGCTTGGCCAAGCTTTTTATGGCATTGATGTACGTGAATACGGCAGTGGTAATGCTGGAGCCACCAATACCTTTAGGGTTTTAGGTAAAAAGGCAGGTATTGCAGTTATGCTAATTGATATATTTAAGGGGTACACGGCTACACAGTTAGCTTATTTTATTGGTTTATCTGTTACTGGTCCACATAATTCGACACAGTTTGTAAATTATCAACTAGCCTTGGGTGTAATAGCAGTAATGGGACATTTGTTTCCTGTATTTGCAGGCTTTAGAGGAGGCAAAGGTGTTGCAACACTTTTTGGAATGATTTTAGCAGTAAGGGTAGAGGCAGCTATGCTTTGCGTTCTTGTTTTTGTAGTCGTTCTGTTAACCACTAAATATGTTTCCCTAAGCTCAATTTGTGCTGGCTTTACATTTCCTATTGGGATTGTGTTTGTTATCCAATCTTCGGTAAAGTCTGAAGTGTTATATGGGATATGTGTATGTGTGCTGATATTGGTCACCCATCAAAAAAATCTAGAAAGATTACTTAAAGGCAAAGAAAGTAAAGTGTATTTGTTTAAAAAGAAACAAAATTAAAAACTTATTTTTCAAACCATAAGTCTAACTGATTGTTAATCGATTAGAAAGAACTTAAAAATTTTTTACGCTCAAAATATTATGAAAAAATTAATGATTATTGGTCTTGCCTCTGGACTTTTGGCAATATCTTCATGTACTACCTCTGTTGTGCCATTAACAGGACGTAAGGTTACCACATTCGGGGTAAGTGCTGCTGAATTAGAGCAACAGGCCGCGATTGGCTATCAGCAATTATTAACTGATCCAAGTACAAAAGTTGTATCTACTAGTTCTGCAAATACACAAATGGTAAAAAGAGTGGGGGCGAAAATTTCGGCTGCAGTAACTCAATACATGAACCAAAATGGTTATGGCGAGCAGATAAAAAATTATAAATGGGAATTTAATCTAATAGAAAGCAAGGAAATTAATGCTTGGTGTATGCCAGGCGGTAAAGTTGCAATTTATACAGGTATTTTACCAGTTACTAAGGATGAAGCGGGTTTAGCAACGGTAATGGGGCATGAAATTGCGCACGCCATAGCTCAACATTCAGTAGAAAGAGCTTCAAACATGATGAAAGCACAAATTGGTGGAGCAGTGGTTGGTGCTGCAGTAGGTAATAAATCAGAAACAACTCAAGCTGTTGTAGGTCAACTGTACGGAATTGGTGCTCAGGCAGGTTATGTGTTGCCAAATTCGAGAAGTCAAGAATTAGAAGCCGATAAGATGGGTTTATCATTTATGGCAATGGCGGGTTATAATCCATCAACCGCAGTTAGTTTTTGGCAAAGAATGGCACAAGCAAGTTCAGGTTCTGAAAAACCACCTTTATTTTTAAGTACTCACCCTTCTGATGATCAACGTATTGCTCAAATTCAAAGAGATTTGCCAGCAGCAATGAAATATTATAAGAAATAGAGCTGAAAGACTAAAGCTAAAACCTGCCTGCCGCAGGCAGGGACTAAAGGTGAAAGGTAATGCTTTTCACCTTTTTTTATGGATTAATTTTTAAAGAGATTAAGTATTTCTTAAAACAATTAGTACAGAAGTAAGTTTACTCTAAACCTTCCCAAGTACCTTCATAATAGCCGATGCTTTTAGCAAACATTCTTCATATTCGTCTTCAGCACTTGCAGCATAAGTTATTGCACCACCAACTTGAAAAGAAAGATATTTGTTACTAGCATTATATAAGATGGTTCTTATCACTACATTGAAGTCAAAATCGCCGTTAGGGCTAATGCAACCAAAAGACCCAGAGAAAACACCTCTTTTACTTTTTTCGTAACTATCTATCAATTCCATAGCTTTAACCTTTGGCGCACCTGTCATCGATCCGATTGGGAAAGTATTTTTGATAGCGTCTATAAAATGAATATTGGGATCTAATTTACAACTGATAGTAGAAATCATTTGATGAACCTGTGGGAAAGTATAGATGCCAAAGAGTTCATCAACCTTAACAGAGCCTGATACAGCACTTTTAGTTAAATCATTGCGAACCAAGTCTACAATCATCACATTTTCTGCCTGTTCTTTAATGCTGTTCTTTAGATTTAACTTAATTTGTTCATCAACTATTAAATCCTTGCTTCTTTTTGCAGTTCCTTTAATAGGTTGAGAAATTAAAATGTTATCTCGTTTACAGAGAAATCGCTCGGGGGTAGCAGATAGAATATACTTATCGTAAATTTTGAAAAACCCTGCAAAAGGGGTGGGAGATACTTCATTTAGGGCTTGATACAAGGAGGCAGGATCTATATCTGCATGTTTTGCAAAAAACTCCTGACAGAAATTAACCTCGTAAATATCTCCTCTTTTAATGTGAGCTTGAAGCTTTTCTACCGTCTCCACATATGTTTTTTGATCAAAACGATGCTGAATGTTTAATTTGGGTAGAACAGGTAATGATAATTCAATCTCATTAATCTTTTCTATAATTTTAGGATTACCTTTTATTACTGTTAAATCGCTTCCCTTTAATGCAATTAAAAACTGAGGGATAAAAAAATACAGGTCAGGAAAATCAAGTTCATCTTTATGGTTAGATTTTATTGCTTCTATTTCGTTTTTTAATTCATAACTAAATAGACCAAATAGCCAATCTTTTCGTTCTTCATAAAATGATTTAAGCCGAGTAAAAGCATTGCCTGAGTTCTCTTTAAGTTCTTGTTCTACGCCAAAGGCAATTAAACAATCGTATTGCGAATGTGGGTCGCTGTAGTGATTTGAGTCTAAGCAACAGCAAACATCAAATGTATTTGCATACTGCAAGGCTTTTTGCTTAAAAAGATGAAGAGCCGTATTGTCCATTTTATGGTGCAAAGTTAAAAATTGAACATTAGAAAATCGGCCATATTTATTATATTAGTAATACAATGATGAAATATTTTTTCTTACTCGCATTTTTTGCAACCATACATTTGTCTTCGACTGCGCAAACCAAATCTTTAAAAGATGCTTATATGGATTTTAAAATCTATAGAACCACAGATGAAGATAAGCCAAAACAGATTGAAGAAACTTTGGCATTACTCAAATTTGGAGATCAGCTTACACCTAAACAGGTAACTAATATCAATTATTATCTAGGCAAAATGTATGAGGATACGGAAGATTATGATAATGCAGCCTTGTATTACGAAAAATCATTAGTAGGCGAACCTAATTACGAAGTTACCCACAGAGCATTAGGTTTTATATATTTCTCTAAGAGCAATGAATTCTCTAACCAGATGAGTTTGGCGGGTGGTGCAAATGATAAAGTAGCTTACGAAAAAGCACTTGCTGAATATAAAATTGTGGCTAAAAAGGCCATTAAACATTTGGAGAGGTATCAAGCTTGTGATCCTGATGAGGATACGCTAAACATGATTACTACCTTGTACAAAAATTTAAAGGATACACAGTCTGTAGCTACATTACCTGCTAGACTAAAAGAATTGGGCAAAACTTGCGTAACACTGCTAGAAGAGGATTAGTGATTCAATTACACAACAGGTATTTTTCCATAACCAAACTCTATATCCTCCACAAATAATGGACAGCCGATACCGCTAAGTTCCTTTCTTAACTGTACGGCAATTTCTTTCTCCTGATTAATATCTCCATAAAATTTTTCCAAGCCTATAACTCGATCACAATGATACAGGTAATATGGGATTACACCTAAATGATAAATTCGTTTAAATAAAGCATAAAGGGTGTCGAAATCGTCGTTAATGTCTTTTAAAAAAACAGTTTGGGATAATAAAATAATGTTATAGGATTTAAGTTGTCGTATAACTTTTTCTGTTTCTTCGGTAAGCTCGCTAGGATGTTCGATGTGCAGTAAAACATAAAACGGCTTTTTTACTGCAACTTTAGCTACAGCATCAAGTAAATTTAATATTGATTTGGTTTGAAAAGAACTCGGAGAATGAAATGGTAATCTTGTGCCAATTCTAACCACTTTAACGGAATCAATTTTATTTAGTTCTGTTAATATTAAATTGGTGATTTGTGGTGTGTAAAATGGATCTCCACCAGATAAAATTACATCATCTATTTCTGGATGTTGATTTAAGTAGTAAACTATATCCGTAATGTTTTGTTGATTAAGTGTGCCTTTAATGTCTCCAATTTGCCTAATCCTGGTACAAAATCTGCAATGTGCGGCACATAAATAGCTTACTTTAATCAGTGCCCTGTTTTTATATTTATGCACTAGACCCCTTACAACCTCATGTCCATCTTCTACTAATGGGTCGTTGTACAGCCAATCTTTAGCCTCATCCTCTGCATAATATTGCTTATAAATAGCTGGGTTATTTTGTGAAAGATTTTTAAGAAATGGGGTTAACTTCTCTTTCATACTAATGAGATCAAATCAGAATTTAAGTAATTAAAAAGTGGATGAGATTTCGTGCTTTTATAAAAATTATTGGATTCGATCAAATGAATATCAGATTTTATTGGTCCAAATGAAGGATAAAATTCATCAACTTCCCCTATTTTAATGCCAGATAAGGCATGTATAAATGGAAGTGCAGCCAAATTGACAACAGGTTGATTCACCGTAGTCGTAAATAAGGCATCTGTACCTTTATCAAATACCCATTTGGCTAAATTATAAGCTAGCTTTAGTGCTAACCTCCTGTTTTCCTTCAAAAAAGCTAGCTGTTCTATGTAGCCAATTGTTTTATCTTGATAACAACTAATGTCTACATCCCAATTCACTTCATCTTTTCTTTGCCACAAGTCAGATTTACGCAGTAATGTATCTCCCAAAATTATCCCAAAGCCTATAACTTTATGGTTTATCTCGGCAACTAAGCAGTAGCCATTTGTGATGTAAAATTCGTAGGTAGCCAAATCTGTGCCCAGTAAAAAACCACCAGTGCTATTATTGCCATTTGTGGTTTCAAAAGTCAATTGGTTTTTAATTTCGATAAAATGCTTAGCATCATCTTTTCTAGCAACTCTTATACAACTATTCATACACAATTTTTGGACCTTTTAGTTGGTTGATAATTGCACTAAAAAAATTCCAGGTATTTTGGTTTTTTTTGCTGAATTTTTCTGGTAATGCCATACTTTTTTTAGGGAGTTCGTGCCATGGTATATTAGGGTGCTGATGGTGTGTGGCATGTTCGTGAAAATTCATTAATATCCATGAAAATACAGGAATTCTTTTTACGGAACGAACATTATAACGTACCTCATCGCCCATTGTGGTGTCGTAATGAAAAATATAAACAATTAAGGAGAAAACCCAAGCAAACGAAATCATTGGATAGCCTAATGTATATAGATATATCTTTTTGCCTAACGAGAAATAAATTAACAGATGAAATCCTAAGCCTACTAAAAATAAAAGAATAGATTTTAGTTGATTGTTTACTGTCCAACCCTTAAAGGCAGGAGATATTTTAACAGCAACAGAAGGAGGGATAAAAAGAAAAAGAATAACAGAAATAAGTGAATGAAGAAAAAATCCGCCAAAGAATACACTTAAATACCAAACAAAATAAATATATATCTTTTTAAGCTGTTTGTTATTTCCTTTGATTATATAAGTGTCTAATACCGATGTATGCTCATCTTTTCTATTAAATCCGTGATGAAAATAGTGTATTTTACGATAAATTAGAATAGGAACCATTAAAGGAGCTAAAATGATGCTTCCCCAAATATCATTTTTAGCGAGGTTATTTGGGAATAGTTTTTTATGTGAGGCTTCATGACCTACAATGTAAAAACGATAAAACCAAAGCCCCTGAAATAAAAGCAACGGCGCATACAAAATCCATTTTAAAATTATGTTATCTATATAATTTTGAATAAAAACAGCAGCTAAGCTATTCATAACAAAAACTAGAATTGTTTCTATAATTAATTTTTCATTTCTAGCATCATTCATAATGTCCAAATTTGGTGCTTTTCAATTATTAAAAGTATAAATATATCAATTTACATATTTCCATAATTAGCCAACAACCTTTACAAATGAGCAAAATATCTTATTTGATTAGTGTACAGAAAATTAACCAAAAAAAATCTCTATAAATTTAATTATAGAGATTTTAAAATGATGTTTTATAATTAAAGTGCTAGGGTCTGTTTTCTATCTGGGCCAACGGAAAGGTATTTAATTGGCACTTCTAATTCTTTTTCTAAGAAAGCGATATAATCAGTTAACTGACTTGGAATCTGATCAATTGATGTAATCTGAGTTAAGTCTGTTTTCCACCCTTCAATTGCTTTTAAAACAGGTTTAGGTTGGATAGAGATGATATCGTAAGGCATATAATTAATAGTTTCGCCATTGTGTTCGTAATGTGTACAGGCATAAATGGTATCGAAGCTATCTAAAACATCAGCTTTCATCATAATCAATTCAGTTACGCCATTTAGCATAATTGCATATTTTAATGCAGGTAAATCAATCCATCCGCAACGGCGGGCTCTACCTGTTGTAGCACCAAATTCATGCCCAATTTGACGAAGGTTTTCGCCAACTTCATTGTCAAGCTCTGTAGGGAATGGACCACCACCAACACGTGTACAATATGCTTTGAAAATTCCGAAAACATCACCTACTTTATTAGGCGCAATACCTAAACCAGTACATGCACCAGCTGTGGTAGTGTTAGATGAAGTAACGAAGGGGTAAGAACCAAAATCAATATCTAATAATGTTCCTTGTGCACCTTCTGCCAAAACTTTTTTGCCTTCTTTTAAGTAGCCATTTACAAAATGTTCGCTATCTACATGAGGGATGTTTTTAATGAATTCAATTGCTTCAAAAAATGCAGCCTCTTTCTCCGTTAAATCATACTCAAAATTGTAATGAGATAACATTTCTTTATGTTTCTCTACTAATTTAGTATAACGAGCTTTAAAATCTGGAAGGGTAGTATCACCAACACGTAATCCATTACGCCCAGTTTTATCCATATAAGTTGGACCGATACCTTTTAAAGTAGATCCAATTTTGCCAGCGCCCATTCTCTGCTCATTTGCAGCATCTAACAACTGGTGTGTAGGTAAAATTAAATGTGCTTTACGAGCTATTACTAATTTACCAGCTGCTACAGGGTCATGGCCAGCTTTTTTAAGGTTATCTAATTCTCTTTTTAAAATAATTGGATCAATTACTACACCATTACCAATAAGGTTCATGATGCCATCATTGAAAATTCCAGAAGGGATGGTATTCAACACGAATTTTTTACCATCGAACTCTAAAGTATGTCCAGCGTTTGGTCCGCCTTGAAAACGGGCTATCATATCATATTGTGGACTTAAAACGTCAACAATTTTACCCTTACCCTCGTCGCCCCATTGCAGGCCTAGTAGTACATCTACTTGCGTCATTATATTAAATTAAGAATAGAAAGATTATATATTAGAAAATTAGTTTGTTGCATTTAATTTTTGAGAAGCCACATTTTTAATAGTTGCTGCGGCACTACAATCAAAGCATATGCCATACATATTTAAAGAGTGGTGTTTGATGTCGAATTTTAATAAATCGCCAACCATACTTTGAATTTGATGGATACGAGGGTCGCAAAACTCTACAACTTTACCACAATCGATACAAATTACGTGATCGTGTTGGTGGTATCCGTATGATTTTTCGAATTGCGCCATGTTTTTACCAAATTGGTGTTTGGTAACCAAATCACAAGAAACCAATAATTCTAAAGTATTGTAAACCGTAGCCCTGCTTACGCGGTACTTTTGGTTTTTCATGTGTATGTAAAGCGTTTCTACATCGAAATGGTCATCTCTAGAATATATTTCTTCTAAAATGGCGAAACGCTCAGGGGTTTTTCTTAAGTTTTTGTTTTCGAGATAGGCTTCGAATATTTTTCTAACCAACTCACTAGTATTCTGTTCAGACATAGTTTTAAACTCCACACCAAAGGTATACAAATGATTACACAGATTAAAGTGATATCATAGATTAATAATTAACAAAATGTAAAGATGTTGATTAATTTTAAATTGTTTAACTGCTATATTGCTAAATTGTTCTATTGCTCAATTGTTTTGGGCAAGGTTTTAAACTGAAAAACCTTAACTAAAAAAAAATTAAGCATCAAATCTTGTTACTCCTGTTACCCCTTTAACTTCCAATAAATTTTTGATCAAATTATCTAAATGGTCTTTATCGTTTACAAATATTTTTATAGACCCGTCGAAAATTCCATCATTTGTATCAACAGTAATCGATCTCATGTTTACTTTAAAATCATTAGAGATAACTTTGGTAATGTTATTGATCAAACCTACATCATCAATACCGATAATATGTAATCCGGTTAAGAAAGTAAGTTCTTTTTGGCCGTTCCATTTTGCTTTTACAATGCGATAACCATAATTAGCCATTAACTGAGCTGCATTAGGACAATTGGTTCTGTGGATTTTTATGCCTTCGTTAACCGTTACAAAACCAAAAACATCGTCGCCGGGAATGGGGTTACAGCATGCTGCCAAGGTATAGTCTATCTTTTGTAAATCTTCGCCGATTAGTAAAATGTCAGATTCTGGACCTTTAACTTTATTTAATAATGCCTCGATGTTTTTACCATCGTTTTTATAGTCATTACCACGGTTCTCTATTTCTTTTTCGCTGTTTAGGTAATCTTTAAGGTCTTTTAGTTCAATTTTTCCGTTGGCAACTGCTATAAAAAGATCTTGTGTTGATTGTAGCTTGAAAAAGTAAGTTAACTTGTTTAAATTATCTGTGTTGTATGTTATTTTGAGTGATTTCAGTTTCCTTTCTAGTGTTTCTTTACCTATTTCTGCAACTTTTCGTTTCTCTTCTTTTAAAGAAGATTTAATTTTCGATTTTGCTTTTGCTGTAACTACAATGTTTAACCAATCTTCTTTTGGTACCTGTTTGCCAGAGGTAATAATTTCTACCTGATCTCCATTTTGAAGTTTATGAGATAGGGGTACCAATTTATGGTTAACCTTTGCGCCAATACATCTTGCACCAACATCGGTATGGATCTCAAATGCAAAATCTAATGCAGTGGCTCCCAAGGGAAGCTGAAGTAGAGCGCCTTTAGGCGTAAAAATGAAAATTTCATCAGAGAAAAGGTTCATTTTAAAATCATCAAGAAAATCGAAAGCATTGGCTTCTGGATTGCTTAACATTTCCCTAACTTTTTGGATCCATTGATCTAAACCATTGTCATTGCTCGACTCTTTATATTTCCAGTGAGCCGCAAATCCTTTTTCGGCAATCTCGTTCATGCGTTGTGTACGGATCTGCACTTCTACCCATTGCCCTTTTGGCCCCATTACGGTAGTGTGTAACGATTCGTAACCATTCCCTTTTGGCGAAGAAACCCAATCTCTCAACCGATCTGGATTGGGGCGATATAAATCGGTAACGATGGAATATGCTTTCCAACAATCTGCTTTTTCGTGTTCTGGGGCACTATCTAAGATAATTCTAATGGCAAAAAGATCGTATACCTCATCAAACGGAATGTTCTTTTTCTTCATCTTATTCCATATCGAATGGATAGATTTAGGGCGGCCATAAAGATTGGCAACTAGACCTTGTTCTGCTAAAATTTCATTAATTGGCTCAACAAATGTTTTAATAAATAGATTACGTTCTGCTTTTTTCTCGTTTAATTGAGTGGCGATGTATTTATAAGTATCTGGTTCTAGATACTTCATAGAAAGATCTTCTAGCTCTGATTTAATAGCGTATAAACCCAAACGATGTGCTAAAGGAGCGTACAAATAAATCGTTTCCGATGCAATTTTAAGCTGCTTTTGCCTTGGCATAAAATCCATAGTTCGCATGTTATGCAAACGGTCGGCAAGTTTGATGAGGATTACCCTAACATCATCGGCAAGGGTTAATAGCATTTTCCTGAAGTTTTCTGCCTGTAACGAGCTATTGTAATCGAAAACTCCAGATATTTTGGTTAAACCATCTATAATTTTAGCTGTCTTTTTACCAAATTCTCTTTCAATATCTTCTAAAGTGATGTCTGTATCTTCAACCACATCGTGTAAAAGTGCGCAAACAATGGAAGTAGTACCTAGGCCAATTTCTTCGGCGGCAATTTGTGCAACAGCAATAGGATGATAAATGTAAGGCTCACCAGATTTACGGCGCATATCTTTATGGCTTTCTAATGCCATTTCGAAAGCTTTACGGATTTCTTTTTTATCACCTTTTTGCAAAGTAGATTTAGATGCCCGTAAAAGTGCCCTGTATCTTTTTAAGATTTCCTGTTTCTCGGCCTCTATATCAATCACTAAAGTATTCTTCATTTGTTTTTTCTAGGTAAAAATTGTCGTTTTTTAATCAATAAAAGATTATATTCGAATGTAGATAAAACGAATATATAAAAATAGCGTTAACTTTGTATCAGGCATAAATTTATGAAATTTTATAATCTCTTTATTCTGTTTATTGTCATGATTGCTTCTACAGCTGTAAAAGCGCAGGAATCTGCCGCTCCAATACAACCTGTTTTGGGCAAAAATGATACAGTTAGAGTGTTAGCCATTAACGATAATGGATACATGATTCCTTTCTTTATTCTTAAAGAAGTGGTATGTTATGGCACCCGAACTTTCAAATCTGTTGCAGACCAAGCTGCTTTTAATCGATTAAGATATAATGTGTTAAAGGTGATGCCTTATGCGGTTTTTGCGAAAAGAAGGTACGAGAAATTGGAGAGGGATTTAGCGCTTACAACCGATAAAAAGCTCCAAAAGAAATTGGTTAAGGATTGTGATGCTGAGATCAAGAACATGTTCAATACTGAGATTAAAGAATTAACCATAACTCAAGGAAAGATATTAACCAAATTAATTGATAGAGAAGTTGGAAGAACAACTTTTGATATTGTTAAACAAACAAAAGGTGGTTTTGCAGCCTTTTCTTACCAATTGGTAGCAAGAGTTGTAGGGCATAATCTAAAAACTGGCTATAGTGCTACAGAAGATAGGGATATTGAATCTATCATTGTCAACTCTGGTTATTACCAATAAAACATGAACGTTAAACATACCATTTATCCATTTAAAGTTAAATTATTAAATGGCAAGGAAAAGACTTTGTCTGATTATAAGGGTAAAGTACTCTTAGTAGTAAATACGGCATCTGGATGTGGTTTTACACCGCAATTAAAAGAACTGCAAGCTTTAAGAGAAGAATATTTAGACAAGGGATTTGAAGTCCTTGGCTTTCCATCAAATGATTTTGGTAGACAAGAACCTTTGGATGGCTCTGCAATTAACGAATTTTGCGAAGTGAATTTTGGAGTTCAATTTCCGATGTTCGAAAAAATAATGGTAAGAGGCAGTGAAGCACATCCTTTGTATAAATTTCTAAGCGAGAAGAAATTAAATGGTAACCTTAGTTCTACTCCTAGATGGAATTTCCATAAATATTTAATCAACAAAGAGGGAGAGGTTGTAGATTATTTCTTTTCGTTTACCAAGCCCAGTTCTTCTAAAGTTAAAAAGAAAATTCAGCGCCTGCTGGATAAATAATCATTGAATTACAGGATGATGGAAGGATAGAATGATATATTCTTAGCCTAATTTATCTTTCAAAATTCAATAATTCACTCATTCAAAATTAAAAATACATGAAATTAGATATACTCGTTTTTGCGGTACACCCTGATGATGCTGAGCTAGGTTGTTCAGGAACCATTTTGAAACACATTGCAATGGGTAAAAAAGTAGGTATTGTAGATTTTACAAGAGGTGAGTTAGGAACGCGTGGATCTGCTGAAATTCGTGATGCCGAGGCTGCAGATTCTGCAAGAATAATGGGTTTGCACACTAGAGAAAATCTTAGCTTTAAAGATGGTTTTTTCAAAAATGACGAAGAACACCAGTTGGAAGTGATTAAAATGGTACGTAAATATCAGCCAGAAATTATTTTAACCAATGCCTTGCATGATAGGCATCCTGATCATGGTAGAGCTGGCGATTTAGCTAACGATGCTATATTTCTTTCAGGATTACGTAGAATTGAGACCGAAATTGATGGTTTTGTACAAAAAGAATGGCGACCTAGGTTGGTGTTGCAGTACATACAAGATAGATATATTGAGCCAGATATTATTATTGATATTACTGAGTTTTCTGACCAAAAGGTGGCAGCTATTAGAGCTTTTAAAACTCAGTTTGATAGCCCAGATCAAAGCGAACCTCAAACTTATATTTCCTCTCCTGAATTCCTAGAATCAGTTATTGCCAGAGCAAGAGAATTTGGGAAACAAATAGGTGCACAGTACGGAGAAGGGTTTACTTCGAGAAAATTATTAGGAGTTGATAGTTTGTTTGAGTTAAGATAGAGCGATCTTTTTAAGAGCGTACACACTATAGTTGTAAACAAAATTGTTGTTTTTGTGTTATACTATAAACACATTTATGCCAAATATATTCTCTTCTATCAAAAATGCCTATCAACTTTTCAAACACATCGATCTCAAACAATTAGATGCTTTATCTAAAAAAGTTGACTTACCTAAAATGGTTGAAACCATTTCATCTTTAGACGAAAAGCAACTGCAAGGTATGATGAAAATGATGGGTGGTGGTAGTAAAAAGAAAGAACTGCCTCCTATTGAAGGAGATTTTTATCATTTGGGAGATGAAGCTTTAAACGATGAAGATAGAGCGCTTCAGTTAAAGGTTAGGGCTTTTCTAGAAAAAGAGGTAAAACCAATCGTAAATCATTATTGGAATAAAGCAGAATTCCCTTTTGAGATTATCCCTAAACTAGCAGAGTTGAATATTTGTGGTTTAACCTATAAAGGCTATGGCTGTCCGGGTAAATCTAATTTAATGGAAGGGATTTTGGCGATGGAAATGGCTAGGATCGATACGTCAATATCTACTTTTTTTGGTGTACAAAGTGGTTTAGCTATGGGCTCGATCTATTTATGTGGATCTGAAGAACAAAAACAGCAATGGTTACCTTCTATGCAACAATTTAAAACCATTGGTGCCTTTGGGCTAACCGAACCAGAAGTTGGATCTGCAGCAGCCGGTGGCTTGACCACAACCTGTAAAAAAGTTGGCGATAAATGGGTTTTAAATGGTCAAAAGAAGTGGATAGGCAATGCAACTTTTGCAGATATCTTAATCATTTGGGCAAGAAATGAAGGAGATGGAGAAGTTAAGGGCTTCATTGTAAAAAAGGATAACCCTGGATTTGCTGTAGAAAAAATGCAGGATAAGATGGCTTTACGTATTGTGCAAAATGGTATTATTACCTTAACTAATTGCGAAGTAGAAGAAAGCGATCGATTACAAAATGCAAACTCTTTTAAAGATACCGCCAAAGTACTACAAATGACAAGGGCAGGAGTAGCTTGGCAAGCCGTGGGTTGTGCCAGAGGTGCGTATGAAAATGCATTGGATTATACCAGAACGCGTAAACAGTTTGGAAAGCCTATTGCCTCATTTCAGTTGATCCAAAATCATTTGGTAGAGATGTTATCCAATTTAACTGCAATGCAAACTTTGTGTTTCCGCTTATCACAATTACAAGATCAGGGTTTGTTAAAAGACGAACACGCCTCATTAGCTAAGGTATTTTGCTCGCTACGTACTCGTGATGTGGTTAGTAAGGCTCGTGAAGTAATGGGAGGCAATGGAATTCTATTAGAATACAATGTTGCACGTTTTGTGGCGGATGCCGAGGCTATTTATTCTTATGAAGGCACAAAAGAGATTAATACACTGATAGTTGGACGAGCAATAACTGGTTTTTCTGCTTTTGTTTAGTTTATTGATTAATAAATAAGTTTAATAGGATGAACTTACTTCTGTTATTTAATGGAGCATAAGTTATACACAAATGATATCACCCTATAAGGCATTTAAGAAAATATAAGTTGCTAATTATTTTTACTCAAGCCAAAATTGCCCATAGCCCCTTTTTCATAAACAGCATAATACGAGGTGTTGTATTGCTGATCAAAATTTTGATTTCCTGGGGTTAATTTTGATGGAAATGGACTGCCAGCTGCAAAAAAGTAGACTTTGGTATTTCCATATTTAGAATGCGGCATTAAATTACCATATTCAATCAAGTTGGCCCCCGCAGTATCTTTAACGGTTACTGCATAAATTCTTTGTATAGGGCCTGTATTGTTTTCGTTTCTGTATTTAGTTCGTTCTACAAAACCACCTTTTAGATCTTCAATGCCAGATTGTGTAAAGGTATCTTTTATAAACCAGCCAATAAGTGCAAAAATTAAGATGGTGAAAATTATTTTGAAAGTTTTTTTACTAGCCATTATTATTAAAACGTTGTGATATAAACCTTATTGTAGCGAACATGCGTCCGATGGGTGAATAAAGCTAAAAGAAGGCTACAGGCGCTAAGCACTTATAACCCTTCTTTTTTACTGATTTTATAAACTAGGCAATATTTTTTCCATTACTGTCAATCCTTCGTCGATATGTTTCTTTTCTATGCACAAGGCTGGGCGAAAACGAATGGTTTGATTGCCACATCCCAAAAACATCACATTGTTTTCTATTCCTTTCTGTATAAAGGTATTGCGCATTTGTTTGCTAGGAAAATCGAAAGCGCATAGTAAACCTCTACCCCGAACATTGCTCATTTTGCTATATTTCTGAGCTAATTGGCTAAGGTTTTCTTTTAGGTAAAGTCCAACATCGGTTGCATTTTGGCATAGCTGATCTTCGTGCAAAATATTTAAGATTTGGGTAGAACGCACCATATCTACCAAATTGCCACCCCAAGTAGAGTTAATGCGTGATGGCACATTAAAGACATTAGTTTCAACTTCTTCTACTTTTTTGCCTACTAAAATACCACAAACCTGCATTTTTTTACCAAATGCTACAATATCCGGACGGGCTTGTTCACTAAAATGCTCATGGCACCAAAATTTACCAGTTAAGCCAACACCAGTTTGTACTTCATCGAATATTAAGAATGCTTCATTTTCATCTGCCAACTGGCGAAGTTGAATTAAGAACGCTTCACGTAAGTGATTATCTCCACCTTCAGATTGGATAGGTTCTACTATAATGGCACAAATTTCGTCTTTATTATTGGCGAAGGCTTGTTTAATTTGAGCGATTGAGGCCTCCTCAGTTTCAATTGCTGTAGCTAAATTGCCGTCGATTAAAGGGAATTTAACTTGCGGAACTGTAACCCTAGGCCAATCGAATTTGGCAAACCATTTGGTTTTATCTGGTAAAGTGTTGGTTAAACTTAAAGTGTAACCCGAACGACCATGAAAAGCTTTTTCGAAGTGTAAAACTTTAAAACCTTTTTCTTCTTTATATCCTTTGGCAAAGTTTTTTTGAACTTTCCAGTCCATAGCTACTTTAATAGCATTTTCTACTGCTAGAGAACCGCCAGCGATAAAAAAAGCATGGGGTAGGTAAGAAGGAATGCCCACTTTAGAAAACGTGGCTACAAACTCTGCATATTGTTGGGTATAAACATCAGAATTTGATGGATTAGCCATGGCAGCTAATAAAAGATGGTGTTTAAAAGCTTCGTCATTTACCATTTTTGGGTGGTTATAGCCTAATGGAACAGAGGCAAAACAGGTAAAGAAATCTAGTAGACTGCGATTGTATTTAGAATCGTAAATATAAGCGCCGTTACTTTTTTCCATATCATAGGTAAGGTCGAAACCATCTGCTAAAATATGTTGCTGTAAAGTTTGGTTTACCTGATCTGGCGCTACACTAAGTTTATACATAATTTTATATTTTGGTATGTTCCAAATCTAGTTAAATGTGCCAAATTATCAAATTTAAGCACTATTTGCGGTTTTGGTTCAAAAACTAGGTTTAAACTGTTTAAAGTTATATTTTACGCAAAGCTTGTTTGCTAATTAAGATATGTGGAAAAATAATATAGTGTTTTTTTCGTAAAATCTGCTTAAAAGATGCAAAAATGAAGCAAAAGCATTCCTTAATATATAATGACTACCTTACCCTAAATTAAAAACAGCGTTATGAGATATGGAGTGGTTATAAGTTTTAATTCTGCAAAAGGAATTGGAAATATTAAAGATAGTAGTACTAATATTGAGTACGGTTTTACCAAAGCCGAATGCCCACACGAAGTAGAGATTTTAGATGAAGTAGGTTTTGAGGTAGAAACGGAAAACCATAAAATGAGAGCAACTAAAGTGAAATTGGTTTAAATTCGTTTAATTTATCTTTCATTCCTAAAATTCCTAGCAGTCCGCCGGTGTGTACGGCTAGGATTTTTGCATCTTTTTCAAAGTAGTTTTGATGCTGTAGCTCATTAATAGCGTAAAACATTTTTGCGGTATAAACTGGATCTATCAACATTCCTGTTTGAGCGCTAAAATCTTTGATAAAGTTTAGCAGCGATGGTTTTGTTTTAGCATATCCACCAAAGTGATAATTGGTATGAAGATGTAAATTATTCAAATCTGGTTCGTATTTAGCAATTTCATCTTTCATAAAATCTCCACCTTTTAAAACAGGTATAACATGAAGCTTTGTAGTTAATTGTTGCTGGTTGATACCCCTCAATAAACCTGCAGCCGTTGTTCCGGTGCCGGCAGCACAAAAAATATGATCAAAATTTGTTGTTAGCTCGTTGATAATTTCTGAACAACCTTTTACAGCTTCTTCACTGGCACCACCTTCATCAATAAAATAAGCGTTTTCATCGTTTTCAAAATTGACATGGAATAGCTCTGCTTTATTTTTATAACTTTCCCTATCTATAAAAATCAATTGCATACCAAACAAGCTGCAAATAAGAAGCATCTCATTTGTAACTTCTTCTCCACGTACAAAGGCAGTTGCTTTTAAACCATTTCTGGCTGCTGCTGCTGCGGTTGCTACTAAGTGATTAGAATAAGCGCCTCCAAATGTTACTAGGTGATTTTTGCCTTTTTCTTGAGCATCTTTTAAAATGTATTTCAGCTTTCGCCACTTATTACCAGAAATATAGGGGTCGATTAAATCGTCTCTTTTAACCCATATAGGATTTAGTGATTGAAAGTTAATCTGATGTATTGGGCTATAGATTTGCATGTACTAAAAAAGCTGCTACAAAGAGAAGCTTTTTATGCGATTATTAAAATATTATTTACCAAAAGCAAAACCTATACCTGCATTTGCATAACTATATTTAGATTGGGTATAAGATCCGAAGATTTTAAAAAACGAAAGCTGTAGTTGGAAACCAAGTGTTGCTTTTAGACCTTTCACATCAGTTTGTTTCATATTTACAGGATCTACATAAGTATCTTTATTATTTGGGTTTGCCATGGTTGGGGCTTCAAATTCGAAACTACCTAAAGCTTTTAAATATGATTTAGAACTATTAAAACCAACGCTAGCGAATGGCGTAAAAGCAGCTAGCTTTTTAGAAACTATTGCCTCTGCACTAAATCCATCCATCTCAATCTCTAATACCTGGTTAGACACAGGTTGATCGTTAATATTAAGCGGAATATCATAAGCTAATTTGGTAAATCCAAAGGCAACTGCAATATCGATTGGAGCGGGTTTGTATTTTTTGCCCATTAACATAGGCAGTAGTTCTACCTTGGCCCCAATTCCGAATAACCGTAAATTTCCGGCATCATCGCCCAATTTAACCTTAGGAACCCATCGCAAGGAAACATCCATATTTTTTAATAAGCCAACACTTAATTGCACTTGTGGAGAAGGAACGAAATTTAAGCCAGAACCTTTTGGGAGCCTAAAATTTCCACCAGAGTAGCCATTGCTATAAAATTCCATTTCTGCACCTTCTTGGTCATTTCCAAATGCTGTTGGTCCCGTCGATTGAAATTTATCGACTGCTCGCATGCTTTCTAAGCCTAATTGATTTACATCAAAAGATCTATCTGATCCAGGAACAAAGGCAGCAGTAGCAGTAATTCTCAGCTCAAATTTTAGTGGTTTTTTTGCAATTGCAGTGTTTGTCCAACCAGAATTTAAACCAAATCCTAAGCCCTTAAAGAGTGGGTTGGCATAGGCGCTCACCAACTTTGTTGCATCTGCCGGGCCTGATTTAAATAATTCTCCAATGTCATTTTGTGCCAATAATTGTATTGGTGAAAGCAAAATAATCCAGATTAATAAATATTTAGGTTTAAAGAATTTTGCATTCATCTAATTATAGCTTTGGTTGTGGCTAACGAAAATAAATCTTTCTGGGCAGATAAGTTGAAGAAACGGTAAAAAATGTTTGTATAGTTTTAAAAAGTAAATTATAGCTGTATTCCATTTATAAAAATTTGTAGTTACGTTTTTTTAAGAATATCGAATTGTTAATCCTATTTTTGCATTATGGAAAACCATAGTATCGAACAGGAAGAGGAGCAGGATTTATTTGAGCATTTTAATATAATTGTAGATAAAGGGCAGTCTTTGTTGCGTATCGATAAATTTTTGATGCATCGTTTAGTAAATGCATCGCGTAATAGAATACAAAATGCCATCGATGCAGGGAATGTTTTAGTAAATAAATTAACTGTAAAATCGAGTTACAAGGTTAAGCCAAATGATGAGATTTCTATCGTATTTGCTCATCCGCCACGTGATACTGAAGTTTATCCTGAAAATATTCCTATAGATATCGTTTACGAAGATGCAGACTTGTTAGTAGTGAACAAACCTGCTGGTATGGTGGTACATCCAGGATTTAATAATTATACAGGTACTTTGGTTAATGCTTTGGCCTACCATTTTGAGCAATTACCAACCTTGCCAGGAAATGATGGTAGACCAGGTTTGGTACATCGAATTGATAAAGATACTTCTGGACTTTTGTTGATTAGCAAAAACGAAATTACCATGACCAAATTGGCTAAACAGTTTTTTGATCATACCATTACCCGTAAATATATGGCATTGGCTTGGGGCGATATTGAAAATGGAGGTAGAATTGAAGGATATATTGGCCGAAGTTTAAAAAACCGCATTATTATGGATATGTATGATGATGAGGAAAAAGGCAAATGGTCTGTAACCAATTATTCAGTTTTAGAGCGTTTGGGTTATGTTACGTTAGTTACCTGCCAATTAGAAACAGGTAGAACACACCAAATCAGAGCACATATGAAACATATTGGCCATCCACTTTTTAGTGATGCCAATTACGGTGGTGATAAAATATTGAAAGGAACCACATTTACTAAATACAAACAATTTGTAAGTAATTGCTTTGAATTGATGCCTCGCCAAGCCTTACATGCACAAACTTTGGGTTTTACTCATCCTACTACCAATAAGTACATGGAGTTCGAAGCTCCATTGCCGGCAGATTTTGATGCGGTACTTACCAAATGGAGAAACTATTCATCATTGCCTCAATAATTTATGTCGAAGTATATTCTATTCAATGATGAGTTTGTTGAGGCGGAACAAGCGGTTGTGAAAGCAAGTAACCGTGCATTTAAATTTGGAGATGGTTTGTTCGAATCTATGCGGATGTGTAATGGAAAATTACAGTTTGCAGAACAACATGCAGATCGTTTAAGAGCGGGAATGAAAGCGCTTAAAATGGAAGGTTATGCCCTACTTGATGAATATTTTTTAAGGCAAAAAACTGCTGAACTTTTAAAAAAGAATAGGTTTAATGGTAATGTACGTTTTAGGTTAACAGTATATAGAGATGGAGAGGGATTGTACACACCACAAAGCAATAAAGTTGGCTATTTATTGGAAGGCATTCAGTTAGATCAGTCTATTTATGAGTTAAATCAGAAAGGATTAATCATTGATGTTTATGATGAGCTTACAAAGCCGATCAATAAACTTTCAAATTATAAAACTAGTAACGCTTTATTATACGTAATGGCAGGTTTGTATCAAAAGCAGCACCGCTTAGATGAAGCTATCCTTTTAAATCAGCAAGGTTTTTTATGTGAAAGTACCAGTTCTAATTTGTTTGTTGTTTATCAGAAACAGATTTATACACCCGCACTTTCCGAAGGTTGCGTTGCTGGAGTAATGCGAAGCATTGTTTTACAATTGGCCAAAACACATAATTTTCCTTTAATTGAAGCCCAGATTAATCCAGAGATATTAAACGAAGCAGAAGAGGTATTTGTTACGAATGCAAGTACGGGTATAAGATGGGTTATGGGCTATGGTAGAAAACGCTATTTTAATGAAGTTGCCAAGATGCTAAGTGCTAAATTGAATGCATTGTAATTCATCTTCTAAAGAAGTTTTAGATATAGGTTTGAGCTTGTAAACGCTTTGTTTCAATGTATTTTATTGTTTACAGAAGAACCTTAGCGATAAATTTTTGTATTATTGATTACACACAAATGTAAATCGATATGAAAAAATTACTCATGCTCGTTATGGCTTGCTATGGCCTTAACGCTCGTTCTCAAATGAACGAAACAGACAACTTTATTCACCTTTATTCAGACTCTACAATTTACGCGCAAAAGATCAGGTTACGGCCAGATATTGGTGGTAATTTGGTGCTTAGGGCTGATTCTAAACGAATACCTATTGGACAGGTTCAGTTTTTTAACAATGAAGATGGTTTTTATGCCAACACTAAAAAATTGAACATTTTTAATCAAGTGTCGTTTGCAGAAAGGATTATTGATGGAAAGATCAACCTTTATCAGGAAGTAGTTTACGATGCTGTTCCTCTTGAGGTAGATTATTACAGGTTTAGAAATAGACGAAGTCAGTCTGTTGGTACAAGAATGTATTTTAACAAAGGACTTTCTGATGTTAATAAGGTTAACTATTCTAATTTAACCTTAGCCATGGCAGACAATGTGAAAAGTTTAGACTTGCTAAAAAGTTATAGAAAAAGCATGAGAACAGGTACTGCAATGTATGTCACAGCTGGTGCTGCCATTATTGCTGGTGCTGCAACGCTGCTTTCTGGCAGTGGCTTTAAGCATAATGGAAACATGTTTGGCAATAGACCAAGTTTTGAGGATAAGAATTATACAGGTAGTTTCTTATTGATGGGGCTTGGCGCTGGATTAGGCTTAGGTGGATATTTTGTTCAAGCCTCTGGAGCTAGAAACATAGAAAGGGCCGTGGAAGTTTATAATCAGAAATAATCAAATTTACATGCAGAACGCTAAAAGTTCTGCATGTATAGTTTTTTTATAAACGCATTCCGCGTAAAAGCTCATCAATTAGCATTCGCTTTTTTCCTTCTAATTGCACATCTAATACTTTGATAAAGCCATCTTTGGTAGCAAATTTTAGATAAGTTTTGCCATCTGTTAAAAAAGCACCAGTAGAAATACCAGGTTCCTTATCTTCTAATTCTGCTTTAAAAACTTTCAAAGTTTTATCGTTTAATGTGGTAAAAGCAGTTGGGTAGGGACTTAACCCCCTAATATGGTTATAAACCGTCTGGTTATTCTGGTTCCAATCTATTTTGCAGAAATCTTTAAATATTTTGGGCGCATGTTTTAGCTCATCACTTTGTGGTTGTGGCACTTCGTTATAATCGTTTTCAGCAATAGCTTTAACGGTTTTTACTAAAAGATCAGCACCAACATTCATCAACTTATCGTGCAAATCTCCTGCGGTTTCATCATCGCCAATCTCAACACCTGCCGAGAAAATAATGTCACCAGTATCAATTTCTTGCTTTAAAAAGAAGGTAGTTACGCCACTTTCTTTCTCTCCATTAATTATGGCATGATTTATAGGTGCGGCACCGCGATATTGTGGTAAAAGAGAGCCATGCAGATTGATGGTTCCTTTAGCAGGCATTTGCCAAACAATTTCTGGAAGCATTCTAAAAGCAACAACTACAAATAAATCGGCCTGTAAATTTTTCAGCTCTTCAATAAATACCGGATCCTTAAGTTTTAGTGGCTGTAGAATAGGCAAGCCATTTGCTACAGCATATTTTTTTACCGCACTTTCATTTAGTTTTTGTCCACGTCCAGCAGGTTTGTCGGCTGCGGTTACTACGCCAACAATTTCTAAACCTGCTTGCTGTAAAGCACTTAAAGAAGCCACTGCAAAATCGGGCGTACCCATAAAAACTATTTTCATTGATCGTTGTTTAATGGTTGTTTTACAGCACAAAATAACTAAAAATTTCATTCATATTTTTAATAATCTATGGTTCCAGCATCTGAAGTCATTAATTCGAGTAGTTTGGTTTACGTTCATCCAACTATGCCTGGAATTTACAGAAAGGGTAAGCCGGGGCATTTCTATTATGTAGATAAAAATGGAGATCGCATCAAAAACGAAAATGATATTGCTCGTATTAAGGCAATGGTACTACCACCAGCATGGACAGATGTATGGATTTCTCCACGTAAGAATGGATATTTACAGGCAATTGGTTCAGATGTTGCAGGCAGAAAACAATACCGTTATCACCCAGATTGGACCTCTAGAAGATCAGATCATAAATATTTTAGATTATTGGAATTTGGTAAAGCTCTGCCAAACGCTCGTAAATGCATTGCAAAAGATTTAAGGCGTAAAGAATTTGATGAAAGAAAGGTACTAGCGATCTGCAGTCAGGTAATGCAAAAAACACTGATTAGGATTGGGAATGAAAGTTATAAGAAAACCTATGGTAGTTATGGCTTAAGTACTTTAAAAGATCAGCACTTTAAAGAAAAGGGAAATCAGTCCACCTTGTGTTTTATTGGTAAAAAAGGAGTAAAACAAGAGGTTAAGCTTACCGATAAAAGTTTAGCCAAATTGGTTAAGAAGTGCAAAGATATCCCTGGACAGGAGTTGTTCCAATTTTATACTAAAGGTAAGGAACACAAAGCAGTAGATTCAGGAATGATCAATAATTATATTAGAGAGATTACCGCCTGCGATTTTACTGCAAAAGATTTTAGAACATGGGGAGGTACGCTAGAAGCGTTGAGACAGTTGGCTTGTTTTACAGAGAAGTATCCAGATATGTCTAAAAAGAAGATTATAGTAGAAGTTTTAGATACCGTAGCTAGTAAATTAGGTAATACCAGAGCTGTTTGCAAAAGTTCTTATGTATATCCCCTGTTATTGCAAGTTTTTGAAGAAGGTGGATTGGATAAGTACCTAAAAAAGGTAGATACAAAAAAACCAGAAAGTGTAACTGCAATGCAAAACGATGAAAAGGTTTTATTACAATTTTTAAAACAAGTAAAACCTAAAACAAGCAAAAAATAAATTATCTGGCTAAAAGTGCCAAGTATGCCTTATTAAATATGGGCGTTTTTAGGTGTAATTTTTCTGCCTTTCTAACTACATATCCTGTTAAAGAACTTAATTCTGTATGCGGTTTATGATTTAAATAATCTCTATGCATGGAAGATGTGGCATCGGCTGGTAAAGCAGTATAGTGTTCAATTGCTTTAGCTTTAATTGTACTATCCAATTTAATCCCCTTTTTTAGGGCAATAGCAGTCACCTCATTTAATAATTCGGTAAGTGTGCTTAGATGCTCTTTTAATAACTTTCCAATTGTTTTATCGAAGTATGATGTTGCAGTTGCTATACAAGATAAGAAAATAAATTTTTCCCATATAACTTTAGCAATTTCTTGCGATAGGGTAGCTTCAATGCCTGCAGCTTTAAAAATATCTTCTAATTTGGTTAGCCTTTTATCAGTTTTTCCTTCCAACCCAAAATGGATTTCTTGTCTATTGCCCATATTCTCTACTACTCCAGGTTCCTTAATCGCAGAAACAATGTAAGCACAGCCTGCAGGAACCAAATTGTTCGGGAATGCTGATCTTATTTTTTGAACTGCTTCTACACCATTTAGCAGAGGTAAAATAGTGGTATTATTAGCAATGCATGGTTTAAGCTGATTAATGATATCTTCCAGATCGTAATTTTTGGTGCTGATGACAACATAATCAACAGCCCCGATTTCACTAGTATTGGCTGTAGCTAAAAATGGTCTAGCAGTAAAATTAACTTCACCTTTAATTACTTTGAGACCATTATTCCTTATTTTTTCTAAATGTTCACCACGAGCGAGAAAGTAAATCTCCATATTTTCAACTCCGGCATATGCCTTTGCCAAAAGCCCACCAAAGTAACCTCCTACACCACCGATACCCGCAATCAATATTTTTATTTTATCAGACATTATACAAACGTGAAGTTCAAAAATATGTTCCTAAAGTTAATGTTAATAAGCTTGTAAAACTTAGACCAGATTAATTACTTTTTACAGAATGTACAGGTTGTTCGCTATTTTCTTTCTGTTTCGCAGGATTTTTAGTTTTAGCAGTAGCGGGATCTTCGGTATATACTTTATCTTCTGGCTTTTTAACTGCTTTTTCGCCTTGGTCTACTTTTCCTTTGGGTTGTGGTTCTAAAAAGTTACTAGATACTTTTTCGCTTTTCTTTTTTACTTCTTTGTTCATAACAATCGGTTTTATGGATATAGTAGGTACTTTTTGCGCATTTGCTTATACTGGCTTAATCCGGGTTCCCAGCTTGCTCTAATTTCTTTTTCAGATTTTCCAGCAATAATTTGTAGTCTAAAATCTGCTACGCCCACTAATCTCTCAATCGGCATAGTTTGGTTGCTTAGTTTGCTGTTAAAGAAATCCTCCTTTTTTGGAGAAGCTTTATATAACTCAATAACCCAAGCAAGGTTGATTTGTTTAGTTTTTCTGAAAATAGAAGTGTCGTAATTTCTTAAATCTAAGCCATAACAAACCTGATCTTTAAATATTGGAGTTTCGGCCATTCCTTTAATTCCTGTTGGTTTGTAAGAGAATTTGTAAATACCTTTTAAATAAGGAGCGCCTATAACAGTAAATGGAAATTGCGTCCCACGGCCATGATTTAGATAAATCCCTTCGAATAAACAGGTACTTGGATATAACATAATGGATTGTTGTGTATTTAAGTTTGGAGAGGGCTTTACGGGCAATACATAAGGCATATCATGAGTATAATTGGCATTTTTAATAACCGTTATTTTACATTTCAATTTATCTTTTAACCAACCTTCGCCATTTAGCATTTGTGCATATTCGCCAAGTGTTAAACCATGCACAATTGGTATAGGCTGTACACCAATCCCCGATTTAAACTTCGGATCTAAAATTGGACCATCAATATAAAAAGCATTCGGATTAGGCCTATCTAATATCATTACCTCTTTGTTGTAAAGTGCTGCTGCTTCCATTACATATTGCAAGGTATTCATATAAGTGTAAAAGCGTACGCCCACATCTTGGATATCAAATATCAAAATATCAACGTCTGCTAAATCTTCTTTAGTAGGTGTACTGTGTTTCCCATATAATGAAATCGCTTTGATACCTGTTTTTGCATCAACTGCATCATCTACATGTACGCCTGCACTTGCTGCTCCCCTAAAACCATGCTCTGGACCAAATATTTTCACAATATTTACTCCTCTTTTCAATAAACTATCTACAACAGTCTGTTTACCGATAATAGATGTTGGATTAACTACCATGCCAATCCTTTTACCTTTTAGTAGCGGAAGATATTTATCTGTTTGCTCAGCACCCGTAAGAATTTTGGCTTCAATTGGTATTGTTGTTTTAGAAGTACTGGGTATAGTCGGTTTAACTTTTGTTCCTTGCCCGCATGCATTAAATGCAAAAACAAATAATAATGATTTTAAAACTGTAAAATATTTGGTCATGATAAGGTTTTTTAAAGTATTATACAGTAATTCGAAATCGAATCAGCACTTTTGCTAAGTTACAACATATTGCAAAAACTTGAATATAGAATATTTCATAGCGGGGCGGATAGCCAGAAAATCTGAGCGTACCTTTTCTAAGCTCATTGTGCGCATCGCCATAGCTGGCGTGATGCTAAGTCTTGCGGTAATGATTCTTTCTATTGCTATTATTAAAGGGTTTAAAACTGAAATACAGGATAAGGTAAGAGGTTTTGTTGGCGATATTCAGGTATACCGATATGATTTAAATGGTTCATTCGAAAAATCACCTTTTGTGCCAAATGATACCACAATTAGGAGTTTAAAGGAAAATCCATTTATCGAATCATTTTATCCTTTTGCAGCTAAGCCAGCCATCATTTCTGCAAATGGGGAGGTAGAGGGCATTAATTTTAAGGGGATAGATCATACTTATGATTGGCGTTTTATTAAAAAACATTTGATAAGTGGGGGGATCATCAATTTCGCAGATAGCTTAAAGCCTAACAAGCCTATCATGATATCTGAATATACCTCAAAGCGCTTGAAACTTAAAGTAGGCGATACTTTTATCATGCACTTTATCCAAAACCCACCTAAAAAGAGGGTAATGGAAGTAGTTGGTATTTATAATGTGGGTATAGATCAGTTTGACAAGATGTTTGTGCTTGGAGATATTGGTGTAATCAGGAAGTTGAATAACTGGAAACCAGACCAGATGGGTGGGATAGAAGTGAGGGTAAAAGATTTTGCGAATTTAAGACCTATTGCGGATGGCGTATATGCCAATTTAGAGCTAAAATTGCGTTCGAGATCGGTTATTGAAAGTACACCGGAGATATTTACTTGGCTATCCTTATTAGATGTAAATACCAGGGTATTATTAATTTTGATGATGATTGTAGGCGTAATTAACATGATTACCGCCCTATTGATCATGATTTTAGAGCGTACTGCGATGATTGGCCTATTAAAAGCTATGGGCATTACCAATTGGAGTGTAATGAAAATTTTCCTTTATAATGCCATCTATTTAGTAGGGATAGGATTGGTTTTAGGTAATATCTTAGGTTTAGGATTAGGCTATTTGCAACAATATAGTCAGGTATTTAAATTAGATCAGACTAATTATTATTTGTCTTATGTGCCTATTGAAATACACTTTATAGATGTATTATTACTTAACGTCGCAACTGTAGTAATTTGCTTTTTGGTATTGATTATTCCTTCTTTATTGGTAAGCAGAATTAGTCCGTTAAAAGCGATAAGGTTTAAATAATTTAGCTCATTGGTTCAGCAGTTCATTTGGTTATTAGTTCAATCGCAATACGCAATTCTCATTACGCAATACTAAACTACTTCAATCCAATCCAATTGCTCCAGACCAGAAAACTCTGTTCTTAAAGGTAAATTTAAATAGGGATAGGTAACCTTAGATAAATATAATCCTGTTGGATGTGCAATTTCTAACATTCCAGGAGTTTCTAGCGAAATGAGTAAATGTTCAAATTCATCCACGCTCATATTACCAGTGCCAATTTTTAATAGTTTACCAGTAATTATTCTAATCATTTTACCTAAAAACCGATTAGAGGCAATATGGAAACGCACATGATCGCCATTTGCTGTAGTAAATAGCTTGGCATCCATTACATTGCAAATGGTATGTTCGTTTTTATCTGGAGCGGTGCAAAATGCCCTGTAATCTTTGTATTGAGGTAATAGTGCTACAGCTCTTTTCATTTCCGTTAAATTCAAGTTATCATAATCATAATAAGAACTTAATTGGTTTAAAAATGGGTTTTTATAGGTATGGATGTAATAATCGTATTTACGTTGTACAGCATCAAACCTAGCATGTGGTTTGCCTGATAAAGGGATAATGTCGAAAATGGCAATATTGTGCGGAAGAACTTTATTTAACCTAAATTTTAAATCAAAATCCCATTCTTGCTCAATATCTGCATGGAAAAAAAACTGACTGGCATGAACCCCCGAATCGGTACGCCCGCAACCATTAATGGCTAAAGGTGTTTTAAAAATTTGGCTTAATTTGCTTTCAATTACTTCTTGTACACTGTTAACTTTTGGCTGGCGCTGCCAGCCACTATAGGTATGTCCATTGTAGGCAATATGGAAGAAGTATCTCATTGTGCAAATATAGGATTTCTGAGTTTGTCTGCTGCTTGCAGAGCAAACATGAAGCGAAGGATAATCGTTATATGAACGTTGCATCAACGTAGTACGGACGTAGCACAATCGAAGAAAACGTGGACTTGAGGTGGACTTAGGTGGACTTGAGGTGGAGTTGAGGTGGAGATTGAGATTTGCGCAGTTGCTCAGTGTTTACTAATATACAAAAAATACCTCATTCTTAAGAGATTAGATTAATAAAAATGGATTGTCATAAGCTCGGACTACCTAAGTAGACTGAATTATTTACAGTTCTAATATTTAAAGCAGTATTCGTATGAAAAGGATTTTTGCTATCTGCTTTAGCGTTTTACAATATATCTACTTTATCTTTTAAAGTCTACAAGCCTTGCTACTTCAAATTTGGGACCATGTCTGTAGCCTGTAATATGGAGGGTATCATTATCATCTGCTTTTTCTATTTCATAGCTAAGGCTGTTATAGGTTTGTTGATGTTGCATAAGCTTAAAAGAATTAGTGCCATTTTGATTAAAATAGCTATAAGACCAAGTAAAGGAATAGTTGGTTTCTTTTGGATATGGATCTAGTATCTTAACCATTTTATCGTTATAGTATTTTCCACGATAGCACCATGAGCTGAAACTTATCAAGCTATCTCTGGTAATTCTTAATGTAACCATCTCTTTTGGATTTATGCCGAGCCTTTCGGCTTGAAATGTATCTGGCTTAAAAAAATAAGTTCCCAATAATTTTTTATAGCCTAAGAATCCGGAATAGATGTTAGGTCATCAGAAAAAGAGATTCCACCTCCAATACAACCATTAGTGTAATGTATAAAATAGTTAAAGTGTAAAGAAGTTGGTGTTTTTTCATGTTTATCTTATTAATGAGACAAAATATCAATCACTGTAAATCTCTATCTCTTGGTACATAGTTTTGTACATCCTTGGAAAGTAGATATTGACTATAAAGTGCGGATAATGAAGTTCCACGATCTTTTACAAATGTAGCTATAGCTGATTTAATAAATTTTTTATTTTCATCACTCATTCCCCAAGTATCGAGAAAATTCTTTATATCCATAATGAATTTGACATTAAGCTTGTTATCAATAAATTCTTTTTCTAATAGAGTTAAATGAAAGCTCTTTAATATAAATCTTTTGGCAGATCTAAGTTCTGGTTCTGGCTCATAATAACCATAGTAATTCTTCGGATCTACAATGCCCAAATTTTGGAAATCCTTCGGCAAAAAATCTTCATTTTGTGTAAATAGGCTATATTTTACTATACGATATAAATCAATTGTTTTAATAAAATAACTGTCAGGATCAAAAGTAGACCTAATCCCTGGGTGTTTATAAAGAATTCTTTCTCTTGCAAGAGATTTTGAATTCTTTCTAGTGGCTTTATCAATATAATTTAAATACAGTTTAGGCGATTGTTTTATTTTTTTTATTAATGTTGCATAGTTGTGATATGCCGAATCTCTTCTAGTTTGTGGATTGCTTTTTTGAAACTATATGGATCTATCCCTAATCTTTCGCAGGCTAGCTTCATCTCTGCTAGTTTTCGAAGGTTAATACCTAAGGTGTCCTGGGCATTTACTAGGTATGTTGTCAACAAAAAGACAATCGTTGTTAATATAAGCTTGTACAAACCCATTTTCTTCTCAAATAAAATTTTAAAATACTCAATTACTTTCTTCTCCAATAAATTCTAGAAGGCAAGATTTGACCATTAACTGTGAAAGTGGCATCATTAATTCCATACATGGGAGAAATATCTCGAGGATGGTGTTCTATAGTTTGGTAGAAAGGCCCCATCTTGCTACTTACCTTTGTAGCAAAACCATCTGAATCTACTTCAATCACAATCGCAGAATGTGTCCAATCGGCTCCATTTCCAGATGAATTAGGGACGTGATAACTTATTCTATCTCCGAACTGAATTGTGCTGTTTAAGACAGCCAACTTTTATTAAAGTATTTTGATTTAATAATGTATAAAGTATCATCTGGTTTCATACCCTCAACAAAAGAGGAATGATCGAATACTGTATTGATAATTTTTGCTGTATCAATAGATCCTGTAATTTTGTAATATTTCATTCATTATTGATTTTTTGCTGCTTCTATTTTGGCTCTGGTGGTGGAAACATTGGTTTAACTGGTTTAATTTTCTTTTTTAAATCTAAATACCATTGATCCTTTTCAAATCCGTAATATTCCCTCTTACCCCCCGTTTCGAAATGCTCTTTAACAATTGACCAATAGCTGTTTTTCTTAACTAAAATAAATTCCCAAAATTTATTAGGTCCATGATCAAGCATTGATATAGATGCAGTATCATCTCTGAGAGTAAACTTAAATACACTTAAACGTTTTCTGCCATCATAGGGGTCATTTGGGCCAAAATTCAATATTTTAGATTGAGGAATATCGTTAATAAAATAAATATCAAAATATTTATTTTTACTTGGCCAAGAATTATTAAAATATTGTGTTTTCAAAAGATAAAGACTATCTGAAGCCACACAGATATTCTCCCTAACAAAAGATTTACTATTAAATATTTCTTGAAAAATAGCAGAAGTATCTTTACTATTTTCGCTTCTTTTTTCACTTAAATTACAAGAAAAAAGGCTGAAAATTATTCCAAATGATAAAATTTTTACTCTCATCTAAATTCTTGGTTTAATTTTATAATATTTTAACCATTCCTTTGCTGTAGATGGCTGCAAATAACCTGGACCGCTTTGAGGCTGAATGATGCCTTCAAAATCCCAGCCTGGTTCATAATCAGGATCTTTTAATCGGTTTTTGATAACTGGAATTAATGAGTTTTCATTTGTTCCAAAATGCGCAAATTCATGCAATGTTGCTACAATTAACATTAATCCCATTGCTTGATATTTTACAGGAGTATTTGCAGCACTTAAATCATCTACGTAACCATTATCAATTTGTATTGTTTTTGTATTTTTATCATAATGACCCACTATATCATTCCCTTTATTATCTTTCAAATTATTGATAACAACAACTTTTGGGCCTTTCCCAGGTTGCATTAATTCTTTAATCTTTTTGGGACTAAAGCCCGTGGTGTATTCTAGTGCTTTTAAAATGTTCGGATAACTATTTAGAAAACTAGGTAAATTTTCTACCAGATTTTTGAAGGCTGGATAATTACTCAATTGAGAAACATCTAAATTGGGTAAATTGATAGTTGAAATTGGCATGTTATTATTGCTTATTAACTCAATAACATCAGCATCAGGAAAATCTGTCAAATACTCAATAGCCCAGTTTGCAAATTCTTTACTAGCTGTACTTTCATTATTAGTTTGTAAATAGGTAGCAAGTTGATCTGATATGAACACGTTTTCAGTCAAAAAATCCATTTGAACTGGATCTGTTATTTGCAATACAGAAATCAAGTATAGGGTAGAAGCTGGAATAACTATAGATCCAGCATCGCTTTGGCCGCCACTTGGATAAGAAACGTTCCCACCGCCTCCTCCATATCCGCCTATGTAGCCTCCATATCCACTATCTCCACCCTCTGCTGGTGCAAGTGATGGTCCCCAATCTATACGCCATCCACCTCCGTAATAATTGTATGTCGAAAAGCCAAGCGTATGAGCAATCCAACCGATAACATCACCGACTAAATCAGCGAACCAACCAAAAAATGAACTTGTCTTTTTATCATTTAAACTAAGTATCTTGCCTGTAGCATTCACCTTACTCTCCGTCTTAGTTATAACAGGGCTTCTAAGTCCATATCTATCTTGTAGCTTGTTTTTAACTATCTCTTGTGCCAAAACTGTATCACCTTTTAAATTCCACTCGTATAACGTTCCTGTCCAAACCCCATTCTCTCCAAATTCAAAATTTTGATCTTTAGGTACGAAATTTAGCAGATAAGCTTTGAGTTTACCACTTGATGGATCTTTAGTGATATAAAGCTCTGGAGGGTGTTTTTCAAAATAATTGGAACCATTTATATTAGTAGTGTTTTCAGGGTTTAAACTTTGGTTTTTTATACCCATCTGTTTATTGGTAAGAGTCTTCTTTAGCTCTAGCTCAATACTTGGCAACATAAGATCTTTTAACTTATCCCAATTTTTAATTGGGATTCGAACCATACTGCTATTGCCTACTTTGCCCTGTATGGCTGCTTCCCAATTTGGGGTAAGTAACCCTGTAGCTGGCGTTTCTTTAAAAAGCTCTAAAATTGCTTCTTTTTTAATTAATTGCTGTTTAATCGATGGTGTATACAATGCATCTTATCGGCAAGAGAACAATAATACAAAAACAAATAGTACCGTAATACTAGTTTTTATTGGAGCGAGCGTTAATGTTTTAGACATCTATTAAATAAATTTTTACCTAAGCTATCATTAATTATTTAGTTATTCCAATAAATTATATATATCAGGTAATTATACCTGCATAGCTAATCATTGACCTAAGTTAGATTTGTCAATCATTATATGAAGTGTCTTATACGGGTATAGCTTTACATGAATCGAATGATTAAACTGATATAACTTACCCTTTACCAATTAAAAGCACAAGCAATTTGGATAGTTTAGATTTTAAGAATAAATGGTTAGTTGTTAGATCTGCAATGGATTCTTAAAAAGCATTCAGCAATGCCAATCTCTTCAAACTCAAAGTACAACCATAATGTAAACCATCATGAGATACAATAAATGCCACTGCATCCTTTACGTTTTTCAATTCTAAACCTTGATAGGTGGAGATGGTGTATGGTGTAAAGTTTTCAAATAATTTATTTGCTACATCAATTTCTAATTGATCAATGGTGCTCAGCAAATAACCTTTCATTTGTGCAATTTCTGCTTCGCTAAAAGGTCTTTCTGGTTTAGAACCATTTTTATATAAGTCGATTAATTCTTCTTCGATTACAAATTTATTTCCAGATAACTTATAGCATAAAATTTGCTGGCTTACTACAATATGTCCCAATTGCCAAGCTAGGTTATTGTTAAATCCTGCTGGGATAAAATTTAATTGTTCGGTAGTTAATTCTTCAATAGTACTTAACCATTTAGAACGGCATGCTTTGATTACTTTAATTGCTTTTTTCATTAATGTTTGATTTTATTATTACTTTTTTTCGCTAGCCATAACAAGCCATCAATAATCATTTGATTTTGTATGTGATTAGTAAAGGTTTGTGATAGGGCGGTAGTATTTTTACCGTATTTATGCTCATAATCCATATCGTTATGGCCCATGTTTACATAAATCATGTTATAATTTTTATTGCTCCAAGCTACTGGATAATAGCCATTGTGCCAAATTTCATGTGCCTTTGGTCCAGTTCCTAACGGGAAACTGGTAGAATCAATGCTTAGTAAAATATCAATATTGGGATTGTCTCTTAAATCTTTTTCCCATTTGTACCATTCATTAGGTTGAGCTTTAAATAGCGGTGGTAATTTTCGAGTAGCAGGATGTTTTTTATTGACTTGTAAATAGGCAGAAGTTGGTCGCCAGGTGTTGCTTGCATATTGGCCTGAACCTAAGAATTCGTTATGGTACCAATCCCAATTTTGATCATAAGCAGATTGTTTTAGGGCAAATGCAGCAAAATGAAAGCCCATCCATGCACCGCCATTTTTCATGTAATTTTCGAAAGCGGCTCTTTGTTCAGTTACTTCTGGTCGGGTATCTAAAAAAAGTACGATTTGATATTTCGCTAAATAAGCAGCATTTAGATTGTTCCAATTTGATGTGGTATCATAACTAAAATGATGCTGTGCAGCCATTTTGGGAAACCATTGGTTGGCTTCATTTACATAGCTTACGTGAGCCTGATCATTTTTGCCTGTAAAAAAAGCAATCACCTTAAATTTTGGCTTTTGAGCATAGCTAATGCTATTTGTGGCTGTAATCAACGATAAAATTAAAACTAGCTTTTTACTGAAACTGCACATGCAAAATTTGGTTTTAAACAAAGATAGCAGTTCAAAATAAGAACTGCTATCAATTTATCGATTGTTATTTGTGTTATTTCGCTACTGTTGGTTTAGCATTTTTAACATAGGTATCTAACCAAGTATTGATCTCCCATAATTGGTGTAAAATATTCTCTTTGGCTCTGTAACCATGCGCTTCGTATGGCAAATACACAAAACGTGTAGTGCCTCCATTACCCTTAATCGCATTAAATAGACGCTCGCTATTAATTGGGAAAGTACCTTGATTATCGTCCATTTCGCCATGGATTAACAAGATTGGCGTTTTAATTTTATCAGCGTAACTGAATGGGCTCATCTCATAATACAATTGAGGAGCTTGCCAATACGTACGGTCTTCGTTTTGGAAACCAAATGGCGTTAATGTTCTGTTATACGCACCACTACGGGCAATACCTGCTTTAAAAAGATTGGTATGTGCCAATAAATTAGCTGTCATAAATGCACCATAGCTATGACCACCAACAGCAACACGGTTTCTATCGCCAATGCCCATATCACTTAATTTGTTGATCGCGGCTTCTGCATTTAATTTCAATTGCTCTACAAATGTATCATTTGGTTTTTTACCTTCTTTGGCAACAATTGGCATTTCTGCATTGTCTAACACCGCATAACCTTGCGTTACAAAAAACAATGGTCCACCAGAGCTGATGGTGGTAAATTTATCTTGAGAACCCCTAATTTGAGCTGCATCTGCTGCTGAGTTAAACTCACGTGGATAAGCCCATATCAATACTGGAAGTGGGCCATCTTTAGCTTTGTCGTAACCTTTTGGTAAATATAAATCGCCAGTTAAGTCAATTCCATCTGCTCTTTTATAAGAGATTTTCTCTTTTTTAACACCTTCTAATTGCGTGTAAGGATTGGTGAAGTTGGTAATTTGTACATCCGCAACTCTTAACATCAAATTTTTGATGAAATAGTTTGGTGCATCTTTTTGACTTTCTTTACGTGTAAGTAAAACTAGCTTCTGAGGATCTAAAACATCGGTTACCATTTCGAAACTACCCGGTTGGCTGCGCCATAAAATTTCAGATTTTTTGGTAGCCAGATCGAATTTAGCTAAGAAGGGTAAATCGCCTTTTGCAGAAGCACCGGTTGTATTGTTTAATAACAATTTTGTACCACCATCTGTTGTCAAGATTACTTGTTTGCCATATTTATTTTTTTCGGTAATTGGCGATCCTGGGTTGTTATAAGCATCTGTAGTGTTTAACTCGTATAAAAGTTCTGTTGCTCCAGTTGTTGGATTAAAACGGCTTAATCTAGAAGTTTGGTTAATTCTAGAACTTTCTCTAAATAAGGCAAAAGTTGGATTGCCCCAGCTAAATCCGCCAAAGCGCATTTTAGTTTTTAAAATTTCTTTCGGAGTTGCTGTAAATGGCGCTGCCAGTTGTAAAACAGCATCGTGGTATTCTACATTTTTTTTAATTAATCCACTGTCCAAAGGCACAGTCCATACTATCGTAGCTGCTTCATCATCACGCCAATCAAAACCTCTTGGTACATTTTGCACATTGTCATAACCCGATGGTCTAACTTCTGTTGAAGGCAAATCGGCTAATGTTTTGATAACTTTACCTGTTCTATCAGTAATGTTTAATACAGAAGGGAAACCACCTGCAGAAACCAAATAAGAGAATGGTTTTTTAATGGTACGTACCATCATGTATTTTTTATCAGGAGATAAAGAAACGCTACTATATATGGCAGGTTTGCCAATTGGTGTTTCGATACCGCCTTTGTTTTCTACCAATTGAGAAGTGGCAAAAAATTCAAACAATTGTTCGTCGTATGGAGATTTAATTAAATCTTGCAAAGTTGCACTAGGTGCTGCTTTACCCAAACTTTGTTGGATAGTTGGTCCTTTTGGTGCTAATGGGCGAGCAGGAGCTAGGTTAGCAGCTTTTGTAGCTACGCGGTAAAGCAAAGTATTGTCATCAACCCAAGTGGCACCACCGCCCATAATTGCATTTAATGGTTGTTTATTAATTTTGGTAGCTTTTCCTGTCGCAACATCAATTACATATAAATCTACCCTGTTTTGCGTGGTTTGTGTAAATGCAACTTTGGTCTCGCTAGGGTTCCAATTTCCACCACTTGCATATAAAGGAGTTGGCAAACCTGTAACTGGCAAAGTTTTCCCAGTTTTAATGTTTTTTAGGCTAAAATTGTTAACAAATGTTTGTCTGCTTGGCGAGTAGTTGTTTGGGTTAATACGCATGCCTGCGATGCGGTATTCTGGCATGGCTAATTCTTCTACAGAAGGATAGGAATTGCGTTCGCTAAATAACATCCACTCAGCTTTGCTATTAATGCTAACACCTGGAGTTGGTTTGGCCAATAAAAGGTCGGTAATGGCCTTTGGTGGCGTTTGGTAATTTACTGCATCTTGGGCAAATGCAGTGCTTCCAAGGGCTACAATAAAGAGATTAAGTATAATTTTTTTCATTTTTGAAGTATAAGTTTGCTGATAGGTTAAACTTACACATTGTTTAAATGAAATTGTAAAGTGTATCAAAAATTTGATATACTATTTCTTTGTAATAACTATTGTAGCTTTAGAATCAGCCGGCTTATCGCCAAGGTTAGGGTATGGCGTGAAATCTTTTAGTTCAACAATGTAATTAACAGCTTTAATTGTTATTTCTTGGGTTTTTGGTTTGTTAGCTACATCGCAGGCACCTAAGCAAAGTTCAATGTTTTGTTCCTGAGCATCATCCTTAAAGCTAATTTTTGCAGTAGCTACGCCAGCCCATACACAATCTACGTTAATTGGGCAGCGGCTATCTGTAAATTCTTTGGCCTCAATCCATATTTTGTTACCTTCTGCAATAGTTTCTTTTGCCTTATTTTTTTCAAGCATATGTGTACCTACAAAGTTGGTTTCTGAGGTTTTGTCGCAAGCTTGAAAAAATAACAGCATTGTTAGCATAAGAACAATGCTTAACAATACCGTTTTTGTAGTTTGTATTTTCATGATATTTATTTAATTTTTTTTAAACGATACTGGGAGGCTAATGAACCGCTAGGTTCGAAGATTTTAGTTAAGATTAAGCTATCTCCCTTAATTTGATAAGTATAGTTTCCGCTTAAGAGCAAATTCCAATTAAAGTCTGCAGTCCATGGGTTTTCATCTTGGAACACCGCTTGATTATTTGAGCCTATTTGGTAAGAACCGCTTCCCATTTTAAAACCTTTAGTTACCTTAAATCTATCTTCAGTTAATGAAACATCAAAAGCCTGAGTCAGCATTAATTTTCCTTGCGCTAATGTTCTAAAAGTGCCCGAGTAATCTCCACTTAATTGCTGTGTAGAATTATCTTTTTTGCAGGAAAGAAAACATAGGCTTAATATAAATAGGTAAAGTAGATTTCTCATCATTGTGTAGTTAATAACAGTAATACGTGATTGATGATTAAAACGTTACATAATGTTCGAAATAATATTTTCAGACACTATTCATCATCTGTTTAACGTTTCCCTGATATTTTCTGTAAATTTGTAAGATTATCAATTTAGAAAGCGAAACGTGTCTTTAGAACAGTTAAAATTAAGTAAGCCATTAATATCAGCAATGACGGCAGCTGGTTACCTCACTCCAAAAGAAATTCAGGCAAGAACAATGTCTCGTATTTTAGGTGGACAAGATATCATAGCTGTTGGTCCGGATGGAAGTGGGAAAACAACAACCTACATATTAGGAGTATTGATGCGGTTAAAATATGGTTTTGAAGAAGCGCCAAGAGCTTTAATTCTAGTGCCAACTAAAGAACGTGTGTTAGAAGTTATTGAACAATTTAACCTGTTGAATAGAAATGATACCATTCGTATTGTAGGTATACATGCCGATGGTAGCATGGAAGCTCAGATTAATGAATTAACAGATGGGGTTGATATTGTTGTAGCTGTACCTTCTAGAGCTAGGGCGGTATATTTGAAATTAGGTTTAAACACCAACAAAATTCAAATGTTGGTGGTAGATGATGCTGCCGAAATGGTAAAATTAGGGATGCAATTGCCTATTAACGAATTGGCTAACAGCATCCAGAAATGCCAACACCTTATTTTTACAGATGTGTTGCATGATCGCTTATCTTTAATGATTGATCCTTTTATGAAATTGCCTACGCTAATAGAAGTAGAAGATTTGGGTGATGAACAGGTTGAAACACATAACCAACTTTTATATCATCTTCCAAACTTCAGAACCAAGTTAAATTTGCTTAATTTATTGCTAAAGGATGTCGAAGTATTTGACAAAGTGGTGGTATTTGTAAATACGAGGTTAACTGCACAAACTTTGTCTAAAGATTTATTTGATGGCAAAGCTGATGATATTTTTGTTTATAAACCATTGTTTTTTGATGAGGCTGGTTTTGATGATATTGAAGATTTTAAAGCAGTAGAAGAGGCTAGGGTTCTAATTATTGCAAATGAAGGGCTTGATCATATCGATTTAAGTGGTATCCCTTTTATTTTCCATTTCGAATTGCCTGTTCAAAAAGAAACCTACCTTAATAGAGTAATTAAAACACAAGAAAATGAGGATGTGGTTGCAATTACATTTACAACGGATTTAGAGTTGCCTCAAGTTCGTAAAATTGAACAGGCCATTGGCCAAAGAATTGAAGTTGCGGATTTGCCTGAAGATTTATTGATTGAAGAGGTAACAAAAGCTGCTTTGCAAAAAAGTAAATTGGCAAAAGAACAGGCAGAACAAGAAGCTTTTAATGATGCCGCTTTTCATAAACGTAAGGAGAGCAATTCAAAAACTACTAATTTCGGAATCGGTCAGAAAGCAATTATGAATAAGAAGAAAAAGCACAGTTAAGTAATATAAGCGCTATGGATAATTTAGAAGAAATAGAACAATTAAACGTTCAGCCACAATTGGTAGTTACAGAAGAAATGCGCAGTTATTTATACGATATGGCTAAATGGGCTAATTTTTTAGCCATTGTTGGTTTTGTTTTTACTGGTTTTACTATAATTAGTGCGTTTACGGTAGGTGCTGCTATAGGTACAAGTCCAGAAGTTGCTGCTATGGTTGGTGCAATGGGCAAGTTAGGTAGTTTAGGTTTTACTGCTATATTTTTAGTATATGCCTTTGCTATTTTTTATCCGAGCTTATTGCTGTTTAAGTATGCTACAAAAGCTAAGTTAGGGGTTTTGTATGGGGAACAAGCTAGTTTAGACGAAGCGCTAGGGAAAATTAAATCGCTATTTAAGTATTGGGGAATTGTTGTAATTATATTCCTAGCCTTGTATATGCTTTTAATTGTAGCTAATTTTATGCGGATGAGCGCATAGGTGTTAGATTTAAATCTATCAAGGCTTTAAAATTAGTAGGCAAAAAAAGATCCCTAGATTTTCATCTAGGGATTTGCTATCATTTTGTTTCTTAGAAAGAAAAATCATCACTTCCTGATTTAGGATTGTGATTGTATTCTGCATTTTCAGAATATTCGTATCTTTTTTCTACTACTTCTTGATGAGATTTGATGTATTCTACAGTTTCTGTTAAACCTTCAGTAAATTTCTCAAAATCTTCTTTGTATAAAAAGATTTTATGTTTTACAAATACACCATCCTCTAATCTCTTTTTGCTCTCTGTTAGGGTTAGGTAATAATCGCCTGAACGTGTTGCTTTTACATCAAAAAAATAAGTGCGCTTACCAGCTCTTACCTTCTTAGAAAAAACCTCTTCTCTCTCTTTGTTGTCAAAATCTCCCATTGTTGTGTATAGTATTGGTTTAAGGTTGCGGTAAATATAATGTAATAATTATTAAAGTTCAAAATAGAAAATCGTATCATTTTCGATTCAGTTAATTTTTTATTAAGAAAAATATGCAAGATAGGATATGTTTTAGGAGGTTATTAACGATTCTCTTCTTCTAAAAGTTGATTATGATACATTTCTGCATAAGCGCCATTGTTAGCCAATAATTGTTGGTGGGTGCCTTGTTCTATAATACTTCCGGCATCTAAAACGATAATTTTATCGGCATTTTTAATGGTAGAAATGCGGTGGGCAATTAAAATGCTTGTTTTGCCTTTCATTACTTTGCCCAAATTACTCAGTATTTCTTCTTCTGTTTTAGTATCAACAGCAGAAAGGCAATCATCGAATATTAAGATTTTAGGTTCTTTAATTAAAGCCCTAGCTATAGAAACGCGTTGTTTTTGGCCGCCTGAGAGTGTAATTCCGCGTTCGCCTAACATGGTCTCGAACTTTAAATCAAAATCCATAATGTTGTTATATACTGCAGCATTTTTGGCAGCAACTTCAACTTCATCACCTTTTAATTCGCTTAAGCCAAAGGCGATGTTATTTTTAATGGTATCAGAAAATAAAAAAACTTCTTGCGGCACAAACCCAATTTGACTACGGTAATTATTTAAATTCAAGCCTCTTAATTCTTGTCCATCAATCTCAATTTTACCACTATCGGCATCATACATCCGCATAATTAAATTTGCTAATGTAGATTTTCCTGAGCCTGTTCTGCCAATTATAGCTAAAAATTGACCTTTTTCGATTTCGAAACTCACCTCTTTTAACGCTTCAATACCAGTATCTGGATAAGTGAAATTTACATTTTTGAAACTTATTTTACCATCAATATTCGGTTTTTCAACATTGCTTGAGGTAATAGCTGGCTGCAATTGCAAAAACTCGTTAATTCGTTTTTGAGATGCAGCTGCTCTCTGTACGAGTGTAGTTACCCAGCCCAGCATCGTTACAGGGAAAGTTAATAAGTTGATGTAGATGATAAATTCTGCAATGTTGCCGGGTGTAATCGCCCCTTCAATTACTTGACTGCCGCCAATATATACCGTTAAAATGGTGCTAAACCCTACCAATAATAACATTGCCGGATAAAATAAGGCTTGCACTTTAACCAAATTCATCGATTTGTTTTTGTAAGCAATGCTTTCTTCAGCAAAAACTTCTTGTACTTGGTCTTCTCTTACATAAGATTTAATTACCCTAATTCCACTGAACCTTTCTTGCACAAAACTAGATAGCCTAGACAACTGCTCCTGAATTCGTTCACTTCTATGATTAATTAAAGTATTTACGTAGTAAACAATTACAACTAGGATAGGGAGTGGTAGAAGGGCAAAAAAAGCAAGGGTTGGATTTACTGAAAACATGAAAAAGATTGCAGTAAAGAACAAGATAACGGTATTGGTAGTGTACATAATGGCAGGGCCAACGTACATCCTAACTCTATTTACATCTTCGGTGGCACGGTTCATTAAATCGCCAGTATTGTTTTTTCTATAGAAACCCAGACTTAATTTTTGATAATGTGCATAGATCTCATTTTTCATATCAAACTCAATATGTCTCGACATTAAGATGATGGTCTGGCGCATGAAAAATAAAAAAAGACCTCTCAGCAAATAAAGAACGAGTATTAGTGCCGCAAAAAGTAAGAGATTGGTGCTAAATATATTGTAAATAACTTCTTGTCTGTTAAACCCATCAAATAGTTGATAAACAGCGATGTTTTCGGTAATTAAATTGAAAGCGTGACCTACTACTGGAGCTTGTAAAATCTGAAAAATAATGGATACAATCACGAAGCCAATCCCAGGAATAATCCACCACTTATACTTATAGAAATACTTGTTTAAAAATAGGAGGTGTTTCATGAGAGGGTAAAGTTAACCAAAAGACTTTCTTTTTTTAATAAAAACAATTAAAATAATGGTTTTTTTATCTTAATTTTGCAGCATCAATTCAACAAATTTGTATGTCTGGTAATAGTTCTGTCGTAACTTCCGTTTTAGACCAATTAAGTGCATCAGGCCATAAAAAAGTGGTTTTTTGCAATGATCCAGATACAGGATTAAAAGCAATCATAGCAATTCACGATACTACATTAGGCCCAGCCTTAGGCGGAACACGTATGTTTAATTACAGTTCTGAAGCCGAAGCTTTAGAAGATGTACTGCGCCTATCCAAAGCAATGACCTACAAATCTGCTATTACAGGCTTAAATTTAGGTGGAGGAAAAGCGGTTATTATTGGCGATTCAAGAAAGCAGAAGTCAGAAGCTTTAATGCGTAGCTATGGTCGATTTATTAAAAACTTAAACGGAGAGTTTATTACAGCCGAAGACATGGGTACAACGACAAGAGATATGGAGTATATCCGTATGGAAACCCAACATGTTACTGGTGTGCCAGAATCTATAGGAGGCGGGGGTAATCCTGCTCCAGTAACAGCAAAGGGAGTGTTTTTGGGAATTAAAGCTTGTGTTAAAGAAGTTTTTGGTACTGATATGTTAGCCGGTAAATCTGTTGTTGTGCAGGGTATTGGTAACGTTGGTGAGCATTTGGTTGAATTATTAAGACAAGAAAACGTAGAAGTTTACATTAGCGATATTAATGAAGAGCGTTTACACGAAGTTGCTCGTAAATATAAAGCAAAGCCAATAAGTGCTGATAAAATTTTTACCATAGGAGCAGATATCTATGCGCCATGTGCCCTGGGTGCTACTGTAAACGATAAAACAATTAAAAACATGAAGTTTGCCATTATTGCTGGTTCTGCGAATAACCAATTGGCAGATGAAGCGGTTCATGGTCAGCTGTTGTTAGAAAAAGGAATTTTATATGCGCCAGACTATTTAATTAATGCCGGTGGCTTAATTAATTGTTACTCTGAGTTAACTGGTTTTGGTAAAAAACGTACCATGCAGTTAACCGAAAATATCTATGAGGCAACTCGCGAAGTAATTAAATTATCTAAAACAGAAAATATACCAACAAATTTAGCTGCAGCACGTATTGCAGAGAAAAGAATAAGCGATATTAAGAAAATCAAATCATCATATTAAAAATTTATAAACGGTATAATTACCACTCGTTCTTACATTCATGTTAAATAGAAGGCACTTAAGGATCAAAGCTTTGCAAAATATTTTTGCTTGGCACATGACAGAAAAAAAAGACACTGTAAGCAGTCAAAAGACTCTAATGGAAAGTATTGATAGTGTTTACGAAATGTATGTTCGCATGCTAGCATTATTAGTAGATGTTACAGAATATACTGCAATTGATGCAATAGAGAGATCAAATAAACATTTGCCAACTGCTGAAGATTTGAGCCCAAATCAGAAATTACTACACAATAAATTTACAGTAACCTTAAAGCAAAATCCAGAGTATGCTGCGGCAGTTAACAAATATCAGGTTAATTGGCACTCAGATCCAGAATTGGTAAAATCTATTTTTATCAAGCTAAAAGATACCAAAGAATATACTGCTTATTTAGCAGAAGAAGGCGAAACTTTAGAAAGCTCTAAAGAAATTATCAAATTCATATTCCGTAAAATATTACTTAAAAACCTAAACATTGTTCAGGCTTTTGAAGATAGATTCATTAATTGGTCTGTAGATAGAGAAGTTATGCAAGGTATGATTGCAAAAACCTTGAAAAATTTCAATCATGAAGATCCGTTTAAAAATAAATTAACGCCAATAAGTGCTGATTGGGTAGAAGACAGTAGGTTTGTGAAAGATTTGTTTGCTTACACCTTAAAAAATGACAGTGCTTATCAGGAGTTAATTGCCGAAAGAACTAAAAATTGGGAATCGGAAAGAATTGCGCTAATGGATACTATTTTAATGAAAATGGCAATTTGTGAAATGATGAATTTTCCTTCTATTCCAGTTAAGGTTACGATAAACGAATATTTAGAATTATCAAAAGATTACAGTACGCCGAAAAGTAATTCCTTTATTAACGGTATCTTAGATAAAATTTTAAGCGATTTGAAGAGAACAAATAGCATTAAAAAATTAGGGAGGGGCTTAATTGAAGATTAAGTATTTATAAACTCATATTTGTAAGGATGAAAAAATTATTAGTTATTGCATTTGCTGTGGCTGCATTTACTTCTTGTAAACAAAGTGCTTCAGATCAGGTAGATGATAAAACTTCGGCTGTTGCTAGCTCCAGCAATGCTCCTGCTGTATTGGCAGAAGATGCACCTAAATTTAAATTCGAAAAAACAGTTTATGAATTTGGTGTTATACAAGATGGAGAAAAAGTACAAACAACTTTTAAATTTAAAAATGTTGGTAAAACTCCTCTAATTATTGCTGATGCTACTGCAACTTGTGGCTGTACTGTTCCAGAATATCCAACCACGCCTATTAAACCAGGTGAAGAGGGAAGTATAACAGTAGTATTTAATAGCTTAGGAAAAGTAGGTTTACAAGACAAAGCTATCACAATAACATCTAATGCAAATCCAGAAGCAGAAAAGCTACATTTGGTAGGTGAAGTTAAAGGAAAAAGTTAAGGCTTAATATATTATCTCTATTGGCATGGTGCTAATAATTTGATCTATTGATTATTAGCTATTTACTAAAAAACTAAAATATAAATCTAAAATAAAATTTAATGACAACAACAGTATTATTACAAGCAGCAAGCGGATTTGATTATAGAACTTTAATTATGATGGGAGCTATCATGGTTGTTTTCTATTTCTTTATGATTAGGCCACAAGTTAAAAAAGCTAAAGACCACAAAAAGTTAGTTTCAGAGCTAGGTATAGGTGATAAAGTTATTACTACTGCAGGTATACATGGTAAAATTGTAGGCTCTAACGAAACTACTTTTTTAATTGAGGTAGAAGGCGGTACAAAAATCCGTTTTGATAAATCTGCAATTTCTTTAGATGCTACTAAGGCAGCAACGACGCCAGTTACACCAAAAGCATAATTGCACTCAAATATTTAAAGCCGCTCTTTCGTAATTTCGGGAGAGCGGCTTTTTTTTGTAATTTTACATCATGCCATTTATTAAATTAACCAAGGTAGAGCGTAAACGTTTTGTAGTACTTATTATTTGCTTAATAGGTGCAGTTGGTGCTTGGTTGTTTTTGGCACTCAATAATACTTACGTTTATACCGCTAAAACTGAGCTTATTTATAAAGATGAGCCCCTAAAAAAAGCATTTAAACCATTGCAACCAGATCTGGTAGATTTGCAAGTAGAGGGTACTGGTTGGCAATTGCTGTTTTCGAGATTGCGTATTAAACCACAGTCAATAACCGTGAGCTTACAAAAGCTGGCCAATAAAAATTTTATATTATTTTCCGAGCAACTACAGCAAATAAATAGACAGTTAGAGACTTCGCAGAAGATTATTTCTGTTAAGCCAGATACCTTATATTTCGATTTTAGCAAAAGAACCAACAAGCGTGTCCCTATCCAATTGGTTTCTAATTTCAGTTTTATTAAGCAATATGGCATTTCTAGTAAAATTATGCTTACACCATCTTATGTAAATATTTCTGGTCCACAAGATGAGCTTTCTAAAATAACCACTTGGTATACCGATACTTTAAAACTAGCCGACTTACAGAAAACCACCAGCACTAGGATACCCATTAGGCAAAATAGCTCCAATAATATTAGCATTTATCCGGGTAGTGTGGGGGTAAAAATTCCAGTTGATGAATTCACAGAGAAAACAGTAGAAGTACCTTTAAAGATTATTAATAATACCGAATTTTTAGATGTGAAGCTTTACCCTAGAAAAGTGGCAGTTACATTTATGGTTGCACTTTCAAGCTATCAGGAGGTAGACGAAGATTTTATAGAAGCAGTTGTTGATCTAAACGAATGGAAACAATTAAAACACCATAAATTGAGTGTTAAAATAACTCGCTTTCCAGATTATTGCAAACTGTTAAATCTGAGCCCAAGTAAAATCAATTTTATTATAGAAAAGTAATGCTAAAAATTGGGATAACAGGAGGAATTGGAAGTGGAAAAACTACAGTATGCAGGGTTTTCGAAACTTTGGGTATCCCTGTTTTTTATGCCGATGCCATCGCTAAAGAACTGATGATAACCGATCAGATTTTAGTTGATGGTGTGAAAACTGAATTTGGTACTGCAAGTTATACAGCAACTGGAAAGCTAAATAATAAACATATTGCTAGTATCGTATTTGAGGATAAACTAGCATTAGAGAGATTAAATGCATTAGTGCATCCCGCTGTTTTTAGAGCTTTTGATAGGTGGTTGGAAACCATTTCCAAATCAGTGCCCTATGTTTTAAAAGAAGCTGCTTTATTATTTGAGAGTGGATCTTATCAAATGTCTGACCAAACTATTTTGGTAACAGCTCCCTTAGCTACTAAATTAAACAGAGTAATGCAGCGTGATGGAGTTACTAAAGAACAGGTGCTAGCTAGGATGGATAAACAGCTTACAGACGAACAAAAGATTAAAATGGCAGATCACTTCATCGAGAATAATGAAAATGCATCAATCATTCTTCAGGTAATGGCCTTACACCAGCAGTTTTTACTTCATTAGGTAAAAAATCTATAACCGCACAATTAAATTTATATTGAAACAACAAGAAATTTTAAGCGATTTTATCGTTCAAACCAAAACAGGCTTATATTGTAGTTACGGGAATTTTTACCTAGATCCTAAAGAACCTGTAGTAGATGCAGTAATTTCACATGCACATGGCGATCATGCCATTGGAGGTAACCAAAATGTGTTTTGTACAGAAGCAACTGCTGTTTTTATGAAGCACCGTTACAAAAAATTCGCTGCTGCTAACTTTTACATTAAAACCTATCAATCGGTTTTCGAATTAAATGGCGTGAAGATAAGTTTTTATCCCGCCGGGCATATTTTAGGTTCGGCATTAGTATTAATGGAGTATAGGGACGTAAAATACCTATATACAGGCGATTATAAACTGGAAGAGGATGAGACTTGTGAACCAACAGTTTTGGTTTCTGCGGATGTATTTATAACAGAGACAACTTTTGCGAACCCAGAAACTGAACACCCTGATGCCATAGCAGAAATCAAAAAGCTGAATGACGTAAGTGCCAATATTATGTTAGGTGCGTATGCCTTGGGTAAAAGCCAGCGCTTAATTGCTATGATTAACCAACATTGCCCTAATAAGCGAATATTAGTCCACCATAGCATTGTACCTTTTGTTAAAATATATGAGCAAATGGGCATCAATTTAGGTAAATGGGAATTGTATGATAGAAAGGTGATGAAGAACAATATCACCGATATGATATACATTGTTCCGCCCATGGTTTTTCATAGTTACTTTAAAGCAATAAATGTCGTTAGAATATTTGCCACAGGCTGGAAACATTTACAAAACAACAATCAAATTCAATTGTATATATCTGATCATGTAGATTGGAAAGCTATTTTAAATACTATAGAGGCTATAAAACCTACAGAAGTCTGGACAACGCATGGTAGTGGTACCCATTTGCTAAATTATTACAAAAATAAGTTGGTAGTTAAATTGCTTAATTAATGGAACAGGGTGTTGATTATTATTTCAATGAAGACGGGCTAATGGTTTTTACAGCCGCATATCACTTAAAAAGAGGGTATTGCTGTAAAAATAAATGTAAACATTGTCCGTGGAACTTTGGGAAAGATAATGGTCAAAAAACCTCAAAATCCTTAACCAAACCAGATCCTTAAATGATGCAGCTATCCAAAGAAATTAAAACCTCAAAATTTGAAAATCCTTTCCGGCAGGCGCTGGTTAATCTTATATTCACGTACCACTGGAGTAGTCAACAAGTTAAAGATTTACTCTCTCCTTTCGATATTACACAGCAACAATACAATGTAATGAGAATCCTACGTGGTCAATACCCAAGCCCATCTACAATTAACTTAATTAAATCTCGCATTTTAGATAAAATGAGCGACACTTCTAGGATTGTTGACCGATTGATTCAAAAAGGTTACGTAGAAAAATCTACCAATAATTACGATAAACGTGCGGTAGATATCATCATCTCTGATAAGGGGCTATCTCTATTAAAGAAAATGGATAAGGAAGTAGATTTTTCGAAATTTATAGCGCCAAATATCTCTTCACAAGAAGCAGAACAATTAAATATCTTATTAGATAAAATGAGAGGATAGCTAATGGGAATGCCCTGCACTAAAAAATCCAAGTAGGGCAACTCCTATACCTAATAATACAGCTATCATTTTACGTTTATTAATTTTATGGTCGGCACTAGATTCGAATAAAATAGTAGTAGAGATGTGTAAGAATATCCCGATTACAATTCCCATTATTTTATTAAAATAAGGTTCCATGCCTCCAATACTGCCGTTGCTTAAACTTAAGCTAAAATAATAGCCAATAGGTGCCATTAATGCAAAAATACTAATGTAAAATATAATGCCTTTTGCCTTGAAATGGTTTTGCACTAAAATACTTGCCAAGGCAAAGGCAGCGGGAATGTGGTGCAATGAAATTCCAAATATCAATTCGTTATTCTGGTCTTTTGCAAGCGGCATTCCTTCTAAAAATGCATGTGAACATAAACTAATCATAATTCCCCACGGAAAAACATGCGCATCATTGTGTTTATGGATATGCCCGTGTTCTACACCTTCAGAAAATTGTTCTAAGAATATCTGTAATAAAAATCCAACTAGAATAAATATACCAATTTCTCCTTTATCTGGGCCGTTGTAGGCATCTGGTATAAGGTGTAAAACCGTAATGGCAAAGAGATAAGCTCCACTAAAGGATAGAATCAATTTTAGCAATTGCGATTTATCATTTTTAACCAAAAAAATAGTTAAACCACCCAAAAAGGCACTAAAAAATAAAACAAGGAATTTCCAAATTTCCATTAGATAGCAGGTTTAAATTTTTTGTAAATATAGTAAGTGGAAAAAGCAATGCAAGTGCCCAAAATTGCTCCAGCCAAAATATCTATAGGATAATGTACGCCAACATATATCTGTGCAAAGCATACTAATGATGCCCAAAATAAGCCAATAGGTAATATGGCTTTCCAATGCCTATAAAAAACACAAATTAAAAATACTGCAATACCAAAGTGATTGGTGGCATGGTTACTCGGAAAACTTTTGCCAGTTCCACAATCAACGCGATGGATAATCTGGTCAGCTAGCTTCACTTCGTTACATGGTCTTACTCTAGCTACAGTTGGTTTAATTATTCTCGAAGCAATAATATCACCTAAGGCAAAGGTTGCCAATGCCATCAGAATAATGTAAACTCCTTCTTTTTTATATTCTTTGATACAAAATATGACAATAAAGAGGTAGAGCGGCGACCAAAAGAAACGGTTTCTAACCAATGGCATTAACCAATCAAAAAAATCATTGCTTAAACCGCGATGAATTTTCAAGAATAGCTCTGTATCTAGCTGCAGTAGCTCGTTGATCATGATTTTTTACAAACAAGTATTAAACGGTCTGATTTAATCTCATCAAAAGCATCTAGATTGTAGTTCCCGAATGTTTCTGAGATTATAAGCCCAGATTTTGTCAACATTCTTTCAAAATCTGCTAAGAAAAATGCCTGCACACGTTCTTCGAAAGCATAAGCCTTTAATCGATGCTCAAAATTAATGTGCTTGATGATTTTGCCTTCAGATACAAATTTATGCAAGTGAAACTCAATACCATCAATAGTTTTAGTTTCCTGGTTAGTTAAGTTTTTGATTATTTTTTGCGTATTAAAATAATCTATTACTAAAGTTCCATCTTCTTTTAACCCTTTTCTAAAGGCTTTAAGTGCATTTACATGGTCTTTTTCATTGTCGAAATAACCAAAACTTGTAAACAGGTTAAAGGCAAAATCATAATAATTGATGTAAGATAGCTTTCGCATATCATGCACATAAAAATGCAAGTTTTTTTGCTCAAACTGTTGCGCATATTTAATGTTTTGCTCAGATAAATCTATGCCCGTAACATCATATCCTTTTTTGTTCAAGTAAATGGAATGTCGGCCTCTACCACAAGCAATATCTAAAATTCTGCTATCGGCCTTAGGTTTAAGATGTGCAGATAGATTATCAATCAACATTTCTGCTTCCTCATCATTACGTTGACTGTAAAGTATATGATAATAAGGAGAATTAAACCAATATTGAAACCATTTTCGCTGCATTACGCTGATATTTTAACGTTTAATAAGGTTACAAATATAGTATTTTGAATTTCATGAGCCATTATTTTAGCAAACTGAAAATTTAATTGATGTAAGCATATTTTTGCAATTGCTATTTTAATTTATAAAAACTGGTTTTTGAATCGCAGTTTGTGCTGCTATATAAATTCGTCCCGTTTTGCGTTGCAGCCTTTTTACCCCAAAAATTCCCTGAAGGAAATGATAAAAAGGATTTTCGCTTCAACCGCGGCTATAAACTTTGGCAAGTGTAAAGAAAGCCCCTTATTTTGTATAAAGCTATTTTTTAAAGCAGATAAGAGTGTCTTTCGTCATTGCGAGACTCTGTTCTTCACAGAGCGAAGCAATCTCCCTCCTGCAATATAACTATAATTGGAAATGAGGTTGTTTTCCCGAAAAGTTGGAACAGGCTGTTCCTCGCAATAACGTTATGGTACAAAAACCGTTGTTATTAGACCCGATAAGAGTGGAAATACTTTTTTTGATGCGTTTTTTGAAAGGCGGAGTTCCGATAAATCGCGAAAGAGATCTTTATATAAGTAATCATAGATTAGAGATTTCTCAAATGCGTTCGAAATGACGTCGAATTATCACAAAAAAGATTGCAGCGCATAGCGAGACAGAACTTAACTAATTATCGCTGTTTTTGCTTTTCAGAAAAAAATAAATAATAATAAGAAGGCAACGATTTAAGTAATTGCAAAATCCTGTAAAAAATCATTCAAAAATTACCTAGTTGTGTATGTCAACATGCATTCCATTGCTCAAATTTTATTATTTTTACGAAAATTTATAAAACTTGACTTTAATAAAATCTATCTCCGGAATTAGAGGTACCATTGGCGGTAAAGCCGGCGATGGTTTAACCCCAATCGATATCGTTAAATTTACTGCTGCCTATGGTTCATGGGTAATCAATAAAACTCAAAATAAAAAAATCGTATTAGGTCGTGATGCTCGTATTTCGGGAGAAATGGTTAATAATTTAGTTATTGGAACTCTTCAAGGTTTAGGTATTGAAGTGATCGATTTAGGGTTGTCTACTACGCCAACTGTAGAAATTGCAGTGCCAATGGAATATGCTGGTGGTGGTATTATTCTAACAGCAAGCCATAATCCAAAACAATGGAATGCTTTAAAATTGTTAAATGAAAAAGGTGAGTTTATTAGTGATGCTGATGGGAAAGAAGTTTTAGAAATTGCAGAAAACGCAGATTTTGCTTTTGCTGATGTAAATGAATTGGGTAAAGTTGTAAGCAATGATACTTATTTACAGAAACATATTGACGTGATTTTAGCATTGCCTTTGGTAGATGTGGAAGCTATTAAAAAAGCAAATTTCAAAATCGTTATCGATTGTGTAAATTCTACAGGTGGTATATTTATTCCAGCTTTATTAAAGGCATTAGGCGTAGAAACTGTTCACGAATTGTATTGTGAACCTAATGGAGAGTTCCCGCACAATCCTGAGCCTTTGCCAGAGAATTTAACCGAAATTGCTAAGGTGGTGCAGGCTAAAAGGGCAGACTTAGGTATTGTAGTAGATCCAGATGTAGATAGACTTTGTTTTGTTAACGAAGACGGAACCATGTTTGGCGAAGAATATACATTGGTTGCCGTTGCTGATTATATTTTAAAAAATACAGTAGGCAATGCTGTTTCCAACCTTTCATCAACTCGTGCTTTAAGAGATGTTACCGAAAAAGCAGGTGGCGAATATAATGCCGCTGCGGTAGGTGAGGTGAATGTGGTAAATAAAATGAAAGAAACCAATGCCATAATTGGTGGCGAAGGCAATGGTGGAATTATCTATCCAGAATTACATTACGGTAGAGATGCTTTAGTTGGTATCGCATTATTTTTAACCCATTTGGCTAAAGAAGGTACAACTATTTCTCGTTTGCGTAGCACTTATCCAGCTTACCATATCTCTAAAAACAAAATTACGCTTACACCAGAAATGGATATTGATGCGCTATTGGTTAAAGTTCAAGAGAAATATAAAAACGAAAAAACAAGTACAATTGATGGTTTGAAAATAGATTTTGCGAACGAATGGGTTCATTTACGTAAATCGAATACAGAACCAATTATCCGTATATATAGCGAAGCCGAAAATGAAACTGTAGCCGAAAATTTGGCTAAAAAAATCATTTCAGATATTAAAGAAATATTACAACTTAACTAAAAATTCAATGAGACGTGTTTATTTAGACAATGCAGCGACCACACCACTAGATGCTGAAGTTATTGCAGAAATGACAAATGTAATGCAGAATTTCTACGGAAATCCATCTGCTATACATGCACTTGGTCGCGAAGTGAGAACCTTGGTAGAAAAGGCGAGAAAAACAGTTTCGGGATTATTAAATGCATCTCCTTCAGAAATTTTCTTTACCTCTGGCGGTACTGAAGCAGATAATACAGCCATTCGTTGTGGTATTTCTGCTTATGGAATTAAACATGCTATTACCTCTAAAATAGAACACCACGCGGTTGAGCATACTTTGGGCATGTTGCTTAAAGATGGTGTAATTGATAAGTTGAGTTTTGTAAATATTGACGAAAAAGGTAAAATTGATTATAACCATTTAGAAGAATTACTACAAAATAACGAACGTAGTTTTGTGTCTTTAATGCATGCCAATAACGAATTGGGTACTTTAACCGATATGGAAATTGTTGGCGATATCTGCGAAAAATACAATGCCATTTACCATGCAGATACCGTGCAGACTATGGGTCATTATCCGCATGATGTCCGTAAACTGAAGGCTCATTTCATAGTTTGCGCAGCACACAAACTTCATGGGCCAAAAGGTGTTGGCTTTTTATACGTAAATAGCAATATTAAAATTCCACCAATGATTTACGGTGGTGCGCAAGAACGCAATATGCGTGGTGGTACCGAAAATGTGTATGGGATTGTGGGATTAGCAAAAGCTTTAGAAATTGCATACAAAGAAATGGTTGAGCACCAAAACTATATACAAGGTTTAAAAGACTATTTAAAAGCACAATTAATTGCAGAAATCCCGGGTATTGCATTTAATGGCGAAACCGATTCTGATAAAAGTTTATACACAGTTTTAAATGTATCATTCCCAGAAATGGACATGGCAGATATGTTATTGTTTAATCTCGATATTAACGGTATTTGTGCTTCAGGTGGTAGCGCCTGTTCGTCTGGCTCAAACATCGGTTCTCATGTGTTGAACGGCATCAAAGCAGACCCAAATCGTCCATCGGTACGTTTTTCTTTTAGCAAATACACCACCAAAGAAGATTTAGATTACGTTTTAGAAAAGGTGAAAATGGTGGTTAAGCAAAATGCATTAGCATAATCGTCATTTGCAAATTCCCTGGTTGGTGTACTCGCCAACCATAATATAACCTTAGCATTATTGTTAAGGTTGTTTTGTGTAAAAGATTGGCAGTTTTTCATCGGATAAACCAGCCCTTCTTTTCGCTGCAATCTTTTACCCTGAAAACCCAGCTGGCTGGGACGGGCAAAAGTATTTACGCTGCAAAAAGGTTTAGATTTCAAAGTTTGTAGTGCTTTTCGTTTGTTTCGGGCAAGCCAATTTGCGAAGTTTAGAAAGCCAAAAGCAACTGCATAACCTCGAAAGTTTTCCGAGTAGACTTACGAAGTTTGCCTATGTTCAAAGCCCTTAAAACTTCGTAAGTCTTACTCGAAACTGCTAGGGAGAAACCTAAATAGCAGCAACCTGAGTTTAATAAGCCTGACAAATGCGTAAATACTTTTTACAAAGTTCCCTTTAGGGATTTAGGGGTAAAAAGATTGCAGCATTGTCAGGCCTATCCGTGAATAGAATACCGTCCTTGCTTTTCTGAAAATCATTAAATGAAAACAAATTTTTGCCAACATTGTTAATTAAGTACATCAAAACTATTACATCATGGAAAATAATAACGATAAAAACAGAGAGGTCAAAAGTGATTTGATCGATGTGCAGACCCCAGAAAAAGAAACTCCTCGCAATGAAGAGAATATAGAAAAAAATACATCATCTAACCCTACGAGTAAATTCGAGAAAAAACACGGTCGTTCAAATAATGCATTTGGGCCTGGCCACGAACCTGGCACCACACCAGGAACGGGAGTTTAATTTAAAAACATTATATTTAAACCACGAGACAACCTCGTGGTTTTTTTAATTTCCCATATTATGCAAAGAAGACAATTTATCCAGAATTCTGCATTGGCAGCAGCCTTATTGGCTTTTTATAAAGGAGATGCTTTTGCTAATCCATTAAGAGCTTATCAATTTAAACCTTTAAGAAACGATGTTGGCATCTTTATGGAACAAGGCGGTACCATTGCCTGGTTAAATGGATCAAGTGGTTTTGTGGCAGTTGATTCTCAATTTCCAGCTTCAGCAGCGCATGTAATAGAAGAACTGAAAAAATTAGGAGATAAACCTTTTAAATATTTGCTCAATACACATCATCATGGTGATCATACAGCAGGTAATATTGCATTTAAAGGATTGGCAGAACACGTTGTTGCCCATCAAAACTCTCTGGTAAATCAGAAATTAGCTGCAGAGAAAGCAAATAACCTCGACAAACAGTTGTTACCGGATGTTACTTTCGGAAAGGGTTGGAAAGCGCCAGTAGGTAACGAGAAAATAAGTTCTTATTACTATGGCTCTGGTCATACCAATGGAGATGTAGTTTATCATTTCGAAAACGCAAACATTGTGCATGTTGGAGATTTAGTTTTTAACCGTCGTTTTCCGTTTATTGATCAAGCAAATGGTGCACATATCGGTAATTGGATAACAGCGCTAGATCAGATTTATAATCAATTTGATAAAGATACTATTGTAATTACCGGACATAGTTTAGATCCTGAGAAAGTTGTTGGAGATAAGGAAAATGTAAAAGCTTTTAAAAACTATTTAGAAAGTTTAATGGCTTTTGTTAAAGCAGAAATAAAAGCAGGCAAAACTAAAGAAGACATTCTTAAAGCAACCACAATTCCTGGTGCGCCTGAATGGCAAGGTGATGGTATTGCCAGGAGTTTAACAGCTGCCTATACAGAATTGACAGTAGGGTAAATGATAGTTTGGAGTTAAGAGTTTGGTTAAGTTTATTCAAAACTTCCAACTTGTAAGTCCAACTCCTTTTTTCAATTTATAAACATTCCATATTAAAAATTTCTTAGGTATTTTGTTGTGGGCTAATCAATTCCAAATTTCTATAGGGTATATTTGTTACAATTCAATTCCCTGTTGCTATGGATGATTTTTTAGCTGCCCGTTCGCAAATGGCCCTATCATTGGGTTTCCACATTGTTTATGCTTGTATCGGAATGGTAATGCCATTTTTTATGGCTGTTTCGCACTATAAATGGCTCAAAACAAATGATGAAGTTTATAAAAACATCACCAAAGCTTGGAGCAAAGGGGTAGCTATCTTTTTTGCTACTGGTGCAGTTTCTGGTACCATGTTGTCATTCGAATTAGGTTTACTCTGGCCAAAATTTATGGAACATGCCGGGCCAATTTTCGGTATGCCCTTCTCTTTAGAAGGAACGGCATTTTTTATAGAGGCAATTGCGTTGGGGTTTTTCTTGTATGGTTGGAATAAATTAAACAAATGGTTCCATTGGTTTACTGGCGTAGTCGTTGGTGTAAGTGGGTTGGCATCGGGTATATTGGTGGTTGCGGCAAATGCTTGGATGAACAGCCCAGCAGGGTTTGATTTTGTAGATGGTAAATATTTAAATATAGACCCGATTGCTGCTATGTTTAATAAAGCTTGGTTTACACAAGCTCTGCACATGTGTTTGGCAGCATTTACTGCAACAGGCTTCGCAGTTGCAGGCGTTCATGCACTCATGATTTTAAGAAAACAAAACCAAGATTTCCATTATAAAGCATTTAAAATTGCTGCGGTATTTGCCACTATTTGTGCAGTATTACAACCCATTAGTGGAGATTTATCTGCAAAAGATGTAGCGCAAAGACAACCAGCAAAACTAGCCGCTATGGAAGCTTTGTACCAAACGCAAAAGCCAGCACCATTGTTAATAGGTGGAATTGTAGATGAAAAGAAGAAAAAGGTAACTCATGCTATAGAAATACCAGGAGCTTTAAGTTTTTTGGCACATGGCGATTTTAAAGCTGAAGTAACAGGTTTAGATAAAATTCCGGCAGATGAACAGCCGCCAGTTGCGGTAACCCATTATGCTTTTCAAATTATGGTGGGCATTGGAAGTTTGTTGGTGCTCATTTCTTTGGGCTATTTCTTCTTATTGTTGCGCAAAAAATCTATTCTAGAACGTAAATGGTTGTTGAAGTTATTTGTGCTGGCCATTCCGCTCGGATACATCGCTTTAGAAGCCGGTTGGGTAGTTACAGAGGTTGGTCGTCAGCCTTGGATAATTTACGGCATTATGCGTACGCGAGATGCCGTTACGCCGATGCCCGGCATAGCTTGGTCATTTTATCTGTTTTCGGCAATTTATGCTTCATTAAATGTAATTGTAATATTCTTGCTTTACCGACAAATAAAAATGGTGCCTGTGCTTTACAGTAAACCAGAAGTTTTACCTTTAGCCAAAGCAGATTAATATGGATTACGTTATTATTGCATTTTTATGCCTAGCTATTCTGCTTTACTTTTTGTTGGGTGGTGCAGATTTTGGAGCAGGAATTATCGAACTGTTTACTTCTCAAAAAAACAGAAGCAAAACGCGTAAAACGATGAACCAAGCCATTGGTCCGGTTTGGGAAGCCAACCACATGTGGCTAATTATTACCATCGTGATTTTATTTGTCGCTTTCCCTAAAATATATACCACCATGTCGGTTTACTTGCACATTCCTTTGGCCATTATGCTTATTGGAATTATAGCGAGAGGAACCGCTTTTGTGTTTAGACATTATGATGCTGTAAAAGACCAAATGCAGGAAGTTTACAACAAAATTTTTATTTACTCGAGTTTTATAACACCACTATTTTTGGGCATTATAGCTGGTAGTGTACTTTCCGGACAAATTGATGTGCAGGCCAATGATTTTGCTTCTGCCTATGTATTTAGTTGGCTAAATTGGTTCTCTATTGCTGTGGGTTTATTTACGGTGGCGCTTTGTGGGTTTTTGGCGGCAATTTATTTAATAGGAGAGAGCCAAGCTGATGAAGATAAAAAACGTTTCATCAAAAAGGCAGAATTTATGAATGTGGCTGCGGTAATTTTTGGAGCGATGGTTTTTACAGCTGCTCATTTCGAAAATGTGCCATTGATCAATTGGGTGTTTCAAGATAAAGTTGCACTAACAGCCGTTGTCCTAGCAAGTTTATCTTTGGTTTTATTATGGTATCTACTGCTCAAAGGAAAAACTAAAGTATTACGAGTTTTGGCTGGCTTTCAGGTCACTATGATTTTGGTGGCAATTAGTTATGCGCATTTTCCTAATTTTATCCGTTTAAAAAATGGTGATACCATATCGCTTTTCGAAACTATTGCACCAATTAAAACAGTACAAAGTTTAGGTTGGGCATTGGTATTGGGTAGTTTTTTGATCTTGCCTTTTTTAGGGTATTTGTTTTATAAATTCCAACAGAAGGAAGAGTAGTTTTAACCACAAAGGCACAAAGAACACAAAGCCATATAAATTTTTGTCATTCCGACTTTGGAGGAATCTCTAAGTTGATAATTAGATTTATTTTTTGAAGCGCAATTGAAATGCAATGATTAAAGTTAGTCCTGCTTTACGCTAAATCTTTTACCCCTAAATCCCCTAAAGGGGACTTGGTAAAAAGGATATCGCTCCAATCAGGGCTGTAAAAATTGGGCTTGTGTTCAATAGGGAAGGAGCTTGTAGAGTTGCAAAGAAAAACCATTCTATTCCTTGTTGCTTCTCAATAACAAACTATCTAGGTAAGCACTCAGTAATACGGCCTCAGTGAATTAGCGTTAAAAAATCAATTTGTAGGATTGAAAGAATTAAAAGCTGTTTGAGCGTTAGCGAGTTCTTTTATTTCCAATCCGAAGATTTGATTTTTAGTCCCGCTAAATCGGGATGCAGCCTAGATTTACTCATTGGTTGTTGTTGTTTTTAATGGCATTCATGCACTCGCAAGCTTGGGTTTGTTTCTTTTCATCAATGGAAAAGAAAGAGCCATTCAGCGGCTAGCTGAGGCAGGGATGAGCGCAGGCTCATACACCTAATCTTTCGCTTCCCACAACTGCACTTTATTCCCTTCAGCATCTAGAATATGTACAAACTTACCATAATCATAAGTTTCAATGGTATCTACTATGGCTACACCTTCTTTTTTTAATTCTTCAACAAGTCCAACTAAATTTTCCACCCTATAGTTTATCATAAAATCTTTAGTAGATGGCTCGAAATATTTAGTGTTTTCGGCAAATGGGGTCCATTGGGTTTGAGCTTTCTTAGTGCTATCTGCACCTTCATACCATTCAAAAGTTGCACCGTATGGGTTTGTCTCTAATCCCAAATGTTTTGCATACCATTCTGTCATTTTTTTTGGGTCTTTACATTTAAAGAAAATGCCTCCAATGCCTGTTACTTTTTTCATTTTTATTTGATGAGGTTGTTTTGTAATTATTGTTTTAAATGCAAATCCAAAACCGAAGGATACCGCTATAGCTAGGATTATTAAGTTTGTCTTTTTCATTTTGCTTGAGTGGTTAACTTTATAACGAATATAAACCTTTAACTCTCAACTATTAAATCTTTTTTTACGTTTGCAATGAAACCCAAAATAGTAGTAAAAGCCATTGTAATCTAAACCTGATTGCCGCGGCATGCCCCGATTTTTCATCGGGGATAGAGCAGAAAGCAGGACTACCATTCCTAAGAATTACTATCCTTGCTTTTCAAATAATTTCGAAAGATTAAGATTAGCAAATCTTATGCTCTACAGCCACATTCGTGGTTTTCATTAATGTATTTAATTGTTCGTTTAGCAAGTTCTTCCACCACATCTAGATTAAGGTCGGTTAACTTTTTGAAATAAATACAAGCTTTGCCCATTTTGTATTTGCCTAATTGGCTCAGTAGCTCTTTGTTTTCTTCGGTAGCATAAGTTACATAAAGAGAAAACTCTGCTTTACGAGGCGAAAAGCCAATTATTGGTGCATCTCCTTCATGTCCGCTAGCGTACTTGTAATGATAACTGCCAAAGCCAATAATTGTTGGTCCCCACATTTTGGGTTCAAAACCAGACCATTCTTGCATTAGTTCGATAAGGCGAAAACTATCTTGTTTCTTTTCTTCCTTTTCTACAAATGAGTTGATGAAATCTATAACGCTAACTGTTGTTTCTGCTGTTTTTGTTTTTGTAGCCATACTTAGATGTCGATTTAGTATTTTTTAAGTTATTATTATAAAATAGCCTAACATTTAATTCAAATTTTTCTCAACCAACCATTTTGCCAATTCTACTTTTATGGCTTCACCAATTTTTTTTTGATTAGTGGGATTTTCTAAAAAGGCTTTACTTACACCGTTATCGCCAACCTCTAAGAGAACTCTGTATTTGGCAGTATTTATGTGCTCATCTAAACTGTAGAAAGCTTTTTTGCCCGTACTTTGGCAGGTGTAATCATTTCTCCCTGTTGAGCTATCTAATTGCACACCTCTGTTATCTAAATCGGTAACCGCACTAACTGCTGCTATTAATCTTGCGGCTAAGGCTCTATTTTCTGTTTCGTAAGGGTCGCCATCGTGTATAAAACCCCAAATGGCATGTCGTTTAGTGCCACCATTATTATGTACAGCTATAAAAACATCTGGTTCCTTTTTATTAGCTTGTTGCAATTCGTAAGCATAACCAGATATTTTGCCTTCTGTTATCGCCGATGTATGTTCCACAATTGTATTGCTGCCAACATTTGGGTGATGAAGATTGGGTTGATCTAAGCTCCACACTTTATATTCTTTTAGTTTGGGTTTGCCTGCCATTGCAGCTTCAATAATTCCGTTGCAGGTTTTTGCTTCACTAAAATCTACTCCAGTATCGGTTTGGTGAGATGGTTGCCAAACCACAACTGCTTTTGTTTTCTTGAAATGATGGATAGTGAAACTTGAAAGCAGGATTAAACCCAAAAGTGGTAAGAATAGTTTTTTCATCTCAGTTTTGTTTTTTTAACTAAGATAAAGATTTTTTTGAAGCGCAATAAGTGTAGCTATGATTTAAGTCACTTAGGATTGGCTCCATGTAATATGGCCTCAGTGAATTAGCGTAAAAAATCAATTTGTAGGATTGCAAGAAATAAAAGCTGTTTGAGCGTTAGCGTCCCGATAGCTATCGGGATCTTTTATTTCCAAACCGAAAATTTGATTTTTAGCGAATTCGGTGCAGCCTAGATTTTTGTTTCTTTTCATCAATGGAAAAGAAAGAGCCATTCAGCGGCCAGCCTTTATGACATGGCAAATTTATTTTAATATTCTTTAAGTACGAGATGGAAATGGGCTTTTAGACTGACTAAATTATCCTGATCAACCGGAATTTAATTTTTAAACTTCCTCACTTTATCAGCTGATTCCAAATAGGCTGGCAAAGCCGCAGAGCCATACCAATTGAATAAATCTGCATCCAACAACTTAGCTTTCACAGCCGGGTCTGTAGCTATAATTGCTTTCGCTTCATCTATAGATTTAGTATTTAAAATGAAAATGCCTCTAAAGTTTTTATCATTTTTTTCGAAGGGACCAGCTACAATCAGTTTGTTGGCTTTTACCAATTTACCCATATTTGCCATATGCCCAGCAAATGCACTATCAGTTTCTAATTTGGTGGCAGTTGTATTTGTGCCAGTTTTTAAGATCACCATCACATACATTTTCATACCATTATCCTCAGCTTCATATTTTTTAGCCAATACAGCATCGTAATTCGGATTTGGCTTTTTCTCCTGTGCATTAGAGTTAATGCTTGCTATGATGCAAAAAATAAAGAGTAATAAATTTTTCATGATGGTTTTGGTTTAATTTGCTAAGTTAGACAACAGTACCAAAATATAGGTTACAGGTTAATAACCTTAGATAATATTTTTCATCTTATTTTGAAACGTTAAGAAATGAAAGAGAAACTATGTTATTAATCTTTTAAGGCCATTTATTTCACAAAAAAAAGCAGGACAGAAATTCCTGAGAATTTCATGTCCTGCTTTTTTTATCAATTGTTAAACTGTTTAATTGCTAAATTGAACAGTTTAACAATATTAGTTCTTCATCATTTTCAAGAATGTTGCCAATTTAGCCTTCATTTGTCTTCTATCAACAATAAAATCTAAAAAGCCATGTTCCAGTACAAATTCTGATGTTTGGAAACCCTTTGGTAAATCTTTCTTTATGGTTTCTTTAATTACGCGAGGACCAGCGAAACCGATTAAAGCGCCTGGTTCTGCAATATTAATATCGCCCAACATGGCATAAGAAGCCGTAACACCACCAGTTGTAGGGTCAGTTAACAAAGAGATATATGGAATTTTTGCTTGTGCTAACAAAGCCAATTTAGCTGATGTTTTAGCCATTTGCATTAGTGAAAATGCAGCTTCCATCATTCTGGCACCACCAGATTTAGAAATCATTAAAAATGGCACTTTATTTTTGATGCTATAATCAATAGAACGAGCAATTTTCTCTCCAACAACAGAACCCATAGAACCACCGATAAATGCAAAATCCATACAGGCAACCATTAGTTCTTGTCCATCTACTTTACCATGAGCAGCTCTGATAGCGTCCTTTAAACCAGTTTTAGCCTGACTTTCTACAATTCTCTCGGTATAAGGTTTATTATCGTTAAATTGTAGCGGATCTCCAGAAGTTAGATTTGGGAAAAGCTCAGTAAACTCATTATTATCAAAAAGAACTTGAAAATATTCTTTAGATCCTATTCTAAGGTGATAATCACAATACTGACAAACATATTTGTTTTCAGTTAGGTCTGCACTGTGTAATGCCTTTTTACAATTAGGGCATTTATTCCACAAACCATCCGGTGCTTCTTTCTTTTCTTCGGTAGTGGTACTGATACCTTTTTTTTCTCTCTTAAACCAACTCATGTTACGTTTTAAAAATGCGAGTACAAAGAAACGAAAAATTATTTTAACATAACCTCAGTTTTACAATGAAGTTATGCTAAAAAAATATAGCCTGTAATATTGCATAGTTATTGTATAAAGTACACTTAGGTAACTAATGTGATATTTACCAGATTAAAGGCCTCATTTCTTGATTTTTTTTATAACTTCGAAATATCAAATTTAAATAGAAATGAGTTTAAAAGGCTATAAAGGCGTAATTTACGGAGCAGCCGTTCAGGAATTATTTGAACAGGCTAAAAAACATCAATTTGCATTACCAGCAGTAAACGTTACAGGTACAAATACCATTAATGCGGTAATGGAAACAGCAAAGGCGGTTAATTCGCCAGTAATGATCCAACTTTCTAATGGTGGTGCACAGTTTTACGCAGGTAAAACATTAAATAACGATAACTTAAATGCTTGCGTTTTGGGTGCGGTTTCTGCAGCTAAACATGTGCATTTGTTGGCAGAACATTATGGTGTTGCTGTAGTTTTACATACAGACCATGCAGCTAAAAAATTGTTGCCATGGATTGATGGTCTTTTAACGCATGGTGAAAAATTCTTTGCAGAAACTGGTAAACCTTTATTCTCTTCTCACATGTTAGATCTTTCTGAAGAATCTATTGAAGAGAACATGGAAGTTTGTGTAGAATATTTTAAACGCATGGCTAAAATGGGCATGACGATTGAAATTGAACTTGGGGTTACAGGTGGCGAAGAAGATGGTGTGGATAATAGCGATGTTGATAGTTCTAAATTATATACGCAACCAAGCGAAGTTGCGTATGCTTATGATGAATTAAGTAAAATAAGTGATCGTTTTACTATTGCTGCTGCATTTGGCAACGTACATGGTGTTTACAAACCAGGTAATGTTAAATTACAACCAGTTATTTTAAAAAACTCTCAAGATTATATCAAAGAGAAATATAGCTTAACTGCAGAAAAACCTATCAATTTTGTATTCCATGGTGGTTCTGGTTCTTCTCAAGAAGAAATTAGAGAGGCAATTTCTTATGGTGCTATCAAAATGAACATTGATACTGATATGCAATGGGCATTTTGGCAAGGTATTTTAGATTATTACCAACCTAATGAAGCTTATTTGCAAGGTCAAATTGGTAATCCAGATGGAGATGATAAGCCAAATAAAAAATATTACGATCCGCGTGTTTGGTTACGCAAAGGCGAAGAGGAGTTTGTAAAACGTTTAACGGGTGCTTTCGAAGATTTAAATTGCATCAATGCAAACGATAAACTATAATAGTTTAAAGATAACTAAGTTTAAAAACGTCATAAGCTAAAACTTATGGCGTTTTTTTTGTGTTTTAATGTTATATTTAGGAAAATAAATTGACAATGAAAACTGCTCCGATAGAAACTAAAAAAAGTAATTTATTTGAAAGTTTTGCTAATGCTGCTACTAAGTTTACAGGTAGCTCCTTTGCATTTATCGCAGCTACTACTATCGTCTTATTGTGGGCATTTACAGGTCCATTATTTAACTACTCAGAAACTTGGCAATTGGTAATTAATACCGGTACTACGATTATTACTTTTTTAATGGTTTTCTTAATTCAGAAATCACAAAATAAAGATAGTAAAGCCATCCAATTGAAACTTAATGAACTAATTGCCGCACACGAGCATGCCAGTAACCGCATGGTTGATATTGAAGACCTAACGGAAGCAGAGCTAGATCAACTGCACAAATTTTATGTAACACTTTCTGCGTTAGCTAAAAAAGAAACAGATATTCATTGTTCGCATTCTATTGATGCGGCAGAAGAAATTAACGAAATCAAAATAAGAAAGATTAAAGGCACTAAAAAAGATAGAAAAGATGGACACACTTCACGTACAAAAAGCAACCACTAAAGAAGAATTAGAAAAAGTTTTCGCTATTCGTAAAATCGTTTTTGTTGATGAACAACATTGTCCGCCAGAACTGGAGTGGGAAAACGAAGATGTTTCTACCCATTTTTTAGCCTTATCAGATCATCAGCCCTGTGGCGCTTGTAGATGGCGTAAAACAGAAAAGGGTTACAAATTAGAGCGTTTTGCTGTACTTAAAAATTTTAGAGGACAAGGTGTGGGTAGGGCTTTAATTGCTACTGCTTTGGCAGATTTACCTTCTGATGCAGGGTATATCTATTTAAACTCTCAATTAGACGCTGTGAGCCTGTATGCTAAATTTGGCTTTGTTGCAGAAGGCGAACAGTTTGAAGAAGCAGGTATACAGCATTTTAAAATGGTGAAGAAGGTATAGTCTGAATTATGCTACTTAGTTTTTCGGATGTTATTCCTTCAGTAATTATAAAACCGCCTATTTTAATTTCCGGAAGGCAGAGCTTAAAATATCATAACATGTCTTTTTTGATTGATGAAATATCCGCAATTGCTTATCAAATAAATTACGAATTCCATTGCAGCCCATTTAAACAGGCGTTGTATATTCATGAACTTTTGGCTGTAGGGTTTGAAGAAAATTTTTATCTCTTTAATCTAAGTAATCAAGGTAATCTACTTACTTTATCACTATCAGGTTATTTTGGACAGTTTTATTTTGAGGAAGATCTTTTTTATATCGCTGACGCAAATGGGTTAACTTGTGTTAATTTAAAAGGTGATATGATTTGGAAAAACAATACGCTTGGAGTTGATGGAGTTAAAATAGATGGTTTTACTAATGACCAAATTTATGGTTCTGGAGAGTTTGATCCACCTAGCGATTGGAAGGATTTTGTAATTCGCAAAAGGGATGGAGTTAACGTGGAATAATGATATATTAAGTCATGTTACTTCGATTTTAGTGGAGGTAATTTAAAATTATCCAACACGCTTTTTGTTGCCATTTTCTTTTCCAACTCGGCAATACTTCTTGGAGCAAAATTAGAGAGTAATTCGTATCCATCTTGCGTAATCAGCACATCGTCTTCTATACGAACAGCCATTCCCCACCATTTCTTATCACAATTGCTGTTAGGTGCAATGTAAATACCAGGTTCAATAGTAATTACCATATTTTTCAACAAGCTGCTAGAAGCGCTCCTGTCATGTACATCTAAACCAATATGATGACCAAGACCATGGGTATAATATTTGCGATACTCTTTTTTATCTTTGATGATACCTAATTTAAATAACCCATCTGCAATAATCTCGTTAGCAGCAGCACTGGCTTTGCTGAAAGTAGAACCATCTTTTAAGGTCTTGAATGCCGCTTCTTGGGCATCGTAAACAATTTGGTAGATTGCTTTTTCATCAGCAGTAAATTTGCCACTTGCAGGTATGGTACGGGTTACATCGGCAGTATAACCATGATATTCTGCACCAACATCCATTAAAATTAAGGAGTTGCCTACTTTAGTTTTGGTATTGGTTACATAATGTAAAATACAGCCATTTTCTCCTGCACCTACAATGGAGCCATAGCCAACATTTTCTGCACCATATTTTTTGTGAACAAATTCATGCAAACCTTGTATCTCTAGTTCGCTCATGTTAGCATGGGCAGCTTTCATAACTTCGTTTTGCCCTTGGCAAGAGATTTCAATCGCCTTGCGTAACATTACAATTTCTTCTGGAGTTTTAATTTCTCTTAACTGACCAGTAAGTTTATTATAGCCTCTTCTCGCGGTCGCTACATCAGTAGAATTATCTAAAGAGATGTTAGCTTTTCTGAGGAACGAAGCTACCAATCCTGCTAAGCCGAATGTTTCTGTTTTGGGCACCACCAAACCAGGAGGGATGCTATAACTAATATTCTTGAATTTAGAGAGGTCTATAGGGAAATCTTTAAAATCGTTTCCATTAAAAGACATGGCAATGCCCAATTGGTCTTTAACACCCTCCACGCCCAAACGTTTACCTGTCCAGCTTTCTTGTTGCGGATTTCTCTTTTGAACGAAAAACAACTCTTCAAAAGAATTTCCCTTTTCATCAGTTTGAGGTTCTTTGAAAATGAAAAGTACAGCGTCTGGCTCCTTATATCCGGTAAAATAGTATAAATCTGGATTTTGGTGATAGAGATAATCTACATCATTAGAAAAGTTGCGAGTAGGATAAGCGAATACTGCCATTACACCATTTTCTGGCATAATTTTACGTAGCGCCTCTCTTCGTTCAGCGTGATATGTTTTTGTAAAATAGTCTGTAGGTTCAAATTGTTGCGCAAATGTATATTGCACCGCAAGAATAATTACCAAAGCGGTTAATAATTTTTTAATCATAGTTGTTTTGAATAATGTTGTTTGATAGTTAAAGATAGCTAAAAACAAAAGCTTAAATACTTGTAATGAAATATTTTACAAAGCCTGCTTAATAGTCGTTTAAGCACAATTATTTAGTTTTTAAGATCAACCTCTATGTTCGGATTGATTTGCTTTAATGCTTCGATGAAGATTAATTTATCTTTTGGAGAAATAATTACGCTATCAAATTTATGGTAAAAAAGCTCAATTCTATCTAAGGATAATGCTGGAGAACTTAATGGATTTGTAGTTTGTACAATTTTACGAATTTGGTTGATATCAAGCTTTTTATTGATCACTATACCACTTTTAATGATTAGTATATGATTTGTAATCTGATAACGAGTAGTTAAAAATAGATGGACTATAAAGGCAATTAATGGGATAAACAGCAGCATGATGATCCATTGATTGGTAAATGCAAAAGTGAGCATTGTACAAAAAATGACTAGGATAATTGGTAGAACCAAAGCAATACTAATTTTAGATGGGTAGTTTTGGATCATCGATATGTATTTTAGGATATCCTTAAGTTTATAAAGGTAAAAAATAGACTAAAATTTTCCCATTAAGCTTTCAGTATTTACTTAATATAAACAATCTGATTTTAATTGGCTAAATATTAGGTTAATCTTTTAGAAAAGTATATTCGCCTATGTCCACTAGGAAAGTTTTTGACTTCGCCGATCGATAAGTACCCATTTTTAATATAAAATTCTTCAGCTTGGAAATCAAAGGTATCAAGCATGGCAACGGTAACACCCTTTTCTTTTGCAATTTTTTCTAGGTGTTGGAGTAATTTTGTTCCTAATCCCTTCTTTCTATAATTCTCATCAACCCAGAGAATTTTTATTTCTAATCCATTCCAATAGCCTATTCCAGCCAGAATTCCAGCAATTTCATTTCCACTTTCATTTTTGATCACAAAATCTAATGGATTCCAAGTAGGAGATAGTGCAGCTACTTTACTTAAATTATAACTATTTATGCCTTCGATGATTGGTGCAATGTTGTTCTTTTCGCAAGGTTCGATCTTAAAATGGCTCATTATTTTAACGTATAGCGTGTGTTAACGAATAGTTTATTGATCCAACATTTTGTTCTTTGTCAAATCTATGTGTTTGATAGCGCCAATTGGGGCAATTTTTACTGCATTACTGCCTTTTGATAGATAAAAAAAATAAACACTGTTTGTGCTGATGAGGTAAACCTCTTCTGCTTCGCCGCTACCATAAGTAAGGGTTCTATTATATGTCAGTTTATTACCCTTTATTTTCTTTTTTAATCCAATTCCTTCACCAATACCTATGCCTAAAAAGAAAGAGATCAATGCAAATGCAAACAATAAAACAAATATTTTAGTAAAATGCGTTTCTGCTTTTTCTTCATTAAGTTCTTCCTCATTTTTTAAAGTTGCCAATTTCTGAGCCCATTTTTTATTGCGTCTCTTTGCCAAAACTATTGGATATGCATAACAAAATATGGTTACTATAATTACAGCAACTAAAATAATCGGGTTTGATGTTAATGTGGCAATTGGACTAATCAAAATATCCATTATACTTGAGTATTTGAGGATATTTATTCCAATTTGATAGAAAAATACACTTTCTTTAAGTATACCGATTACCACTAAGAAAAGGTAGCCAAATGGAAGTAATTTCTGTAAGTTTTCTGAGAGTTTCATTTAGAGTGTTAGCTAATAATGCGGCAAGTTAAGATTTCATTTTTAATTTCTATGTTGATATTAATTATGCTACGAAGTAGAACTAAATGTTATTAAAAAGTTTATTTTTTTAATACATTAATTAGAATAGTTATTCCAGCAATCCCGGTAACTAATACAGTCCCCCATATAATCCAATCTTCTATCATATGTGGCCTAAACATGAAATGACCATGATTGCCTGCTCCGTATAGTGCTACTCCGAAGAAAGAAAGGATCAACAACAAAATTGCTATTGTAATTTTAAAATTCTTCATTTACGAGAGCATTAATGATTTGCAAAAACCATTGACGACAATAACATCGCCTCATTCCATTTATCGATATTTAAACCTAAATCCTCACCTTTACTTTGTAAATAGGAAATTAGATCTTCAGTTGCCATATTGCCGGTGAGATCATCAGCTGCCATTGGGCAACCGCCGAAACCTTTCAATGCACTATCAAAACGTTTACAACCTGCTTGATAAGCAGCATCAATTTTTTCTAAACGTGTAAATGGCGTACTATGTAAATGTATACCGATTTCTATGTTGCTGTATTTTTCAATTAATGGCGGTAATATAGTTTTGATTTTTTCTGGAGTAGACACCCCTGTAGTATCTGCCAAGGAAAGAATTTTTACACCTCGTTTAATTAATTCATCTGCCCATTTTTCTACTATTTCCATATTCCATTCATCTCCATACGGATTACCAAAGCCCATAGACAAATAAACAACTGCAGTTTTTTGCATTTGATCACAAAGGTTTAACATCTCCTCAACCGTAGTTAAAGATTGACTAATGCTAGAATTTGTATTGCGTTGCTGAAAGGTTTCTGAAATGGAAAAAGGAAAACCTAGGTAATCGATCTCTTGATGTTTCACAGCTTCTTCTACACCTCTTAAATTAGCTACAATGGCAAGTAACTTAGTTTGTGTGTTATTTATATCAAGCTGGGCTAAAACCTCCGTAGTATCTTTCAATTGAGGAATAGCTTTTGGAGATACAAAACTTCCAAAATCAATCGTATCAAAGCCAACCCTTAACAAAAGGTTAATGTATGCAGCCTTTAAATTTGTAGGAATAAATTCATGCAGACCCTGCATGGCATCTCGTGGGCATTCTATGAGTTTCATTTGTGTATTGAGATTAGCGTATTGCGTATTGAGATTGTGTTCATTTAGAAAATGAACCAATGACTAATGAACTATTGAACTTTCTGTCTTCCCAACTTCCTTGCTTTCAGTCTCTAAACTATTAATCGCCTTCCATTTATCGCCTTTTATAAAGGGTCTAATGATTAATCTTGTGCCTCTATCATAGCTAAAATAGCTCCAAACCCAATTTACAAAAACCACTATTTTATTCCTAAAACCTACCAATGTCATTAAGTGCACAAACATCCATGTAAACCAAGCAAAAATTCCTTGAAAACGAATTTTACCAATATCTACTACCGCTCTGTTTCTACCTACAGTTGCCATAGATCCTTTATCGAAATATTTAAAATTTTCGGTAGGTTTTCCTTCAATAATATTGATCAAATTTTTAGCTAATAAAGTGCCTTGTTGTATCGCAGCTGGTGCAACACCGGGATGACCGTTTGGCGTTTCTTCGGTAACCATAGCAGCAACATCGCCAATAGCATAAATGTTATCATAACATTCTACCTTATTGATGCGGTCAACTTTTAAGCGGTTGCCTCTAACCGTACATTCTGGATTCAATCCATCCAACACTACACCTTTTACACCCGCACTCCAAATTACAGTAGCCGAAGGGATAACCTTTCCGTCTAAAAGTTCGATTGCCTTTCCGTTGTAAGATTTTACGCGAGCGTTTGTCATTACTTGAACGCCCATTTCTTCTAAAAATTCCTGAGATTTTTTCTGCGCTTGTGGAGACATTGGCCCCAACAACTCTGGAGAACCTTCAATTAAATAAATATTAACCTGATTAATGTCTATTTCTGAGTAATCGTTTTTTAAAACATGCTTTTTAAGTTCAGCAAGCGCACCAGCAGTTTCAACTCCTGTTGGACCGCCACCAACTACCACAAAATTCAATAGCTCTGCCTTGCTAGTGGCATCTTTTGTAATTAGAGATTGTTCTAGGTTTTGTAAGATCAAACTCCTTAAATTTAATGCCTCTGGGATAGATTTCATGGGCATAGCATTGTCTTCTATTTCTGCCTGACCAAAAAAGTTACTCGTAGAACCGGTAGCAATTATTAAATGATCATAAGCAATTTCTCCAATGGTAGTAATTAACTTATTTTCTGCTGGGATAACTTGTTTTACTTCAGTTACCCTAAAGGTGAGGTTTTTTTGTCCTTTAAATATCTTTCTAATTGGAAAAGCAATAGAATCCGCCTCTAGTCCGCCAGTTGCAACTTGGTACAGCAGCGGCTGAAAAGTATGGTAATTATGTTTGTCGAGAATAATTACTTCGACATCTTTTTTACGAAGTTTTTTTGCTAATTCAATCCCGCCAAAACCACCACCAACAATAACAATTCTATGCTTTTTGTTTTCCATAATAGATAAACTAACGAACCTATCAATTAGTTTAGCAAATATACTAAGTTCTTAATTGAATAGTTCTTAATGTGGTTTAAGAAATGACCTCAGTATGTTATGGCTCTTTTGCTAGGAGGAAATGTAAACTTCTATTTTGAAAATGAATGCATCAGCTTGTCGGTTTTTACAGCCTCGCTTTGCAATCTAGCTTATATTACGAAGGCTTGATTCTTTTGAATTTTCAGTTCCGGTAAAGCTTGCTAAACCTCATCCTCTTAGAGTTATTGTTTAAACGCAGTTCCATTGTCTCCCTCTTCTTGAGGAGAGGGACTGAATAGGCAGATGTTTACACACAACCGCTCATAGGGTGAGGTTGTAACCTGTACTAAGAACCACTGCCTCTCCATTTTAAACCCGATTGCAACGAAAAGCTCATTTCTTCATCGAGCTTGTAGAGGAAAGCGGGGCAGTAGCAGGCGATGAAATACTGACATTGCTTTACTTATTTCAATAAGGAGATTGCCTCGTAAACTCGCAACGACGAAATTTATGGCAACAAAAAAAGGGTTCCGAAAATTTCGAAACCCTTTATATTTTATGAATTTAAAAACTTATTTACCTTCTTTAACAGGTGCGTTTTTAGATAAATCGATTACGATAGGAGTAGAGATACATAATGATGAGTAGGTACCGATGATACGACCAATCAATAATGCAAAAATAAACCCACGGATGCTGTCTCCACCAAAGATAAAAATAACGATCAGTACGAAAAATACGGTTAATGATGTTAAGATGGTACGACTTAAAGTACTGTTCAATGCAAAGTTGATTAAGTTATCACGCTCTACACCATACACATCAGTTTTACCAGTTTCGCCCAGTTTCTCACGGATACGGTCAAATACAACTACAGTTTCTGTCATAGTATAACCCATAACTGTTAAGATAGCCGCGATAAAATCTTGTCCAATCTCTAATGGGAAAGGCAATACACCATCTAAAATAGTATAGAATGATAATACCAATGCCACATCATGGAACAATGCGATAACCGCACCTAAACCATATTGCCATTTTCTAAAACGTACCAAGATATAGATAAACATTACCACACAAGAGAATAAAATAGCACCATAAGCACCATAAATAATATCACTTGCAATAGTAGGGGTAACTTTCTGAGAACTTTCGATGCTATATTTAGTATTGAAAGTATCCAAGCCTTTTCTCAAAGCTGTTTCTACAACTTTATCCGCATTCTGATCTTGATCAGTAATGTGGTAAGGAGTAGTAATTTTGAAGGTATTGTTAGCACCAGCAGTTTTAACCAATGCTTCTTCACCTTCGAAATTAGTTACCAAAGTTTTAGCTAAATCTTCAGTGTTCATCGGTTTATCAAACTTAACCATGTAAGTTCTACCACCTTTAAAATCTACACCTAAGTGTAAACCTCCATTTTTAACGTAGAAACCAATACCTGCAGCAATAATAACAGCAGAAATGGTATAATATAATTTTCTGCGACCAACAAAGTTGAAAGCAATGTTTTTAAATGCGTTTCTAGTTAAGCTATTATCAAAGCTGATGTTTGCTTTTCTGTTTAACATCGAGTCGAAAATAACTCGAGAAATTAAAACAGCAGCAAAGAACGAGGTTAATACACCCACACATAAAGTTACAGCGAAACCACGAACTGGTCCTGTACCGAATATTGCTAAGATACCACCTAAGATAAATAAGGTTACGTTAGAGTCAATAATAGACGACATCGCGTGTTTGAAACCTTCTTTAATTGCGGTTGCCGTATTTTTGCCCTGTGCAAGTTCTTCCCTCACACGCTCAAATATTAGGATGTTTGCATCTACAGATAGACCGATGGTTAATACGATACCGGCAATACCAGGTAAGGTTAATACTGCACCAAATGCAGCTAACACACCCATAATAAAGAATACGTTAATTACCAATGCAATGTTAGCTACCCAACCTGCTTTGTTGTAATACATTGCCATGAAAGCTAAGATTACCGCAAAAGCAATGATGAATGAGGCTAAACCACTATCAATAGCTTCTTGACCTAATGATGGACCAACGATAAAATCTGAAACGATTTTGGCAGGTGCAGGTAATTTACCAGCTTTTAAGATGTTTGCTAAATCTTTAGTGTCTTCTGTAGTGAAACTGCCAGAGATTGATGAAACACCATTTGGAATTTCGTTCTGTACAGTTGGAGCAGAGTAAACTGTATTATCTAATACAATTGCAATTGCTTTTTTATTGTTAGGATCAGCAGCAGCGTCGGCAGTAATTTTTTTCCATTTGCTAGTACCTTCACTAGTCATGTACATGGTAACCTCTGGGCTGTTATTTTCGCCAAAACCATCACGAGCATTAGCAACAGCTTCGCCACCTAAATCTGGTTTGCCATCTGGAGAAACAACTTTAATTGCATAAAGTTCAAATACCTTACTCTTATCCATTGGTTTTAAACTCCACATGAATTTCATTGAGCCAGGAATTAATGGTCTAATTTCTGGTCTTGCTAAGTAAGCATTTACTTTAGCAGTATCTTTTTGTAACACCCAACCTACAACTGGTCCTGGGCGTAAAGCTTGTTGGCCATTTTCTGCTTGATAAGTAGGGATACTTAAAACAGCATATAATGGGTTTGATTTTGCAGCTTCTGCTTGTTTAGCAATTGTCGAAGTATCTTTTGCTTTTGTTAAGCCAGCTAATTTACCACCTTGTTTAGCGGTATCTGCAGGTTTAGCAGTAGCTGTAGTATCTTTTACAGTTAATGCAAGCGTTTTGTTTACGTTCTCTAAAATGCCAACAACTTCGTTGTTTTGGTAAACTTGCCAAAATTGCAATTCAGCAGATCCTTGTAATAATTTACGAACACGCTCTTTATCTTGTACACCTGGCATTTCGATAAAGATCCTGTTAGAACCTTCTTGTTTTTGCATGTTAGGACTAACCATACCGAAACCATCAATACGGCTACGCAAGATGATGAATGAACGATCGATAGCACTTGTAGCTTCTTTAGCTAAGTAAGATTTTACATCAGAATTGCTAGCAGTTGATTTTAGTAAAGCAGTGTTATCTGCATTTGCGAAGAAATCTGCTAACTTTCCATTAGGTGCAAGTTTTTCGTACTCATTTACAAACAAAGTAACGAAATCGTTTCCGCCAGCGTTCATTTGTGTTTGTGCATTTGCTAAAGCTTGGTTAAATGTAGCATCGTTGGTGTTGTTTGCTAAAGATTTAGTTAACTCTGCCAATGAAATTTCCATTGTAACGTTCATTCCACCTTTTAAATCAAGACCAAGGTTAATTTCTTTACCTTTTACTTGTTGATAGGTTAAGCCCAATACTGGATATACTGGCTCAGAAGCCATCGAATCTAAATAAGCTTTTTCTTTAGCTGCATCGCCTTTGGCAAACGCGTTAGCGTCTTTTTCTACATTGTATGTAACCAGATTAAACGAGAGAGAATACAAACAGACAATACCTAAAAGTATTGCCATAAATTTAATAAAACCTTTACCTTGCATTTTTTGTTATAAATTATTTTCTATAGTGCTGTTTTTTAAACAAGTCGGCAAATCTAATTATTTTTTTAAATAATAGGAGTTCTTATTTCACTTTTATTAAGGAAGTTGGATTATCTGCGTTCTAAAGTCGAAAAAGTGTAAGCTACGTTATTTTTTTCGTCTGTACTGTGATATTCTTGATGGGTAGTTTCCCATTCTTCCGCATTTAATTCTGGGAAAAACGTATCCGCTTCATATTCTTGGTGAACCGTAGTTAAGTAGATTTTGTTAGAATAGACTAATGCATGTTTGTAAATTTCGGCACCTCCGATGACAAAAATCTCTTCATCTTCTTTAAAGAGTGCAATTGCTTCCGATAAATCATGAACAACTTCTACATTTGCGATAGTTAAATCTTTTTGACGTGTAATTACAATATTTCTTCTATTGGGTAATGGTCTGCCGATAGAATCATAAGTTTTACGTCCCATAATAATGGGATGTCCCGTCGTAATTTCCTTGAAATGTTTTAAATCTGCGGGTAAATGCCACAACAATTGATTGTCTTTGCCTATGGCATTATTTACTGAAATGGCTACTATGATGGATACCCCTAAATCCCCTGAAGGGGACTTTTCTTTTATATTGTTCATATTTTAGTGTGGTTAATATTCCCCCTTTAGGGGGCTAGGGGGTTATACCGCTACTATTCCCTTAATATGTGGATGTGGATCGTAATTCTCTAAAGTAAAATCTTCAAATTTAAAATCGAAAATGTCTTTTACCTCTGGATTGATTTTCATTGTAGGCAATGGCCTGGTGTCTCTGCTTAACTGTAGGTTTGCTTGTTCAATATGGTTATTGTACAGATGTGCATCACCAAGGGTATGTACAAAATCTCCATATTCCAACCCGCAAACTTGGGCAACCATCATGGTTAATAAAGCATAAGATGCAATATTAAAGGGTACGCCTAAAAATATATCCGCACTGCGTTGGTACAATTGAAGACTAAGCTTTCCCTTAGTTTCCCCCTTCAGGGGGTCAGGGGGTGCTACGTAAAACTGAAAAAAGGCGTGACATGGAGGTAATGCCATATGCTCAACCTCTGCAACATTCCATGCAGAAACAATAATTCTTCTCGAATCAGGATTGTTTTTAATGGTACTGATGATTTGTGAAATCTGATCAATCTTTTCGCCATCAGGTTTTGGCCACGACCGCCATTGTGAGCCATATACTGGGCCTAAATTTCCATCTTCATCTGCCCATTCATCCCAAATACGCACGCCATTATCTTTTAGGTATTTGATATTGGTATCGCCACTCAAAAACCAGATCAATTCGTGTATAATAGATTTAAGGTGCAACTTTTTAGTGGTAACCATTGGAAAACCTTCAGCTAAATTAAAACGCATTTGATAACCAAAAACGCTAATGGTTCCTGTACCAGTACGGTCGTGCTTTTGTGTGCCATTAGCTAACACATGTTGCATCAAATCTAAATATTGTTTCATAAGCCTAAACCCTAAAGTTCCTTTACAATGTTGGCACAAAGCTAAGGCTTAACTACGTATTTTCTTAGCTGTTCTAAAAAATAATTTACCAATTAAACAGTTGGCATTTTATAACCATTATGATACACTGCAGCAAGATATTTATTGGCATCGCTGTCGGTAAATTTGTTCTTTTGAACGTCCCAATAAATCTTTTTGCCAACTTTATAAGCAATGTTGCCCATCTGACAAATTTTTGCAATATGACTGCCTGCTTCAATTGGAGCCTTTAAATCCGCCATTTTTCTAGATTGTATAACATCTAAGAAATTGCTGGCATGTTTAACTAAACCATCATCCACTGATCTTTGCAATTCTACACGGTCAATTTTATCTTTTCCATCAGCTTTTTCTGGAATTACTTCCCAACCTTGTCTGTTTAATACCAGTGTGCCATTGTTACCAATAAAGGCAACCCCATGATTTTTGTTATATGGACCTCCATCAATTCCAGTAGCATGTTCCCATTGCAAATTGAAGTTTTTGAACTCAAATACAGTTGTTAGAGTATCTGGTGTTTCCGATGCGTCGTCTGGATTGGCAAATTTTCCGCCAGCTGCTACAATGCTAATTGGCGTTTCAGCTTTCATGCCTAACAAGCCAAAATCAATCATGTGTACACCCCAATCAGTCATTAAGCCTCCAGCATAATCCCAATACCATCTAAAATTAAAGTGGAAACGATTAGAGTTGAATGGCGTTGTAGGCGCAGGTCCAAGCCAAGCTGCATAATCTACACCTTCGGGTATTGGGGTATTTGGTAAAACAGGAATAGCTTTCATCCAACCTTGGTAAGCCCAAGCCTTTACCAAACGTACGTTGCCTAATTTGCCCGAATGAACATAAGCCATGGCATCAGCAAAGTGTTTTTGACTGCGTTGCCATTGGCCTACTTGCACTACTTTATTGTACTTTTTTTGAGCAGCAACCATGATATCGCATTCTTTTATAGAGTTGCCGGCAGGTTTTTCTACATAAACATCTTTTCCAGCTGCAAGCAAATCAACCATCATTTTGCAATGCCAATGGTCTGGTGTGCCAATTACTACTGCATCAATATTTTGATCAGCTAATAATTGCCGATAATCGCCAGTGGTAGTTACTGTAATATTTCTTTTGGCTAACTCTGTAGCTCTCTTATTTAAAACGTTTTTATCTATATCGCAAATGGCAACACATTCAGCTCTCGAATCTTTTAATAAAGCATTTAAATTAGACCAGCCCATACCATTCACACCAATAACCGCAAAGCGGATTTTATCTGCTAAGCTATTGGCAGCCATTAAATTTAAAGGAAATACTGATGCTAAACCTGTGCTTGCTAATAGTATGGAGCTCGATTGAATAAAATTTCTACGTTTCATATTTTTTGAGTTTACATTTATTAAAAGTTCTTTCTTAAACAAGAAGTTACACAAGTTAAAAAATCATTTTTGATTAAATAGGTAGCGTTTGATTAAAATCATCGTCTTTATGTTCGATAATTAACTCAATTTTTATCTATGCAATTAATTTACCTAGATTTGGAATAAATTAGGCAGGTAAACATGTGTAAAAAACTAACATTCTTTTGTTTATTTTTATGGATAGCTATTCCAGGTTTTGGCCAATCGCCAAAAGCATTAAAACTTTCTGATGCTGCATTGGCTTTAACCAAACAAAAAGTAACCTATGATCCAGCGTATTTTAGTATGCCCTACCCAAATGGAGATGTGCCAGCAAATAAAGGGGTTTGTACCGATGTGGTAATTAGAGCCTATAGAACTGGTTTGAGTATCGATCTACAAAAAGATGTACACGAAGACATGAAGCCGAATTTCAAGCTTTATCCAAAAGACTGGGGGCGTAAAACTACCGATCGTAATATAGATCATAGACGGGTGTACAATTTAATGGTTTTCTTTAAACGCAAGGGGACTATAAAACCGATGACAACTAATGCTGCCGATTACAAACCCGGAGATATTGTTTGTTGGAATTTGAGTGGAAACATTTCACATATTGGAGTGGTGGTTAACAAGAAATCTGCCGATGGCAAACGCTTTTTAGTAGTACATAATATTGGAGCTGGACAAGTAATGGAAGATGTTCTTTTCTCTTGGAAAATTATTGGGCATTATACTTATAAGGTATAAATATGAAGTTTAAACTTCAAGAAAACCTAAACCATTCCCAACCCTACACTGTCAACTCCAAACTCCAGGTTGTGAACTCTCATCTTTCTACTTTAAATCAATCCCATGTTAACATTTGCTAATGCTAAAATAAATCTAGGTTTAAACCTCACCGAAAAACGTGCTGATGGCTACCATAACCTTGAAACTATTTTCTACCCCATTAAGCTAAATGATGTGGTAGAAATTATCGATGCTGATGAAACAAACTGTGTCATTAAAGGTATCGATATTCCTGGCGATGCTGAGGATAATATTTGTTTGAAGGCATTTAAAACACTGCAAAAAGACTTTGATTTACCTCATCAACAAATTATTTTGCTTAAAAATATACCTGTTGGTGCTGGTTTGGGTGGAGGTTCTGCAGATGCCGCTTTTTTAATCAAATTGGTAAATGATAAGTTCACTTTAGGTTTATCGATAGAAAAGATGCAAGATTATGCTCGTGTTTTAGGAGCCGATTGTGCATTCTTTATCGAAAATAAACCAACTTTTGCATTTGGCAAAGGCGATGAATTTGAAGATTTGAAAATCGATTTATCCAATTATTTTATGGTATTGGTAAAACCTGAAATTCATGTGTCTACAGCAGAAGCTTATAGCAAAGTAAGGGTTAAACAACCTACCACATCTTTAAAAGAACTGATAAATTTGCCTTTAAGCGAATGGAAGGGTAATATTGTAAACGATTTTGAAATTTTGGTTTTTGAAAGATACCCAGAAATTGACGAAATAAAAACAAAGCTTTATGCTGCAGGTGCTACATTTGCGCTAATGAGTGGCAGCGGTTCGTCTATCTTTGCCATTTTTGAAAGGAAAGTTGATTTGCCAGAATTGGAAAAAGATAACTTGGTTTTTTACGACATATAAAGCAAAAAGATAAAAGCTGAAAGACCAAAGCAGTGTGTGTCTAAATGCTAACTACTAAATACTTTGTACTAACGAATGGAAATAAACCTCATCCGCAAAAGCGGAAAATTTAATTTTGAAGCAAGTAATGAAGGCGGTTTTACCGTTGAGTTGGATGCAAACCCCGCGATTGGGGGAGAAGGGAAAGGATTTAGGCCGATGGAAACATTACTAATTGGTTTAGGTGGCTGTAGCGGTATTGATGTGATAAACATCCTCACCAAACAAAAGGAAGATTTAGCCGATATTAAAATCAACATTAACGCTTCTAGGGTAAATGAAGAACCTGCTATTTTTGAAGAAATCAATATCCAATTTGACCTTTCAGGAGATTTAAACGAACAAAAAGTTGAGCGTGCTTTAGCTTTAACCTTCGATAAATACTGCTCGGTGGCCAATATTTTAGGTCGCTCTGCAAAAATTAATTTTACATATACAATAAATAAATAGTAGCAAGTAGCAAGTATCGAGTAGCAAGATAAATTCTTAATGCTCAATACCAAATCTTGATACTTGATACTCATATCTAGATACTCAAATCCAATGTCCGAAAATTTTGAAACCATCGCTATTCGTACCCAAACAGAAAGAAGTTTACACAAAGAACATTCTGCACCTATCTATTTAACTTCAAGTTACAAGTTTGACGATGCAGAAGAAATGCGTGCTTTATTCGCTAACGAGAAAGAGGGGAACGTTTATAGCCGCTACGCCAATCCTAACACATCAGAATTTATAGAGAAAATGTGTTTGTTAGAAGGCGCAGAGGATGGTTTTGCAACGGCAACAGGTATGGCGGCTATTTTTACTACATTTGGAGCGTTCCTTAAAAGTGGCGACCATATTGTTTCAAGTCGTTCGGTTTTTGGTTCTACACACCAGTTATTAACCAATGTGTTTTCTAAATGGGGCGTAACTTTTGATTATGCAGATTTAGATAAACCACAAGATTGGGAAGGTTTAATTAAGCCTAATACGAAAATGATTTTCGTCGAAACACCTTCAAACCCTGGTATTGATATTATTGATTTAGCGTTTTTAGGCGACTTGGCAAAAAAGCACAATCAACTTTTAGTGGTCGATAACTGTTTTGCTACTCCTTATTTACAACAACCAATCAAATTAGGCGCTCATATTTCAATCCATTCGGCTACTAAATATATCGATGGTCAAGGTCGTGTATTGGGTGGAATTATCTTAGGTAGAAAAGATTTAATTACCGAAGTAATGAACTTTGCTCGTCACAGTGGCCCATCTTTATCGCCATTCAACGCCTGGATTTTATCTAAAAGCTTAGAAACCTTGGCAGTAAGAATGGATAGACATTGTGAAAATGCTTTAAAAGTAGCTGAATATTTAGAAGGTCACGAACAAGTTCAGTTGGTAAAATATCCATTCTTAAAATCACATCCTCAGTATGAAATTGCTAAAAAGCAAATGAAACAAGGTGGTGGTATTGTAACCGTAGTTGTTAAAAATGGGGTAGAAGGTGCTCGTAAATTTATGGACGGACTGAAAATGTTCTCTATCTCTGCAAACTTAGCCGATACACGCTCAATAGCAACGCATCCAGCAACTAGTACACATAGCAAACTTACCGAAGAACAACGTTTGCAAGTTGGTATTGAGCAAGGAACGGTTCGTTTATCTATTGGTTTAGAACATATTGATGATATTCTAAAGGATATTGAAGGAGCGCTTAAGCACTAAATTCTAAAGGTAGATTATAACATGTGTTAAGTATTATGTGTTGATATACAGTTTGTTAATGTGTGTTTGTGGCGTTTTTTTGTCAAAAAAAAGCAAAATTTAAGTCGGGAGACCAAAGATAACTGCTATGAAGTATTACCCATTTTTCCCGGTCAGTTAGCTTTTATTTTTTACTTTAAGTTTTGCTAACAAAATAATTTCTGCTATGGAATACTATAGAAAATGCCAAAACTGACAGAGAAATACTTGCCCTTTGAAATACCCAATATATAGCTAAGGTGTGTAAAGGGGAACTCGTATAATACCTATTGTAAACCTATTCTAATATAGAACACATTAACGATTAATCAAAGTTTAGTCTTATGATCTAAGGCCATCTACCAACATCGAAACCTTTAAAATCATTTCGTCTATAAATTTAGACTTATTTTTAGAAAAACTTGCTTGTCTAATTTTATAGACGTAGGTTTGTGTGAGTCGATTGCTACTTGGGTAGTCGGATTAATCACCTTAACCAATAAACAAGATGAAAAAAATAATGATTGTATTTATGAGCTGTGTATGTAGTATCAGCTATGCGCAAAAGGCAATCAAAGCCAATACAGCGCCTTTAGATCACGCTACCATAAAATGTTATTATCTCTTTAGCAAAACCAAAAAAGGAGCGGAGCTACCTTATCGTAAAGACACGATGGTATTGGATATTGGTGAAAAGATGTCTAGGTTCTATGATCCGGCAAGGTTGGATCGAGATTCCATAGTGGCGGCCAAGATCAAAAACCTGATGGGCAATCCACAAGACATCAAAAGTGTTAATGTTTATCAGAACGCTGATGCCAGAGACCTATCGAATATGCCGGGCACAGTGAGTACCAATTCCGATCAAGGAGAAAGCTATCAGATCTACAAGGACCGTTTAAATAACCACATTAAAATAGTAGATCGTGCATCTGCAGAAGGCAACGATTTTTTACAGGAAGATGCCATAGGCAAACTCCCTTGGCAAATTGAAAATGGAACTGATACCTTATTAGGTTATGCATGTCAAAAAGCCAAATTAAGTTTTAGGGGTCGCGATTACACCGCTTGGTTTACAGCAGATATCCCTATAAATGATGGTCCATGGAAATTTATGGGATTGCCTGGCTTGATTTTAAAAGTAGAAGACAGTATGCGGTTATTTTCATTCAGTATCATTGGTTTACAACAGTTAAGTCATCCACTTCCCATCAGCATCAACGAAAAAGCGACCATCAAGAGTACGAGAGCCGAATTCGAGAAACTCAAAAAGAAACAAGGTGCGGGCATACAATACAATAATACAGCAGGCAATGTGATCCTATCTAGCGTACCCGGTGTATTTGAATATATCCCAATGGAAATAGAAGAATAATTGCATGAGAAGGATCTTATGGATGGCTTGGTTAATGGTCATGGCTTTCACCGTAAATGCCCAAACCAACATTAGTGGAAAAGTTAAACATACAGCTGATGGAAAGGTGATGGCAGGTATAAACTTAATGGTGAAAGATAAAGCTAGCCTAAATACCCTAGGTTATGCTGCTACCGATCAAAATGGTGTTTATCAAATTAAATTCAGTACTAAGCAAGATAGCATTGTGCTTTTAGTTACGGGTTTCAATATCGAAAAGCAGCAGCGCAAACTAGCGAATCATAGCCAAATTCTGGATATACAGATCAATATGCAGGCTATAACGCTGAAAGAGGTAAAAATTAGTCCGCCAAAAATTCGTAAAATAGGAGACACGATCAATTACAAGGTTGATGGTTTTACAGATCAGAATGACCGTACCATTGCAGAAGTACTAAGGAAAATGCCAGGTATAGAGGTAAAAGCCGATGGGAGCATATTGTATCGAAACAAGCCAATCAATAAGTTCTATATCGAAGATAAGGATTTGTTACAGGGACGTTATGGCATTGCTACCAATGCGATAGAAGCTAAAGATGTGGCTACTGTGCAAGTATTAGAAAACCATCAGCCCGTTAAGGCATTAAAAGAACGTGAGTTTGTGGATGAGGCTGCCATTAATCTAAAACTAAAAGATAATGCTAAGGGCAAGCTGATCGCTAATGCAAAACTTGGACTTGGTTTAGCGCCATTACTTTGGGACAACGAACTCGTTGCCATGCGCTTTAACAAACATACGCAGCAGATCAATAGCTACAGTGGGAATAATATTGGTGCCGATCCAGCTGCCAATCTAAAGCTGCAATACACCGAAACGGTAAGGCTACCTACGGCTATTGCTTTAGGAATACAAGCTCCATTACAGCCCGCAGTAAGCCAGAACCGTTATCTTTTTAACCGTGCGCATGTTTTTGCTGTAAATCAGCTTTTTACGGTCGGGAAAGATGACCAGCTTAATGTGAATTTAAATTACGTGAATGACCGTAGGCAAAAAAGCAGTTTTTCGCGTTCTAGTTATTACCTCCCTTTAGATAGTGTGCTATTAATTACCGAAGAGCTAAGCTCCAGCGAGCATATTAATGAATTGGTTACTTCAGTTAAACTTACCAAGAATAGAGAAAGCTTTTATCTAGATAATCAGTTTGATCTAAACGGTAAATGGAATAAGGCCGATGGTACAGTTGTTGGATCAGAAATAGTAACACAAGATTTGCGTACGCCATCCTATGCACTTAAAAACACCTTTAGCTTAGTAAGAAATAGGAACAAAGCAACACTACGTATAAATTCACAACAATTGTATCAAGACTTGCCACAAACATTAGAAGTAACACCAATGCGCTATGCCGATCTTTTTGGCAATCCTAGCCAAGCTTTGGGTTTGCAACAAGAACTTAGCCAACAACAGTTCTTTTCTTCGAATCGATTATCGCTGGGGCATAATAGCAAAAATTGGAAACAAAACTATGCAGTAGGGATCAACATAAACAGTTTGCAATTCCGTTCTGCGCTACAAGCCTTAACGAGCAGTCCCAAAACACAGATCGATTCCTTAGCCAATAGACTGCAGTGGAACAGGTACGACTTCTACTTTAGTCCAGATCTTACCTATGCTCATCAAAAAATAAAAATTACAGCTGCGCTGCCCCTAACTTATGCCCTGTTAAATACAACCGATCACCTTTCTTTAAAGCAACAGGGAAGGTCTAGTCTGCTGCTCAACAAATCATTAACTATTAATTACGATCTCAATTTATTGATTTCCCTTTCGGCTAGCGCAAGACAAAGTAACAGTCTTGGCGAAATTAGCGATGGATTTACAGGTTTCATTATGCAGTCTTACCGCAATCTGATACGCAATGATGGTCAATTGCCCGAAAAGCAAGATCAATCTTATAACTTCAACTTTTACTACAGGCACCCAATTCATGCTGTTTTTGTAAATTTAAGTGCCAGTTATTTTAAAAACAAGTCTAATTTATTAGCAGCTTACGACTACGAAGGGGTGTTGGCGATAAAGAAAAACTATGTGGTAGAGAATATAACGCAGGGTCATCAGTTTCAAGCACAACTGAGCAAAGGTGTAGATGCAATTGGCGGAACGGTAAAATTAGATATCGCTTATACTAGTGATACAGGGAACCAAATCAGTCAAGGGCAACTGCTTAAATTTGGTAACCGAAATTTTAGGCTTGGCCCCTCGCTAACAGCAAAGAGTGGTTCGTGGGCAAGTTTGTATTATCGCCTACAATATACGCAGGCTAGCAATACCTTTTTCGGTTCGGTAGCAAACTTAAAACCTATACACTCGGCAAGCCAAAACACGAGGTTGAATTTTTTTCCAACAAAAAGATTAACGCTAAATCTATCTCATGAGTATTTTTATGTAAACGCCATTGCTGGACGCAACAATACCATGCACTTTGCAGATCTGGGTATGAGGTACAATGTAAATGATATGCAGTTCAGCCTAGCTTACGATAATATTTTTAATGCTAAACAATATGTTTCGGCAGTATTTAACGAAGTTAGTTCTTATTATTCTGCCTATAACCTTAGGCCTGCACAAGTAATGTTGGGTTTCAGATTTAAACTCAAATAGCATTTGTTTGTCTATAAAAATAGTCATATATTTATGGTCACCATGGAAAAAGCAGCAGCGGTACAATTAACAAAAGCAGAAGAGCAGATTATGCAAGTGTTGTGGGAGCTTGGCGAAGGCACAGTGCAAGATATATTAGAACGCTTGGAAGAACCAAGGCCAGCAAGAACTACAGTTTCTACAGTTTTAACCATTTTAGAAAATAAGGGCTTTGCTAGTCACCACAACAAAGGGCGCATTAATAACTACCTGCCATTGATTTCTAAAGATGCCTATTCTAAAACGCAACTTTTTGGTCTATTGAAAAATTACTTTAACAATTCATTTTCTGCGATGGCCTCATTTTTTGCTAAAGAAAATAATTATACTGTAGAGGAGCTAGATGCACTCATCAAAGACACCAAAGAAGAATTGAACAAGGAAAAATAAAACAAACAGCTAATGGAAGTACTATTCGGCTATCTGATAAAAGCAGCACTTTATACCGCAATTTTTTATGGGGTTTATTGGTCTTTTTTAAGGAAGGAAACCTTTTACCGTTTCAATAGGTTCTTCTTATTGTTCGGGCTTACTTGTTCATTGGTACTGCCATTTATCACCTTTGAGTATGATGTAGTTTTACAGACAGCCTATTCTAGTAGTGAAGCTCCAGTAGCAGATGCTGCCATGGTCTCATCTGGTTGGATGCCTTTAGTGGCACAATTCTTTTGCTATACCTACTTTTTGGTAGTTTGTTTTCTAGTGCTTAGGCAGTTTTTTAGCTTATGGAAAATTAAAAAAATGGCAACCAAATATGGTTATGTCAACTACCATGGTTGCAGATTAATTACTACCGCCACTTTCGAAAGTTCTTTTTCGGTACTGAACTATATTTTTCTCGCTACTCCGTTAGCTACTTCTACACAAGAGAAAAAACTCATTTTGGAGCACGAACTGGCCCATATTAAACAATATCATTGGGTAGATCTGTTGTTCTTGCAATTGTATTGTGCATTGCAGTGGCTTAATCCCTTTGTTTGGTTATATCTCAAGGCTATTAGGGAAAACCACGAGTTTCTCGCAGATCAAGCTGTGCTTGCTAATGGTAATTCTCCAGCAAGCTATCGTGCGGCGCTCATTAACCATAGCCTAAAAGTTCCTGTATTTGTATTTGCAAGTCCCTTTTTGGGCAACAGTAGATTCGTTAGGTTAAAAATGATGTACAAGCCCAACTCAAATCCGATTAAACAATATAGCGTATTGTTGGTATTGCCGCTAGTTTTCTTTGTGCTGGTCGCTTTTGCAGAGCCCGAATATGTAAGGGTTGCGAATCAACAACAGGCCTTGGTTAGCGAAACCAAAGGGGAAACTGAGGTGATTGGTTATAAAACAACAAAGTTGACTGTCAAAAGCAAAGACGTACCTGTAAAAGTTACCGCCAACTTAAGCCATGTTTTAGTTAACCCTACTGCTGTGCCTAAGACTAAGCCATCTATAAAAACAGTTGGTAAAAATGCGGAACTGCCTATAAAAGACAATGCTGCGCCAATGCTGTTAGTAGATGGGATAGAAAGTAATATTTCGCTCAAGGAACTAAATAGTGCAGATATCGAAGCCATTCATGTGCACAAAAATGATGAGGCAATATTAAAGTTTGGTGCGAAAGGCAGAAATGGAGTAATCGAGGTGAGGCTTAAAAAAGTACAAACTAATAGATTAGAGGTGGAGAGATAGTTTTGGTATGTCTTGATTATCACTATGAGCTATTGACCAAGGCTTAGGATTTAGGAGTTTTCTAGCGCATTTAGCCATTCTTCGCTTAGGTTCTATTTACTTTCCATCCTATCTGTAAGTTATGAAGAATATCAGCGGTTATAGATGTGAGCTGCGTTACAATAATTATGTCAGTATTGGGTTTTCGAAATGCAAGATGTTTGTGAGTTTCACACATCCTTAACACAGGCTAAGAGCCAGCTAAACACAGGAAGCACACAACAACGGTACATGAATCACACAAGGATGACACATGAATCAAACAATAACCACACATGAATCTCACAATTGATGCATGGATCTCACAATTACTAGCTAATGTAGTCTCTGTCTTCGTCGCTTAAAGATGATTTGTTTTCTGGAGAAGTATAACCCTTTTCAATTTCTGTATCGTAACTGGTAAGGGTTTTCTTTGGTCTGCCAACTAAAAATCCTAAAATAAATCCAATAACAATACAAACGCCAATTACTACTAATTTGGAAATCGGAACATTGTCAACGATAATAAAATCAAAGTCTACAGCTTCGCGGTTAACCATTAAAAATATAGTTAAAAGAGCTGTAGTTACAATTACGATAATGGTTTTTGTTTTCATTCTGGTAGGTGTTATATCCCTTCGGGCGATTTAGGTGTTAAAAACTATAGTTAAAAATCAATTCTAATATAGGGCTTTGATTGTATTTTTTATTCACAAATATAACTCTTGTTCCAAGATCTACTACAGGTTGGTAACGGAGCAGGTTCATACTACTACGCAATTCGAAGCCAAATGTTTTAGGATCTGAAAAATTAGTTTCTTTGCCAATATTTTCATAATGACTAAAAAAGCCGCCACGGATATTCCTGATATAGGCCAACGGGCCAATTTCGGCATCAGGAAAAGCAATTGGGAAACGATAGTTTAGTAAAAATGTATTTCTTAGTTCGCTTTTTGCATCAATCTGGTTATAGCCATAAACAGTAGCAATTTCATTATTTGTACTGAAAATACCACTGGCTTGCTGAAAATTGAAACTTGCCATTAAAGAATGGTTTTTCGCTAAACCAGGAAAATATAGATAGCTTCCAAAAGCAAATAACCTACCGTTATTGTCGCCAAATGGTCTGTGGAAATAACTAAAGGTAAAAGTCTGTGCCCATCGAGGAGCCAAATCGCGCTCAGCCGTTCTTAGGCTGTGGCTAAGCGATAATTGATAATTCATTGGGAATTTAATGGCTCTGTTAAATAATGTAGCTTCAGCGGCTTTAAAATCCCTAATTGTATAGCTGGTTCCAATTTCCCCAAATAAACTAAAATTATGGTTGTAGGCATTAACGCTTAATGGCAATGTCGCTTTGAGGTTAAGGTAGTCTTCCCTCCAATTGGCTTGTTTAACATCAGTTTTAACTTTGTAAAATGCGTTTCTAGCCCTGTTTTTATAAAAAACGCTAAAAATTGGATAAAGACTTTTAAAATTAAAACCAGCATTGTATTCTATTTTCCGGAGATCGTTATCGTAATTAATACCTGCATATAAATCGAGATTATTCAATAAGTCGTTAGATTTTAATCTCAAACCAAATCTGTCATCTTCATCAACCGTAGGGCTAAAGCTATGGAAATTGAAAAGGTGTGCCATTGATCGGTAAGGTTTAGTTTCGAAAGTACTGTCAGGTATATTTTCGAAAACATTGCCTTTAGCTTCCTGTTCTGCAGCAGCGCTTCCGAAATTTACAAAATGGTTTTCTTGTACTTCAAGTTCCGTTAAATTGCGCTTTGCAATATCCAAACCCATCAATTGATAGTTGTTAAATAAAATAGATTTTTGATCTGCTGAAAGACTAACATTAAAAGCACCGTATTTTGCGGCTGTTAGAGCAATTGTTTTTTTTGAAGATGGATTTATTCCGTATATGTTGTCAACTCCGCTTAGGTGAGCGTTAAATGCGATGTATTCGTTAATAAAAACTGGTCTGCTTAGCTGCTGATTGGTTTCTGGAATGAGTAGGTCTTTTTTCCCTTGTTCATTTAATAACCTTAGCGATTTGCCATTTTCACTAACAGCAATATAGGCGATTTGTGTTCCATCTGCATTAAGGCTTGGTGTTTGCAAAATGAGGTTGTCTGGGTTAGGATAAGTGTTTAATATTTTTCCTGTTTGTGGGTCGATGGAAACTAGATTGCATTGGTTGCTCAAATCAATTTGAACAGCAACCATTTTCTTGCCATCGGTTGATAGGGCTGGCGAAAATAATCGGCTCTTAAACGTGAGCTGTTTTCTCTTTTTAGTTTGCAGGTTGTAGCTACTAATTACACTATAATTTCTTTGCTTGTAACGTGGGTCGAATCTCACCTCATCCCACACCATTAAATTGTTAGCGTAACTGTACCAAGGTTGTTCCTGATAAGCAATGGTGAACAATTTTTTTTCACTCCCATCTGGGTTGATAATTGTAAAAGATGGTGGTGCAGCTTTGCTCTGTTTTAAAGTTAAGATTTGATCTTGGTTAATGGCTGTTGGTAGAGCATAGTTGGTGGCAAATTTTGCAGGTCTATTTAAACTTGTATAAGTTTCACTATTGTTCAATTTATCTTGAGCTTCCCATTTTGATTTTAGTATCTCTCTAGTTTGTAGGTAAAAATTTTTGGTGTTGCTACCTGTCATCTTTTTTAAGGTTCTAGAAAAAGGGTAGAGGCGTATCGGAAATTTGGTAATCCCGTTGATCAGAGAATCGACACTATTTTTTCCATACTGTTCTCTCAAGGTTGATGTAAGCAAATAACCTAATTGGTAGTAGCCTGGAGTTTGATCTCTAGCCGAACCAAAGTAAGACTTGGAGTATGAAAATTTTTGGTTGTTTAGGAGCGAAGTTCTGAAGGGCATGATCCAAGAAGGCTGTCTTCCGCGGCCTGCATTTGTTAACGAAGTTTCGGTGCTAACCGCATCGCCTTCTAAAAACCAAATCGGTAAAGTAATGCCGATATAAGCAAAGTAAATTTCTTCAGACAAAAAGAGTGATTTGCCTTTTGTGAATTTATCAAACTGAGCAACATGCCTAAGTTCATGAACTGCTAAATTATTTAACCAATCTTGACTGTCGAATTGTTGTGGGGGAGTGGTGTTAAATTGTGATTTTTTTGGCGCCAATTGAACGAAGCCATTTGCCAAGATTCCACGGTTCTGAAACACGATTGGTAGGTTTGTTTTTTGACGTTGTAAACTTGCGCCAACAGTAGGGTAGATGGCACCTAAAGTATTGGCCATTCTTTGAGCCTCTTTTTCTAATTCGCTCGGGTAGATGATTTTGAAACCCCCATGGTTAATTTGCCTCCATTTTACACTAAGTGGGTTTTGCTCACTATCAAATATTTGAGCAAAACATGAATGTGAAATAAAACTTAATATAAAGTAATATAAAATGCTGATTTTTAATTTATTGATTGTATTATTGTTATGCATAATTAGTGTTTGCTAAAATATTTAGTTTTTTATATGTTTGTTTGTTAAATTGTATTAAATTTTTTATTCATTTTATTAATAATAAATAATTGATATTCTGAATTAAATGGTTAATATATGAAAATTTAATTTGACTATGTTTTACTTTAAAAACTGCCTTCTTTAGCGAGATATAGCCTATTCGATTAAATATTTATTTCATCAACTAAATATGTTGTTAAGGTACACTAATTCCTTCGTTTTTTAAGAAATTTTTTTGCGTAATTTCTAGCATTTGTATACTAGTTTAATAATTATTTTACAAGAAATCGCCTTGAAAATCGTGTACTATTTTTTGGGAAATCGACAGTAATGGTCAATTTTGTAGCTTATAATTTCCTTAGTTTTTGCCTTTTTATGACAGTTAAAATTCAATTTAAATATGGCTTAATTAGGGCTGTTTTTGGCTATTTTTAATCTACCGTTCTATTGGGTTTTTTAGCTATTTTACTTTGCTCCTACCCCGCTAAAATGCTATTTTTTTGAAGGCTTTTTTGCGTTTTTGTTAGGGTAAAATGATCAAAAATCTATGTTGATATAGGCTTTTTTGAGCTGGTTTTAGTGCGGTTAAACGATGTTTTTTATGATAATGTACCTCTTAATTCAAGCTAAAATTCGGGAGTTTTAGTTCGTTTTGTCTAGGGGGTATAAACTTATTTTAAAAGCAAATGTTTAGATTCTTAACCTCATTATATCCTCTTTTTAAGTAGTGGGTTTTCAATAAAATGACGATTTTTTATTTTGTTTGAAAGGGTCTTTTTTGGTTTTAAATTCAAATATGGTCAAGTTATATCGGCGTAATTTATGTTGTTTTTTCATTTTAATAAAAGGTTATGGAGTGTAAAAATTACCGTTTTTACCTTTAATATTGTGAATTCAATCTAGTTTTTGACAATTAATTAATCAGAAAAACTTCCTTAAAATCAATTTTTTTTATGCTGATTTGTTGATCATTTCTACTTATTTAATCATCTTCATTGACTATTGTTTTTTAATAAATTGCTGTTTGTTGCTAATTTTATTTGAGATATTGATAGTTAATAGATGTATTTCGGAGCTAAAATGAGCGTGTTTAGTACCTCAAATAATCGAAATTTTGAGCTAAGTTATCGCGAGTTCTAATGCTAAAATTTATTAAAATAAATGTTTAAGGGATAATTATAGCTCCAGATTATTGGCGAAAAATGATAGTTGTAGAGGAGTTTTTAGCCGCTAATTTTTTCTATTTGGAAAGCTTAAATTGACAATGAAACTGAAAAATTAATCAGCTTTTTAGCTCTTGTTTTGTCTATTTTTATAAACTGGATATAGGAATACAGCAGCCAAAATTAGCAATGATCCAGCGTAAAATCCACCAGTCATTTGCTCTTTGGTGCCGAACAAAATAAAGGCTAAAATGATGCCGTAAACAGGTTCCAAATTGGTAATTAAAGCTACCCTAAAAGCAGATAAAGTACGCATTACACCAACACCAGCCACATAAGCAAGAGCCGTGCAAATGGTGCCTAAAATGAACAAATAGAACCAGTCCATAACGCTTAAATTAAACGTTTCAGTAACTAAACTTCGGTCGAATAAACGATATAAAGTAATCCAAAAAAATGCTCCCGAAAGCTCATAAAAACCGATGATGCTGGGGGTGCTTTTTTGTACTAGCGTAGAGTTTATGGTGCTAAATAAAGCTGCTGCGACAGCAGATAATAAACCGAAAATAATGCCAGAAGTGTAATTTGTTTCGAATTTGAAGATTAAATAGATGCCTAGGATGATTAATATGCCAATAAAAATATCTCCTCTAGATATCTTATGTTTCTTTATTAAAGGCTCTAAAATCGCTGTAAATAAGGTTACAGACGATAAGCAGATTAAACTTACCGAAACATTAGCTATTTTAATAGCGTGAAAAAAGAAAATCCAATGGATAGCAACTATACTTCCTGTAAAGAAAAACTGTAAAAATTGCTTTTTAGAAACCCTAATGTCTGTTTTAGAAATCATAAAATAAGCAAACAAGCTTATGCTGGCAATTAACACCCGGTACCAAACCATTTGCACTGCATCTATAGAAATTAAGGCTCCTAGTATGCCGGTAAAGCCCCAAACAATAACCGTTAAATGTAATATTAATAGATTTTTCTGTTCGGTTGATTGGATGACTTTCATTTTATTTAGGTGCTCTTCTAAGCAAATATAAACCTAATAAAGCAAAGAATATAGTAGGAGCTAAAGTTGCTGCCAGTGGCGGCAAGCCCCCTTTAGTAGAGAACATTTTAGCAAACTGATTGATAACGATGTATAGAAAGCTTATTAATATTCCAATACCCAATGAAACACCAACTCCACCTCGTACTTTTCTGGAGGAGAGCGCAACGCCAATAAGTGTTAATACAAAGGCCGATAGCGGGTGAAACCATCTTTTGTATTGCTCAAAAAGCAAATCACTCATTATGCCCGATCCCCTAGTCTCTTCTTTTTTAATTTTATCCGATAATTCTTTATTGGTCATACTTTCGAAGACATTATCGTATGCAGAGAAATCATCCGGACGCATATCTAAGATTGTATCTTTGGGCGTAGTGGATTGAGGAATCATGTGTTCTTTTAAATCTTTAACATTACGTACGGAGTAGTTATTAATGGTCCATTTCCTTTTTAATGAATCCCATTTTATTGTTTCAGCTTTAAGTTTTTTAATCAGCTGATCTCCTTTAAACTTATCTAAAGAAAAATTATAGCCTACGTTAGTTTTATTGTCGAAATTATCAATATAGATAAACGTATTGCTATCCAGTTTCATGTGGATATTTGCCTTTATATAAGGGCTATTTTTTTTAACAACCTCATTTTCAAACTTATTCTTAATCTGATTGGTATAGGGTAATATATAAAGGTTAGAAGTTAAATTTGCTGCGAATATGATAAAAGCTGATACAAAATATGGTCTAAGAAATCGATTGAAACTAACTCCACCACTTAAAATGGGCACAATCTCAGTTTGATCTGCCATTTTAGCTGTAAAGAAAATTACCGCAATGAAGTTGATCAAAGGTGAGAGCATGTTTACATAAAATGGTATAGAACCCGCATAATACTTTGTTAATACACCCCAAACGCCCAATCCACTTTCTAAAAAGTCATCTAACTTTTCCGAAAGGTCAAAAATGATAATGATAATTACAAACAAAACCAGGGTATACATAAACGTACCCAAGTACTTGCCAATAATAAAAGCATCAATAATCTTTAAGCGCCTTTTGATCAATTTCATTATAATTTAGTCCCTAATATAGTTACCATTTTATTCTTCCAATCGTAAAATTCGCCAGAAATGATTTTTTTTCGGGCTTCATTTACTAGCCATAGGTAAAAATGGAGATTATGCAATGTAGCAATTTGAGCGCCCAACATCTCTTTAGAATGCATTAAATGTCTCAAATAAGCCTTAGAATATACTTGATCGGCATACAAATCGCTTTCTGCATCAATTGGAGAAAAATCATCTGCCCATTTTTTATTGGTAATGTTGATCATTCCATTTCTGGTAAATAACATTCCATTTCTGGCATTTCTGGTAGGCATTACACAGTCGAACATATCAATACCCAGGGCAATGTTCTCCAAAAGGTTAATTGGTGTGCCTACGCCCATCAAATAACGAGGTTTTTCTACTGGTAAAACGTTACACACCACTTCAGTCATTGCATACATTTCTTCCGCAGGCTCGCCAACAGATAATCCACCTATGGCATTACCTTCTCTATCCATAGAAGCAATAAATTCAGCAGATTTAATCCTTAAATCCTTATAAACTGAGCCCTGTACAATAGGAAATAAAGTTTGATCGAAACCATATTTAGCTGGTGTAGTATCAAAACGATGGCAACAACGCTTTAACCAGCGGTGTGTCATGTTAATAGAGTTGGCGGCATATTTATAGTCGCAAGGGTAGGGCGTACACTCATCAAAAGCCATAATAATATCTGCGCCAATCGTTCTTTGGATATCCATTGCATATTCTGGCGTAAACAAATGTTTAGATCCATCTATATGCGATCGGAAGGTTACTCCTTCTTCCTTAATCTTACGAACTTTACTTAGGGAATATACTTGATAACCACCACTATCGGTTAAAATAGGCTTATCCCAACCTATAAATTTATGCAAACCACCAGCAGGCTCAATAATATCTAATCCGGGGCGTAAATATAAATGATAGGTATTGCCTAATATAATTTGAGCCTTAATATCATTTGTTAATTCTCTTTGGTGTACCGCTTTTACAGTTCCCGCAGTGCCCACAGGCATAAAAATGGGTGTTTTAATATCGCCATGAGCTGTGGTAATTGTTCCGGCTCTAGCTTTAGAAAGTGGGTCTTTAGCCTCTAAATTAAATTTCATATAGATTGCAAAAGTAACAAATTTACGTCAATCTATTTTATTGTTGATGAGTTTAATGAGTAAAACGGAATATCTTATTTTTTATTAGTAAAAAGATGATTTCTTAGGTAGCAAACGTAAATAATGCCCTAATTTAGGGTGTAGTTAAGGTGCGGTTATTAATTATTAATGTTTTTTTCAACATAAAGCCTTAGTATAGATTTAAAATGAGAGCTTTGCTAGCTTTCAAAAATATCATCGTGGAATTCAACTTATTAGAAATCTCTCTGCTCGGCGCTTTAGTCTTTTGCTTTCTTGTTCAGCTTTATTTTGTACTGTTTGTACATCTTAAATTAGTTTCAAACGTAAATAAAGCTGATTTAGATCCTGCAAATACACCTATTAGTGTAATCATAGTCGCTCGAAATCAGGCAGATTATCTTAGGAAATATTTGCAGAGTGTATTAGATCAAGAATATTCAACTTTTGAAGTAGTAGTAGTAAATGATCGTTCTTGGGATGGAACTTCAGATTTATTGGAAGAATTGGCGTTAAAGTATGATCATCTTAAGGTAGTTACAGTTGCAGATGGAGATAAGTTTATCGCAGGTAAAAAATTCGCATTAACAATGGGCATAAAGGCAGCCACTTATGAATGGATGGTGTTTACAGATGCTGATTGTGAACCTGCTTCAAGAAATTGGCTAAAGGGCATGCAACAACCTCTTGATGATAGCAAACAGCTTGTTTTAGGCTATTCTCCTCTTTTTAAGAAATCTGGATTATTAAATATTTTTATTCGTTTTGAGACTTTTCTCATTGCTGTAAATTACCTTTCATATGCTATGAAAGGTATGTCTTATATGGGGAACGGAAAAAATATGGCTTACAAAAAATCTTTATTCTTTAAAAATAAAGGTTTTGCATCGCACATGCACATTACTGCCGGAGATGATGATTTGTTTGTGAATGCCAATTCAAAAAAGCACAATACCTTAGTTGTTATTGCTAAAGATGCGCAGGTCTGGAGCGAGCCAAAATCTTCTTGGATTGCTTATTTAAGGGATAAAAAAATTAAAAAAGAAGCACGTAAGCTCTATCAAACTAAGTACAAAACGATATTAAATACACAGTCTCTATTTAGATTTTTATTTTATGGGTTTTTAATTGCTTCACTTTGTCTCCAAGCTACTGTGTATTATGCTTTGGGGATTTTTGCATTAAATATATTATTGAGGTGTATAGTTTATCCTAGATTGTTAAAACGACTTAATTATACAGGTTTAAGATGGTGGTTTCCACTTTTAGATATCATTTTCTTGCTTTTCTTAATGTTTAGCAGCTTTCTATCTATATTTGTTAAAAAAGTACAGTGGAAGTAAACCTTAAGCCCTAATTGGGCTTTAATCTTAATAATATGTCTGAAGAAAAACCTGATTTGATCTTAAAATACTTTAAAAACCTTACAGAAAAACAGGTTCAGCAATTTGGTCAATTATATGATTTATATAGCTTTTGGAACGCACAGATTAATGTAGTTTCTAGAAAAGATATTGATGAATTATACGAAAGGCACATTTTACACTCTTTAGGAATTGCAAAATTTTGCACTTTTAAAGCTGGGGAAAAGGTTTTGGATGTTGGTACAGGGGGAGGTTTCCCTGGCATTCCGTTGGCAATTTTGTTTCCAGATACACAATTCCATCTGGTAGATTCTATAGGGAAAAAGATAAAAGTTGTTACTGAGGTTGCGAGCGCATTAGGCTTAGCAAATGTTAAAGCAAGTCATTTAAGAGCAGAGCAAATTACTGATAAATATAACTTCGTTGTATCTAGAGCAGTTACTAGATTGGTAGATTTCTATCCTTGGATACGAGGTAAGTTTGCAAAAGAGAATATCAACGCCATACCAAATGGGATTTTGTATTTAAAAGGTGGTGATTTGGCAGGAGAGATTAAAGAATCAAAGCTGAAAGCAGAATTACATCCGCTCTCGGCTTATTTTAGTGAAGACTTTTTTGAGACTAAATTTGTGGTTTATATCCCACAGTAATTTCTTACACAAAGCATTGTTGTACTTTATTCGTGTAGATTTTTTGCAGATTCGATACGCTTATCTTGAATTTGCTTTTTTATAGCAACCTCTATTTCACGTTGTAGAGCAAGTTGATTTACTTTTGCATTTGTCTCGCTTTTAAGTGAGGCTATAATGTTTTCTCTCTCATTAATTTTTAATGAAGTTTGAGGATTTGATATTTTTTTTACATCTTTTTTATCTGGCTTTACTATTGGTGGAGGAAATTTAATTTGCTCCATTACTGGCGGTGTTGGGCCATCAGCAATAGACTTTACATACTTAATGTTATCTCCATTAATTTCTACTGCGCCATATTTGGCATCTTTGCCATATTTTTTTATTGCAGTAGGGCCATTTAAATAATTGATTCTAGAAGCATCCGTCACACCAAAAAATGTAGTGATGTCTTCTACTTTTTTGCTATTAATTACAATATATCTTTTATCAATTCCGTTAATATTTCCTTCTTTATCAACTGTACGGTTAGGATAAAAATAGGTTTTTTTAAGTTTAACAATAGGTGGTGGAAATTTGATCTGATCTTTTTTTACACCTTTCTTAGGCTGATATCCTGGTGGTGGTGGTTCAACTGGCGGTGGGGAAGGATAAGTTACTTTGTTATAATACTTGATATTTTTACCAGTTATTTCTACAACACCATTTTTTCCTTTATCACCGTATTTTTTTGCTGTAGAACTCTCATTGACACTGTATTTTACATTATCAGCATCATAAACCCCATAAAATGTTGCTAAGTTCTCTACGGCTTTCCCGTTAATTAAAATAAGCCTCTTCTCCCTTAAAACTGGTTTTCCTGTAGCTTTATCTTTAGCGTAAAGGGGTGTAAACCGATCATTTTTAACAATTGGCGGTGGAAATTTAACCTGATCTTTTTTGATGTTTTCTACCTTTGGTGCGTTTTGTTTTTTGATGTTTTCTACTTTGGGAACTTCTTGTAAGGTATTAGAAAAGCTTTTCTCCGGAAGCAAGTCTAGGTAACCATAATCTTTAGTAAACGCCATTGTAGATGTACATAACATTGCTCCGCCCAAGGGGAGCACTAGCAGCAGCCTTAGCCTTGCCCAGCCCGCTGTTCTTTTTTTGTTTAACATGTTGATTCTCCTTTTTAAAATTGATTGATTGAAAATTTGATTGGTAAGTGGAGTTGGGGCAACCCCAAAAGAGTTTTCTATTAAGAACATGGCATAATCATGCTTTTGTATATCTTTATTAGTTGTTAATTCGTCTGCTATATATTCATGTAATAATTTAATATCTTTCTTGATAAAATAAATAAAGGGATTAAACCAACAAATAATCTGTATAATCTCAAAAAACAAAATATCTAAACTATGTTTCTGTTTAATGTGTACCATTTCGTGCTTCAATACCGTCTGTTTTGCTGCTAACTGCGGATGAATGAACAGTAAATTAAAAAATGAAAATGCAGAATGCTCTTTTTCTAATTCAACGATAGTAATCGTTCCACTGCGATCTTTTTTAGCTGTAAGCCATAAACGAACTATTTTTGAAAGGCTTAAAATTAGTTTAAGTACAAAAAAACAACAGATTATTAAATAAATAGGATAAAGATAGGTTGTGTAATCTATACTTAATGCAACAGGTGCGCTTGCTCTATTTGCCAATTCTGCTTCTGTATATAGTATTGGTTGAGGGAAAGCTAAAGCTGAATCAACTACTTGTGGCATTGGGTTTAAAAATCCCAATTGTAGTATTGGAAATATAAAAGCGCCAATGCTGCTCAATAGCAAATAGTACCTATTGTTAGTATAGAATGTCTCTCCATGCAAAAACAATCTATAAAATCCATAAAAAATGAGCAAATAAAGATTTGCTTCAAGCAAATAATACAACCAATCCATTAGTTATTATTTTTGAGTTTTTCAGCCATTGCAATTAATTCGTCAAGCTCGTTCATATCCATATTCTTTTCTTTAACCAGAAAGGAAACCAAACTCTGGTAATTGTTTTCGAAATAGTTATTCATCACTTTATCAAACGCAAAGTGTTTGTACTGTTCTTCACTAATAATTGGGAAGTAGATATAAGTATTGCCAATAGCCTTGTGGTCTATAAAACCTTTTGTTTCTAAAACTCTTATCACAGTTGATACTGTATTGTAAGCTGGTTTAGGAGGATCCATCTTTTCAATTACATCTTTCACTATCCCTTCCTTTATTTCCCATAAGATTAACATTACCTGTTCTTCTGCTTTAGTTAACTCTCTCATTATATATTTTTCTTGAATGTTAATTTAAATTTACCACTATTTTTATAGTTAACAAACTATTTTTGTAGTTTAGTTTTAATTAATTGATTTACAGTCTAATAAAATTTAATTTTGTTACAAGTTTAATTTGGTTAACTTAGATTTGATGAGTTTAGTACACAAAATAGCTTTAAGTTTAATCAGTGGTATTGGGGCAGTACATGCTAAAGGGCTATTGATTCACTTTGGCAGTGCCGAAGCTGTTTTTGCGGCCACCAAGGAACAAATTTTAAAAATTGAGGGTATTGGTGCTTCTAGGGCCAATGCTATATTGAACAACGATGCCATTGCAAAGGCTGAAAAACACTTGGATTTTATAGAGAAACACAAAATTGAGGTATTATTTTATGCTGATGATAATTATCCGAAACGACTGAGGAATTGTTATGATGCACCACTATTATTATATTATAAAGGTACAGCCAATTTAAACCATAATAGAATTGTTAGCATTGTAGGTACTAGAAATGCCACTGCTTATGGTAAAATGTTGTGTAAACAGTTAGTAGACACCTTAAAACCTTATGATGTAATTGTAATGAGTGGTCTGGCTCATGGTATTGATGCTGCCGCCCATAAAGAGAGCTTAATTGCAGAGATACCTACAGTCGGGGTGTTAGGGCATGGATTGGATAGGATTTATCCCGCCGTACATAAAGAACTTACGCAGAAGATGGTGCATAATGGAGGCTTATTAACCGAATTTTTACCAGGCACCAATCCAGATCGAGAGAATTTTCCAAAACGAAACCGAATTATTGCAGGTATTGCAGATGTAACTATAGTTGTAGAAGCATCTTTAAAAGGAGGTGCTTTAATTACTGCCGAAATTGCCAACTCTTATAACAAAGATGTGTATGCCTTTCCAGGGAGGGTTAATGATGAATTTTCTGAAGGCTGTAACTTTCTCATCAAAACAAATAGGGCAGCCTTAATTAATCATCCAATGGATTTAATCTATTATTTGGGTTGGGACGATGAAATAATTAAAAAGACTGAAATTCAGGTTCAGTTGCCTATAAATTTAAATAAAGACGAACAACAACTATTCAATATTTTAAAAGAAGGACCAATGGAAGTTGACGAGTTGAGTATCCGATCAAACTTGCCACAAAGTAAGTTAGCAATTGTGCTGTTGACGCTAGAAATGCAGGGAGTAATTATATCCTTACCAGGGAAAATATATAAATTAGCCTAATAAAATGTAATTATAGTATACTTATTTGGTAGATTATGAAATATTATTTTTTATAGATTAAATTTTAAAAATTTTATATCGAATAGATATTAATTTGTAAAATACTTATTGCCATTTCGTATTTTTGCAGCATGTGGTATAACAATATTTTAGAAACCATCGGTAATACACCTTTGGTAAAATTAAACAACATAACTAAAGAGATTTCGGCTACTGTCTTAGCAAAAATTGAAACAACAAATCCGGGGAATTCTATTAAAGACCGTATGGCGGTTAAAATGATAGAAGATGCTGAGAAAAGAGGTGTTTTAAAACCTGGTGGGACAATTATTGAAGGCACATCAGGTAATACTGGAATGGGTTTGGCTATGGCTGCCATTATAAAAGGTTACAAGTGTATTTTTACCACAACAGATAAACAATCTAAAGAAAAAGTTGATGCTTTACGTGCTTTTGGTGCAGAGGTAATTGTTTGTCCAACAAATGTCGATCCCGAAGATCCACGTTCTTATTATTCAGTTTCGTCTCGTTTAGAGCGTGAGGTTCCAAATTCTTGGAAACCCAATCAGTATGATAATTTAGCCAATTCACAAGCGCATTATGAGCAAACTGGTCCAGAAATTTGGGAGCAGACCGAAGGAAAAATTACCCACCTAGTAGTTGGTGTAGGTACAGGAGGTACTATTTCTGGTGCTGGAAAATATCTAAAAGAAAAAAATCCTAATATCAAAGTTTGGGGTATCGATACTTATGGCTCTGTATTTAAAAAATACAAGGAAACAGGTATCCTAGATAAAGACGAAATTTACCCATATATCACAGAAGGTATTGGCGAAGATTTTTTGCCACAAAACGTAAACTTCGATATCATCGATTTATTTGAGAAAGTAACCGACAAAGACGCTGCATTAATGACTAGGGATATCGCTCGTAAAGAAGGTATTTTTGCGGGTAATTCCGCTGGTTCTGCTATCGCAGGTTTATTGCAATTAAAAGATCAATTGAAACCAGAAGATGTAGTGGTTGTTATCTTCCATGACCACGGTAGCAGGTACATGGGCAAAATGTACAACGAAGATTGGTTACGTGAACGTGGTTTCTTAAAAGATGAAAAATTAACCGCACGTTCAATCCTAGCAAAACGTACGCATCAAGAAGTGGTTACTTTAGACTGCGAAAAAACAATTATTGAAGCTATTAATATAATGAAAACCTTAAGTATTTCTCAATTGCCAGTTACACAACAGGGTATGGTGATTGGAAAAATAACTGAAAGTAATGTGTTAAGTTCATTATTAGAAAACCCTTCTTTAAAATCTAGTCCAGTTAAAGAAATTATGACAGCTAGCTTGCCTTTTGTGGATTTGAATACCTCAATTGATAAAATATCATCGATGATTAACAAAGATAATAGTGCTGTTTTGGTAGAAGATGAAGCAGGTAAAATAGAAATCATTACCCAATACGATATTATCGAAGCTATTTCTGGCTAGTTAAGATTTAAGAATTTTCTAGAACCTTCGATGCTTTTGGTGTCGAAGGTTTTTTGTTTTTTGGAAAAGGTGCTTCGGTATTCTATTTTAACGTTCGCCCTGCTATTTTGTTTCAATCCCGATAAAAAATCGGGCATTTCCACTGCTATCAGGTTTAAAAATAATGGTGTTTTGGCTGCTATGAGGGGTTTTCTAGCTTAGGCTAAAGTTAAAATAGGCCTAATTGGAGTGATATCCTTTTTTAATAAACTTCCGAAGTTTAAAGCCATTTTTAGCAGAGACTTCGGAAGTTTTCAAATTAAAAAAGATATCACAGAAAGTGGGACTAACGCACATAGTAGCATAACAATTCCGCTTCAAAAAAAATCCAGCAATGAATGATCAAAGTTGGATTTTTTGCTTAGGCCTACCTTAAATCTTCCGCCTTTACAATCTCAACCAATTAATGGCTTGGGCCTGAGCCTTCAACACGCTTAATTTGAGCACCTAATGCTCTTAAACGGATATCAATGTCTTGGTAACCACGTTCTATTTGTTCTATATTGTAAATGGTTGAAGTTCCCTCTGCAGATAATGCTGCGATTAATAATGAAACACCTGCACGAATATCTGGGGATGTCATGCTGATACCGCGAAGCTGATATTTTTTATCAATTCCATTTACAGTTGCACGGTGTGGATCGCATAAAATGATTTGTGCACCCATATCGATTAACTTGTCAACAAAGAATAAACGACTTTCGAACATTTTTTGATGGATAAGTACATTTCCTTTTGCTTGAGTAGCCACTACTAGAACAATACTTAATAAATCTGGCGTAAAACCTGGCCAAGGCGAATCGGCAATAGTTAAAATAGAACCATCTATAAAGGTATCAATCTCATAATGTTTTTGAGAAGGAATGTAAATATCATCGCCTCTGCGCTCTAAATTGATCCCTAATTTTTTGAAAACTTCTGGTATTACACCTAATTCATCATATTGTACATCTTTAATGGTGATTTCAGATTCTGTCATGGCTGCTAGACCAATAAAAGAACCGATTTCAATCATATCTGGCAACATTCTATGTTCAGTGCCGCCCAATTTTGTAACCCCTTCTATAGTTAATAAATTAGAACCGATGCCAGAAATCTTAGCCCCCATGCGGTTCAACATTTTACATAGTTGTTGTAAATAAGGCTCACAAGCTGCATTGTAAATGGTAGTGGTACCTTTTGCCAGAACAGCTGCCATTACAATATTTGCTGTTCCGGTTACTGAAGCTTCATCTAAAAGGATATAAGCACCTTTTAAATTAGTAGCATCAACATTAAAAAATGCTTTTTTGCTATCGTAGATAAATTTAGCGCCTAATTTCTCAAAACCAATAAAGTGGGTATCTAACCTACGGCGACCAATTTTATCACCACCAGGTTTAGGGATTGCAGCTTTACCAAAGCGGGCCAATAATGGTCCAACAATCATGATCGATCCACGTAAACCACCACCTTTTGCTTTAAAAACATCAGATTCAAAGAAATCTAGGTTAATGTCTATAGCTTCAAAAGTATAAGTGTCTTTGTTGATACGCTCAACAATTACACCTAAATCTCCTAATAATTCGATCAGTTTATTTACATCTTTAATATCTGGAATATTGCTAATGGTAATTTTCTGGTCGGTTAATAAAACAGCGGATAAAATTTGCAGCGCTTCATTTTTTGCTCCCTGAGGAGTTATTTCGCCCTTTAGTTTTTTACCACCTATAATTTCGAATGCATTCATGTTTAATAAGTATTTCTTCGCCGTGAGTTGTCTGTCAATTAATTCTCAAATGAGATTGCTTTCTCGAAAAGTCGGGACAGGCTGTTCCTCGCAATGACGGTGTATTTAATTAATATCTTTGTTTAGGATTATTGTTTTTTTGCTGTGGACGCCCACCATTATTATTTTGTCGCCCTTTGTTATTATTATTGTTGCGACCACGGTTGTTATTGTTTGGTCTGTTTACTTGTGGTCTAAATTCAACTTTTTGCAAGTTTACGTTTTCTTCTAGCTGTAAGTTGCCGCCAGAAAGCTCGCGTAAGTTTTTAAGAATTACCTCATCAGCAACATTATCCTTATTCCACTGTACATAGGCCATTTTCATAAAGTTGGCAATCCCTTGTACCATTGCAGATTTACGCTCTGGATTTTCCTCTACCATAGCTTTTTCAATCAACCTTTCAACTGTTTTACCATAGTGTTTATAGGTAATTTTTTGTTGGGGATAACCCATATGAGCTGGCTTAAACCTAGCTTCTTCTGGTGTTGGCTTTGGATAGGGGCTATCAACATCAATTTTATAATCAGAAATGATATGTAAATGGTCCCACAATTTATGTTTAAAATCGGCAACATCACGTAAGTGTGGGTTCAAAAAACCCATCAAATCTATAACTGCCTGTGCATATTTATTACGTTCTTCTTTGGTAGGTAAGCCTATAATATACTTTACCATATTTTGTACATTACGACCATACTCTGCCAGAATCAGATCGCTACGTGTAGTATTATAATCGAAATTCATTTTGTAAATTAATTATTAGAAATTAGGTATTGTTAGGCACATTATGAAATAACCAAAAGAAAAAGTAAATGTTTGAGAAACAATACACTACTTAATAGGAGAGATTTTGGTTAAGAATTCATCGAAATGCTGAAGCCTATAATAAATCAAAGATATAAAATTTTACAGTAAAACCTAAAATCAATTTTTAACACATAGGCACATAGAAAACCTAAGTTTATGGCATCAAGCCATGTGTACTATGTTTCTATGTATTGCTATTTTTCAATAACCTATTTAACAATCCTCAGTTTCGCAAATTTCAGCAACAACTGTTTATTGCCTAATCCTTGAAAAAACACGGTAGCTTTTACGTCTGGTAATGTTCCTTCTAAATTTACAATTTTACCGAAACCAAATTTTTCATGTTCTACATCCATTCCATTTTGAAATTCATTGGCTGCATTTGGTGCAAATCCAGCCGTAGGTACGTGTGCTTTTGGTAAAATAGAGGTAGTTTTTGGTCTAATTACTGTAGTGCTAGTTGTAGGTTTCGGCGTAAACTCTCGCTGTTGGCTCCATGTTTTTCTTTCGCCATCAAAACTATTATCGCCTAAGCTACTTTTAGCAGGTTTAACTACTTCTAATTCTAGGTAAGATGGATTGATTTCGTTAATAAAACGGCTTGGTTCGCAAGAAGTTAAAGTTCCCCAACGGTAACGTGAAGTAGCATAAGTAATGCTTAACTTTTTCTCTGCACGCGTAATAGCTACATAGAATAACCTACGTTCTTCTTCTAAATCTGTTCTAGAGGTTAAAGACATTTGCGAAGGGAAGAGGTTTTCTTCTAAACCTACTATGAAAACATTTTTAAACTCCAATCCTTTAGCAGAATGTATTGTCATTAAAGATACGGTATCTCCATCTTTTTCATCCTTGCGATCATCATTTGTTAAAAGTGCAATATCTTGCATAAAAATAGCCAAACTGCGGTCTTCAATATCTTCACGCTCAGCAAAATCTTTAATACCGTTTAGTAATTCTTGTATGTTTTCATAACGAGAACGACCTTCAACGCTATCATCTGTATGCAATTCTTTTAAAATGCCAGAGTGTTGCGCAATGTATAAAGCGGTTTCGTAAGCATCTAATTTCTTAGACTCTGCTGCAAAACTCTGTATCATTACCGCAAAATCATTTAACTGATTAGCAATTCTACCTTGTATATATTGCTGCGGATTACAAATTACCTGCCACATGGTAGTGTCATGCTGGTCTGCAGCGGCTGATATTTTTTCTACTGTAGTATCACCTAAACCTCTACGTGGGTAGTTAATTACACGTTTAATCGCTTCTTCGTCTGCCGGGTTAAAAGTTAAGCGGAAATAAGCAATTAAATCTTTAACCTCTTTACGTTGATAAAAAGATAAACCACCATATATTTTATAGGGAACATTTAATTTACGTAAAGCTTCCTCCATTGCCCTGCTTTGCGCATTGGTACGGTACAAAATGGCAAAATCTTTATAACTGATGCCAGCATTCAACCTATCTTGCACAATAGCTTCTGCAACTAGTTTACCTTCCTCATTATCAGAAAAAGCTCTAGAAACCTTAATTCTATCGCCTTTCTCATTTTCTGAGAATACATTTTTTTCTAATTGGTTTTTGTTGTTGGCAATAATACTATTGGCAACTTCTACTATGTTTTGCGTAGAACGATAGTTTTGTTCTAACTTATATACCTTTAAATCAGGATAATCACGCTCAAAGTTTAAGATGTTCTGGATGTTAGCCCCACGGAAAGCATAAATACTTTGTGCATCATCACCAACTACACAAATGTTTTGGTGTGCAGCTGCCAGTTTTTTAACAATGGTATATTGAGAAAAGTTGGTATCCTGATACTCATCAACCATTAAATACTTAAACTTATGCTGATACTTATTTAAAACATCTGGATGGTTTTTTAATAAAACGTTGGTTTTAAATAACAAATCATCAAAATCCATTGCGCCAGCTTTGTAGCAACGTTTGGCATAAGTATCGTAAATTAAGCCTAAAAGCGGACGTTTATTTCCAGCATCTTCAGCCTGTATTTGGTCGTTTTCCAAATATTCTGCAGCAGAAACTAAATTATTTTTAGCAGAAGATATTCGGTTGTAAACTACGTTAGCAGCGTACAATTTATCATCTAACTGCATTTCTTTTAAAATAGTGCGGATTAGACTTTTGCTGTCATCTGTATCATAAATGGTAAAATTGCTTGGATAGCCTATTTTTTCTGCCTCTACCCGTAAAATTTTGGCAAAAACAGAGTGAAAAGTTCCCATCCAAATATTTTTAGCTTCGGGTCCAATTACCTTACTGATACGCTCACGCATATCTTTACTTGCTTTATTGGTAAACGTAAGCACTAAAATATTGAAGGCATCAACACCTTTTTCTATTAAATGTGCTACCCTGTAAGTAATAACCCTCGTTTTGCCCGAACCCGCACCAGCAACAATCATCACTGGTCCTTGCGTGTTTTCTACTGCTGCACGTTGTTGTGGGTTTAATCCTGCTAAATAATCCAAATCCGTTCCTATCTTTTTGAGGTTCAAAAGTAAGAAATTATGTGTTTGTTATGAAAATGTGTTGGTAATTAGTTTAGCTTATTTATATTAAGTCCCGTTTAGTGGATTTAGAGGTAAAGCAAAACCTGTGCATCATAGTAGCGCTGATCCTTTCTCCGCTCAAATTTAGCTGTGAAGACAGCTCATAACCGCTTCACCAAGGTTAAAGAAATTAGGTGTCTGCTTCTATTAAGGGTAGAAAACCCAAAGTATAAATATGACGATAGAAGGAATATAAGTTTAAGACTTATTACGAAGCTAATATTCTTAGATGGTTAAATTAACCATGCAATATTCAAAAACTAAAATAGCTAAAGAGAGCTTTATGACAAAAGTGCAAATTGCTTATTTGGGAACGGAATTTGATATGTTATTGTTATGGGAGATAAAAATATAGAATTGAGTGATATTCCTGAGGGAGGGAGTAAAGATAGCTATGCTAATTTGAAAGAGAAATTAGAAAGCGTTGAGCAGTTTCCTGGTATTTATAATTTTAAATTTATTATAACCGGCGGGATCGATAAAATAGAAGAATTACGTGCAGTCTTACCTGATGATGAATTTATTGAACAACCATCTAAGACTGGTAAATATGTAGCTATTACTGTAAAAAAGGAAATGCAGAATGCCGATGAAGTAATTGCGGTTTATAAAAAAGTTGGTGCCATTAAAGGTATTATGATGCTTTAATTTTGTTGCAATATTAACCATGTAAGAAGTATATTAACTTAATTAGCCTTTTTCACATCCACTCTTCACTACCGCTTTCAATTTGGTATAACCAAAAGTTAACCAGTTCCTTAATTTCGGTATAATTGCCAAATTGGTAATGGATAATACCTGCTGCAGTATGTAAATTTACATGGCCTACATCGACACTTTTATGCCATGGGTATTGATAAGTTGTTATGGATTGTATTTTGTGCGGAAAAATTATATCATGATGCACATCCCAAATACCACTTTTTTTAATTATAAAACCCTGATTTACGATTAATCGATGCCTTCTGTAGCTAAAATAAATCATGATAATGGAAACAACCAGATAAATTATCGCTATTGGATAAAATGATTGCATCTCTTCGAAATTGAACCAAAACAAAAAGAATATCGTTACAGGTAAAATAGCTAAAAAGAAAATGGGCAGATTTAAAAATCTATAATTAGGTGCCAATACTTTTCCAGCTGTTGGCACTTCGCCTAAAATCATCTTTAATAATTCATCCCTTTCTAACGGGTTGCATCCAGGTACTTCCAGATTGGCTTTTTGTATTTCTTTTTCGTTCTGCTCATGACCAGATTTTGCCTGTTTCAAATTCATGTTTAATAGATTAAACTTCTTTTGAAAATAATTTTGGCTGTAACTGGTAATCTGCACTTTGTTTGGACTAAGCAAAGTATTCTTCTTTGTAAATAAACCAGCAGTAATTAGCAATGAATGTTTGTGCTGGCTAATTTTAAAATCGAAGTATTTGATATATGTTCTTATAATATTAATCGCCAACAATAACACTAATAAAAAAGCAATTAATATCCCCACAGAGAATAAAGAAAAGCCGGTTTTAATTGCTGCTTCAACTTGTCCATTATCGGTATCCAAAGCCCTTAATAACTCCTTTGCATTATGGAATAGGGCATAAGCAAAACCAATCAATAAAGCTACGCTGCTTCCATAGTTAGATGTTAAACCTACCTTAAAAAGCGTTTTTATACTTATATTTAAAATAGGAACTTCATTAGCTTCTTTTTGCTCTTGATGACTGGTTTGTTCTGGAGTTTCAACTTTTTGACCAGATAAAAGATGTTCTTTTAGTTTGTAGGCAATTTGCTGATTAATTGCTTTCATGCTAACTTCTTTACTATCACCTCCAGGAGTATCTATTTGCAGGCTATAAACTCCAATGACTTGCTGTAAAATAGATTGGTTGAGATTAACCTGTTGTATTTTAGCCAATGGAATCGTTAATAGTGTTCTATTAAAAATACCTTTATTAATAATGAATTCCTGCCGGTGGTCATCTAAAAAGAAAGTAAATCTTCTATAACTTAGATAAGAAAATACTAAAACAATAATGGCTAAGGATGCTATTCCAATTCCGGTGTAAACTAATGAGCTTTTTTCTGCCTTAACAGCAAAAATAACTATTGGAATAATTAACGCCCTGATTATTTTTTGCAGAGAATCTACCGCCATAATGATGATACCGGATGCAGATTGCCTTTGGGGCTTGCTAAAATCGTAAGTCATTATACTTGTTCTTCAGTTTTCTCTAACAAATCCAATCGCTGAACTAAGGCCTCTTTAATTACCTTAGCTTTTTCTATGGGTATTCCAGCAATATTCATTTGTCCAGAACCTCCACTTGCCGTACTTATTTGTAAGGTCGCCAATTTATACATTCTCGAAAAAATACCTTCGTTTAGCGCAACATGTTGTATTCTATTGATTGGGATTATGGAAGTAGATTCGGCAATTATCCCACTTTTATATACAATATCTTTTTCGCGAAGTGCAAAGCCTCTTTTTTTAAAGCTTGCTGCATGAAGTAGAAATATTAAAATGCCGGTTACGAGGTATCCTCCAATAATTGAGTAGAGATATGGCCTACTTTCTTTGTTCAAAATTAATAGCGTAATTAGGCCAACTCCAACTAATAATAGAGAAATAGAAATATTGATAACAATTACACTCCAATATTTCTTATTAGGCGTATTAAGTATAATATCTTGGTATTTGGGTAGTTGATTTAGGTCTATCGTTTCGTTAGTAAAATCCTGCATGTGCATTATTAATTTTTATAAAGATAATAAGAATCAATAAGCAGCTGCAATGCTAGTGTACAACTATCATCTTTTTTGTTGCGCTGTGTAAGCCAGAACTGGCAGTAATTTTATAAATATACACACCTGGCGGCAAAAACTCAACATTAAGCTGGATGGTATGTTTACCCGTGTTTAAATATTCATTTAATACCGTTTGCACTAGTTTGCCCTGGAGATTATAAATTTTAAATTGAATTTTATCTGCCTCAGGCATTACAATATCTACAGAAGTTAGATTTCTGCCAGGATTTGGATAATTTTGAGTTACAGTAAACTGCAAAAATCTTTCTGCAATAATCTTGTTTATGGCATCAAACAAAACAAAACTGATTAACCTGTTACCTCTGGCATTTGGATGTATCAGATCTTGGTAAAGCGAAAAATCTCTACGAATAGCGGCATTTAAATCTGCTAAATATATTTTATATTCTATTGCAAGTTTTTTATAAAGTTCGTTAATTAGCCTAATCTGAACATTTACCCTCCTGTAAGTTGCGTTTGTTCTATCGTCAAAATTTTGAATTGTACATAATACAGGTACTAAGTTTTGATTTAGCGATTTTACAATTAAGGTACGCATATTGGACTCGGTTTCTGCAATTTTTAATCGGCCCGCTTCTATTTGTGTAGCATCATTGGCACCCATTAACAATACAATAAAACCAGTTTTACCTTCAATGGCATTATCTATCCTTGCTAAGCCTTGGCTAGTAGTTTCCCCACTAACACCATATTTTTGGATATTAATGGTTTTGTTTAGGTAGCAATTAACAAAGTTTGTAGTTAAATAAGATTGAAAATCAAGTCCATTTACACCCGCCACAGTACTTGCTCCAAAAGTTACCACATTAACACTGTCTTTAGAGAAAAATTTAGCAGACTCTGGGCAGCTAGCTCCGGTGATTTGAGCATTAGATGTTAACGAAGACAGAAATAAAAGTGTAAGACATAGCGCAAACTCACGAAATCTTATACCTTTTAATAGTGTGTAGCGCAATGTTTATTTTATTAATTTACAAATATATAATTTACAAATGTGTTTTAGAATGTTGATTTACTTTTAGTTAAAATTTCATTATAAATATAGTTTTGATTGTTTTTATAGTGCTTTTTAGCTAAAAGCCTATATTTGTTTAAAATATAAATGTTATGCAAGAAATCAAGAAATATGTTGAAGACAATAAGCAACGCTTTTTAGATGAGTTGTTCGATTTGTTACGCTTTCCATCGGTAAGTGCCGATCCAAAATATAAAGATGATGTGCTTAAAACTGCAGACTTTGTAGCGCAGAAGCTTAAAGATGCGGGTGCAGATAAAGTAGAAATCTGCGAAACTGCAGGTTATCCTATTGTTTATGGAGAGAAAATAATAGATGCCAGTTTACCAACGGTATTGATTTACGGGCATTATGATGTACAGCCTGCAGACCCGTTAGATTTATGGAAAACTCCACCATTTGAACCAACCGTTCGTGATGGAAAAATTTATGCTCGTGGAGCTTGCGATGATAAAGGTCAGTTTTACATGCATGTTAAGGCATTTGAATTGATGATGGAAACCAGCACTTTGGCTTGTAACGTAAAGTTTATGATTGAAGGCGAAGAGGAAGTTGGCTCCGCAAATTTGGGCATATTTGTTAAAGCGAATGCAGAGCGATTAAAAGCAGATGTAGTTTTAATTTCTGATACCTCTATGATTAGCATGGAAAATCCATCAATTGAAACTGGCTTACGTGGTTTAGCTTATATGGAAGTTGAAGTTGTTGGACCAAATAGAGACTTACACTCTGGTGTTTATGGTGGCGCAGTAGCTAATCCGGCAACAATTTTGTGTAAAATGATCGCTTCTCTTCACGATGAAAATAATCATATTACTATCCCTGCATTTTATGATAAAGTGATAGAATTAAGTGATGAAGAGAAAAAAGCTTTAAACTCTGCTCCGCATGATGATAATGAGTACAAACAAGACTTAGAAATTGATGAGATTTGGGGCGAAAAAGGATATTCTACTTTAGAGCGTACCGGAACCAGACCAACTTTAGAAGTTAACGGAATTTGGAGCGGTTACATTGGGGAAGGTGCAAAAACTGTTTTGCCAAGTAAAGCGAATGCTAAAATTTCTATGCGTTTAGTACCAAATCAAAGCTCTGAAGAGATTTCTGAAATATTTACCAAACATTTCGAAAGCATTGCACCAAAAGGAGTGAAAGTAAAAGTTACACCTCATCATGGTGGCGAGCCAGTGGTAACACCAACTGATAGTGTGGCTTACAAAGCTGCAGAAAAAGCAATTGAAGATAGTTTTGGTAAAAAACCAATCCCAACTCGTGGTGGAGGTAGTATTCCTATTGTGGCTTTGTTCGAAGATGTTTTGGGTATCAAATCTGTATTGTTTGGTTTCGGATTAGACAGCGATGCATTGCATTCTCCAAATGAGAAATATGATATTTATAACTACTACAAAGGCATTGAGACTTTACCTTTGTTCCATAAATATTTTGCAGAATTGAGCAAGTAGAGTTTATAGCAAAGTATTAGTAAGAAGATAAAAGTTAATGATTAATCAATAATTTTTATCTTCTTATTTTTTAACTAAGCATTTGATAAATAAAGGTTAACAAATCTAGATCAATATATAATTTATGAAAAATTTGGTGTTAATATTGTTGAGCCTATTTTTATTTGCCTGTTCTTTTAATGAAAATCAATCAGCAATAGTTAGCAACAGAAAAGGATTAGATTTAGAAAAAATTGATTTTAATGAGGAACCGCTCGAAATTCTAAAGGCAAAGATTGACACGAGTGTAAACAACGATCAAGATATTACCGATAAAGGAAATGCTGAGGCGTTTAATTATCCGGTTAATTATAAAACTTATGCATGGAATGGGAAAAATTCATTGTATGGCAAAGCATATTACAGCAAAATAGAAGATAGTATAGCCCATTTTAAAAATATATACTTTAATAGGATTGCTTTTTTGGTACACGATAATAAAACAGTTGCTATTTTTGCTAATGCAGAAATAAAATCTGACACCGTTTACAATGATTTTGTTAAACACTTAGATAAGCAATTTGGCAAACCAAGTTTTATTCCACAAACTACAATGGATGAATTTTATGAGTGGACTACAAAAGATAGGCTTATTCAAATTGATTATTTTACAGGCGGATCCATAAGAGCAATGTCAGATAAAAAAACAGAGGTAAGGCAAACATTTGATATGCAAATGCTCATTTTTAATAAAGACGCAGCAAAACAGATAAACGAAATACAACAAGCCAATTACGCCAAAACAAAAGGTTACAAGGTTATGCATGGCGATTTTACAATTTACAAATTTGACCCCAAAAAGAATATAATTTTAGCTGATAGCCTACTTAATGAAAAATTCAAATAGTATAATTAGCTATTAAATGCCAGTTCAGAAAACTAAACGTACAGTTCGAAAGAAAAAATCAAAGCCATCTGCTTCAAAGTGGATATTTGCAATAGCTGCTTTGCTATTAATTTTACTTTCACCTTTTTATTACGGTTATATTTTAAAATTAGGTTCATCTGCTTGGTTTTGGTTGCGCCATCCAGACGAAGACAAAAATTACCGAACCTACGAAAGCTATGCTATTAAAATCCCAAAAAAACATAGTATCCATGGCATTGATGTATCTTATTATCAAGGTAAAATAGATTGGCAAAAAGTGAAATCGATGGAAGAAGATGGGGTTAAAGTTAGTTTTGCTTTTATAAAAGCTACAGAAGGATTGCTAAATGTAGATCCTTATTTTCAGCGTAATTGGCGAGAAGCTCCAAAAGCAGGAATAAAAGTTGGTGCCTACCATTTTTTCAGGCCAAAGAGAGCAGGTTTGTGGCAGGCAAATTTCTTTTTGCAGACTGCTAGTTTCGAAAAGGGTGATCTTCCTCCAGTAGTAGATATAGAAAGTTTAGATGGGGTTTCTCCACAACAGATGAGGAAAGAGTTGAATGCTTTTATTATCCAAATAGAAACCAAGACCAATGTTAGGCCAATTATCTATTCTGGTTTAAAGTTTTATCAAGACTATTTAATGGGCTATTACGATGATTATCCATTCTGGGTTGCGCATTACCATCAGCCTAAACTTAAACTGGCAAGTAGCTCTTGGAAATTTTGGCAACACTCAGATAAAGCACGTATCAATGGCATCAGTCATGTGGTAGATTTTAATGCCTTTAACGGCGATAGTTTGGCATTTCGGAAAATGTTAATCCAATAAAAAGCCTATCTAAAAAGATAAGCTTTCACTAGTAAGTTGTTAATTAATTTCTGCTTGCAACGTATACATCCGATAGCATATTTGTATTTTTAGATTTAAATCTGTCTAAACTGATTTTTGAAGATTTGTCCATATCAACTGTATATAAGTCTGTTGATCCTTTCAAAGTAAGTTCTGACGCATCTCTAATTGTGGTGTTTGCTTGGCCGTCATATCGAAGAAAGCACGACTGAGATATCTGTTTTCTAGGAACCAACCACAACATAGCTCATAAACTTTTGTTAATACAAAGGAAATGACGAACTATATCACCCAACTTTCACAAGTTTTTAAAAATTCCTCATCTGCATCTGCACCAATACCAATACTATCCGGAACATCTAAAAAATAGCCATAATAGGTCAAACCTCCCACAACGGGGTCTACCAAATGGCCTAACAAACAAGTATCTAAATCAAAAAACACCACATTCGCGCTCGCCAATGCAAAATGTAAATTAGCAGTTAATGCAATTCTACTTTCTAACATACTACCAATCATACATTTTACACCATGTTGTAAAGCTTCTTCATGAATTTTTTGTGCTTCTAAAATTCCGCCAGATTTGGCAAATTTGATATTTAGGTATTCACAAGCTTGGCTATTAATTAATCTTCTAGCATCGTGATGATTGCAGCAACTTTCATCAGCCATAATTTTAATGGGAGAGTTTAGGGCAAGTTCTGGTAATTGGTCATCAAACCAAGTTCTCATCGGTTGTTCACAAAACTCAATGTTTTGATCAGCTAATGCGCCCAATGCAAAAAGCGCATCATCAAAACCCCAACCTTGGTTAGCATCTAAACGTAAAATCATATCATCGCCAACGGCTGCTCGTATTTGTTTTACACGTTCAATATCTTCATTAACTTGTTTACCCAATTTAATTTTAATAATTCTACATCCATTTTTCTGATATTTCAATGCAGTTTGCGCCATTCCTTCGGGTGTATCAATTCCTATGGTCATATCAGTCTCAATGGTTCTTTTATGTCCACCTAAAAATTGATATAAGGGTTGTTTTGTATTTTTGGCCGCAATATCAAATAAAGCCATGTCGAAAGCGCTTTTAATGGTTGCATTATGGTCTGCGTAAGCCAATAAATCTTGCATCCTTTCTGGTATTTCCAAAGGATTTTTTCCTTTCAAAATTTGAGCAAAGTCTTTAGCCATAGCAATACAGGTTTCCTGTGTTTCGCCAACTATCATCGGGAAAGCAGAACATTCGCCAACACCATGAATGCCAGCATCCGTATAAATTCTTATCAAAACGTTTTGCGCAAAATGCATGGTGCCAGTTGCAATTACAAAGGGTTCCATAGGTATGCTAAAGCGGTATATTTCTGTATGTGTGATTTTCATTTTGTATGAGATATGAGACAGTAGATATGAGATTTGAGAACGCTAAAGTAAAAAACAAAACTAAATGAAATAGGTTAGGTAGATAATTTATAATTTTACAAGGTTGAGAAACTAAGTCTCACATCTCAATACTCAAATTTCACATCTATTTATGCAAGAACCCAATAACCTCATCCACGCTTCTTCTCCATATTTGTTACAACATGCTTATAATCCTGTAGAGTGGCATGAATGGAATGCTGAAGCACTAGAAAAGGCTAAAAGAGCAAACAAACTTATTTTAGTAAGTATTGGTTATTCTGCCTGCCATTGGTGTCATGTAATGGAACACGAAAGCTTCGAAGATTTTGAAGTTGCCGAAGTAATGAACAAAAATTTTGTGTGTATAAAAGTTGATCGAGAGGAACGACCAGACATAGACCAAATTTATATGCTTGCTGTACAATTGATGAATGGTAACGGTGGTTGGCCATTAAATGCCATTTGTTTGCCAGACCAAAGACCAGTTTATGGAGGCACTTATTTTAGAAAAAACGATTGGATCAGTATTCTTGAAAATGTATCGGATCTCTGGAGAAATGATCCAGAAAAAGCCAAAAATTATGCAGAGCGATTAACACAAGGCATACAAGAAGCAGAAAAGATGATCCCTTCTGTTAAAGAGCTCGAATTTACTAAAGAACAGTTAACAGAAATTATAGAACCTTGGAAACGCCATTTTGATATTGATAAAGGTGGTTACAATAGGGCTCCTAAATTTCCCTTACCTAACAATTGGAGTTTTTTATTGCGTTATAGCTTTTTAACTCCGGATGAGGCTTCTTTTACTGCAGTTTGCATAACGCTAGAGCAAATGGCTATGGGTGGTATTTACGATCAGATAGGAGGAGGTTTTGCCCGATATTCTGTTGATGGCAATTGGCATGTTCCGCATTTCGAAAAAATGTTGTATGATAATGCCCAATTGATCAGTCTATATACCGAAGCCTATCAATGTTTAAAATTTGAGCCTTTTGTAACGGTTATCAATGATACCATTGAGTGGATTTTTAGAGAAATGAGTGCAGAAAATGGCTTATTTTATTCTGCTTTAGATGCAGATAGCGAAGGCATAGAAGGTAAGTTTTATGTTTGGGACAAAGTAAAATTTGATGAAGTAGTAGGAGAAGATGCAGTTTTATTGGCAGACTATTTTAATGTTACCGAAGAAGGTAATTGGGAAGAAGAGCGGACCAATATTTTAATGAGGATATATGAAGAAGAAGACTTTTTAACCATCCACGATATTGATGCAGCTACCTTAGCAACAAAAATAAATACAGCCAAAACAAAATTATTAGCAGAAAGAAGTAAAAGAATAAGACCAGGCCTAGATAATAAATGTTTAACCGCCTGGAATGCCATGATGATTAAGGCCTTGGCAGAAACTGCACAGGTTCTAGAAAATAAAGTTTATCACGAGCGAGCGAAAAAAGCTGCTAATTTTATATTGGATAATCTAGTAATGCCAGATGGTGGTTTATATCGCAATTATAAAAATGGAAAGGCAACCATTCCTGGGTTTTTAGACGATTATGCTTTTATGATCGAAGCATTAATCTCTCTTTATGAAGCAGATTTTGATGAAGTTTGGTTAGAAGAAGCCAAATCTTTAACTAATTATGTATTAGCCAATTTTAAAGACGAAGAAAATGACATGTTCTTTTATACTGCAGCCAATGGCGAAGAATTAATTGCCCGTAAACACGAAGTAATGGATAATGTGATACCGGCATCGAACTCTGTTATGGCACAAAACCTACAAAAATTAGGTTTGTTTTTTGATGATGAAACATACCGAGAAAAAGCATCAGCTATGCTAAAATCGGTTTTACCTCGAATTAAAGCTTACGGGTCTGCCTATTCCAATTGGTGCATGCAATTGCTAAATGAAGTGTATGGAATAAATGAAGTGGCTATTATAGGTAATGATGTACAACAAGCTAAAAATGAGTTAAACAAGCTGTATATTCCGAATAAAATTACATTAGGAGGAACAAAAAGTGAGCTTCCATTGTTAAAAGATAAGCAAAGCAAAGAAACAAAAATTTATATTTGCCGAAATAAAACTTGCCAACTGCCAGTACCAACGGTTGCCGAGGCAGTAAAAATTATAAAAACAAATAAGAATGAATATTAATGCGAACACAGTAGTGTCTATAACTTATGAGCTACACACTACTACTCCAGAAGGTCAGCAAGTTTTTGTTGAAAAAGCAAATGAAGAACAACCATTAGTGTTCTTGTACGGTGTAGGTATGATGTTACCTAAATTTGAAGAACATTTAGTAGGCTTAAAAGCAGGTGACGAATATAGCTTTGAACTTTCTCCTGCAGATGGTTACGGAGAAATTGATGCAACTGCACATGTAGATCTGCCTAAAAGCATGTTCACTGAAGCTGGACCAGAATTGCCAAATGTTGGTGATGTTATTCCTTTACAAGATAACCAAGGTAATCAATTTCGTGCTGGTGTAACTGGTGTTCACGAAGATCATATTTCAGTTGATTTAAACCACCCCATGGCTGGTAAAAACTTAATCTTTGCAGGTAAAATATTAACTGTACGTGAAGCAACTGCCGATGAGTTAAGCCATGGTCATGCACATGGTGCTGATGGTCACGAAGGTCACTAAGATCGATAGTTACAAACACAAAAAAACCGATAACTTAAAGCTATCGGTTTTTTTTGGTTTAAATTTTTACTTTGAGCTGCACTTATCACAAATGCCATAGGCTATAAAATTCATAGCTTCGGTTTTAAAGCCAGAGGGGATATTAATTGGTGGCACACTAACTGCCAAACAGTAGATTTTGCTACAATTGGTACAGTTAAAATGTACATGTTCATCATGATGGTGGTGTGCTGTACAGGCAGAAGAGCAAATGGCATAATTGGCCGTACCGTTAATATCTATAATGCGATGCAATATGCCTTTATCTTCATAGGTATTTAAAATACGATACAAAGTAACCCTGTCTATTTCTTTACCTAACTTTTTTTCTAATTCTGGCTGCGAAATTGCAGCAGAATCTGAAGCAATCTCTTCCAATACGCGAACGCGTTGTTTCGTGTTTTTAAGCTGATTTTGCCTTAGAATTTCGACAGGTGTATTTAACATATTAGAGTGCCTTACCAGCTAATAAACTTATCGGTGGGTTATCCATCGCATTAGCCGTACTTAATTTTAACGTACCTTTTATTTTTACTGTTTGGTAGGTGAATTTAATAGGTTCTGTCAACTCTACCATCACCATAATTGGTACACCATTTTTACCACAAAAGAAACATTGGTTAATAGGTAGTGTGGATAACATAAACTTGGTTTGTTTCATACCATCTTTAATCGGTACAATATAGCCTTCTAACTCGAAAGGTTTACCAGCATGTTTTTTAATATCATTATTAAAAACAGCATACATCTCGGTTTCTTTAACGGTTTTAAAGTCAACACCTCCAATAATATCCCAATTTTCAGAAATAATTTGATCATTTGGATCGTGTTGTGCTTTGGCAGAAAGACCAAAACCGGCAAGAATTAAAAGGATAAAGCTTAATTTTTTCATCAGTTTTTAAATTTAAATTGTCAACTTATCATGAGCATAAATGATCATACAAGGGTATCATTACATTAGTTTTTAGCGAGTATTTTAGAAATATTAGAACGATAAGCTTGCAAAGCTGGTATTATAGATGCAAATATACCAATAGCTAAACCAGCAATCAATAGGTAGGCCTCGCTCGGTATAAAGATTAAACCTGTTAACCTTGCTTGGTTACTATCTTGGTAATTTCCTATCAGTTGTATGGCCATATGGCCCAAAGCAATTCCAACAATTGTGCCTAAAACAGTTAATACTAAACCTTCTAAAATTACAATCATAAACAGCTTGGTTTTAGATGCCCCTAAAGTTCTCATAATGGCTAAATCGTAACTTCTTTCTTTTAGCGAATTGTAAAGGCTTACAAAAACACTGATTGCTGCAATTAACATTATTAGAATGGCAAACCATTGTAAGGTATCTACGCCAACACCAATTAACGAAAATAACCGGGTACTTTCCATGGCTGGTGAAGCTGATTGTAAACTCGTCATTTGGTTAACCATTCTAGGGAACATGGCAACCGACATTGGCGATCTGTATTGGATTAACAATGAGGTAATTTCTCTATTTCTTGATGCTGCAGCTTCTTCCGCTTCATGGTCATGTTCTTCGCCTTCCGCATGTTCTTGAAGCTCTTCGTGCATTTTCCATACACTGGCAATGTTGGTTAAAATTAGATTGTCGGTAACATTACCTTGATGCGTAAGTATGCCAGTCACCTTGTATGCATGTTCTTTATGTTCATCTTTATTTTCTGTTAGACCGTGTGCGCCAAAAAAGGTATCGCCAACTTTTAAATTTTGCTCTTTGGCTATATTTTCGCCAATGGTAGCTTCTAAATCTGCCGACCAGAATTTACCACTTTGTACTTTTAAGCCATAAAGGCTTATATAGTTACTGTCTGTACCTACAATACGAACGCCGTTGTAATTGTCGCCCAATGCCAATGGTACTGCACGTTTTACGTACGGGTTACGAGAAAGTTCCGTAGCTTCTTTTAAGGGGATATTTCCAGTAGGGAAATCAATATAGTAAATACTACTTAAAATTAATTGTAATGGGCTTCCTTTAGCCCCAACAACCAAATCTATATCTTTTGAGTTGTTATTTAATTTCTCTTCAATTTGGGTCGAAGCCAATAATAAAATGGTTAAAATGCCTGTTCCAAAAGCAATTAACATGATGTTTAATCCTGATGACAATGGTTTAGACCATAAACTCTTCCAGCTAATTTTTAATGGGCTCATGCTAAATCGTAAGTATGGGTAAATGCATCTTTAACTCTTTTATCGTGTGTTGCAACTACCAATGTGGCTTGGTTTAAGCCAGATTGTTGCATTAAAAGTTCCAAAACAGCTTTCGCGTTTTTATCATCTAAACTCGATGTTGGCTCATCAGCAATTAATAAAGCGGGTTTGTTAATTACAGCTCTAGCAATAGAAACACGTTGCAATTGCCCCTGACTTAATGCAGAAGGATATTCATTTTTTTTATGTAAAATATCCAAAGATTTTAAGACTTCATTAACACGATCGTGGTTTTCTGGTAAATTGGCAAAACTTTGTGCCATTACTAAATTTTCACCTATAGTTAAGCTTTTAATTAAATGCGGTCTTTGAAAAACGATTCCGATATGACGACCTCTAAATTGATCTATTTTTTTTGAAGAGAGTTGGTAAATAGAAGTGTCGCTAATTTGAACTTCACCTTGTTTTGGCTTTAAAATTCCAGATAGAATGTGCAATAACGTAGTTTTTCCACTACCAGATTCGCCCAGTAAAAGCCATTGCTCTCCATCGTTAATCTGCCAGTCTTTAAAACTGATTTGCTGTGTATCATTGTAACTATGTGCCACGGATTTTATTGAAATCATTTTCTATTTCTTAAGATGACTTTTTAAGTATTTAAGGTAGATGTCTTTAGTATTTGGTTTGGCATGTTTACAGCCATTATTTAAAGTACAAATACATATTAAAGCACTCAACAAAATTAATTTCTTTCTCATTATTTTGATATTACAAATTTAGGATATGCAATTGAATTGCATTATTTATAGTGTAAAGGATTTGCTACTGCATTAAAATTTATCAGTATGGTGATGATGGGTACATGATTTTAGGCTTCTCCAATTTACAAAATGTGCAGTTGCTATTATTAAACCACCAATTGGAATGAAGAATGCTTCAAAATCGTGCAGTAAAAAATGCCCAACTGCAATAAAAATAAAACCAATTAACAACAAAATAGTAGGTGTTAAGCTACGATGTTTTGGATAAGATTTACTTAGTGAATAACAGCCCAAAAGTATAGAAATGCAGATCATGCTAATTTCTACCCAAATGTTCGCTAAAAATTCTAAGCCAATTAAAGGCAATGATGTAACTAAAAGGGGGAGGGCGGCACAATGTACAGCACAGGCAATGGCGGCCATAATGCCCAATCGATCTATTTGCGTATGAGATAAAATTTTCATACTGCAAATATAAACGCAATTATGTTGCATTTAATAAAAAAATTAAATTATATTTGATTTTCATTAGTTAGTTACTACAAAAGCACTTGTAACGGTTTTTCATCAGGCTGTTACGGTGCTTTTTTATTTTAAGAAATTTTTTGAATATACTAGAAGAGCAACTAATAAATCAATTCTTGAAAACCATTTCTAAATCTAATGTAAATCCTGGCAAAATAGGAGTGGTAACTACATCTCCAGTGGTTAATAATTTGGTTTGATTGAATTTACCTTCCTCATTTAAAATGTATTTGAAGAAAGTTTCATCACTGATACTTACAATCCAGTATTCTTTAACACCAGCTTCTTAGTAAACTTCATATTTGTTTTGCAATTCTTTTTCGTTATTATCGGGAGATAAAATTTCCAATACAATATCTGACGCACCAACACAACCACGTTTATCTGGTTTACTTGGCTCGCAAACTACCACATATGGCTGTATAACAGTAAAAATGGCGGCATCTTCTTTGCTTTTTTTAGGCAATCTTACATCAAAAGGGCACCATAAACCTCGCATTTTAAACCGTCAAAAAAAAATATACAATGGGATATAAATTCTTCCAAATGCTTTTTGATGATATCGATTTGTGCAGGGCTCATTCTAAAGATATGGCCTGTTATAATTTCCATTCGTTCATCAAAAGCAAAACGCATGTTTCTGCATAGCTGTAAGTTGCAGAAAAATCAATATCATTTACGGTAGAAAAGCTTGGAAAATCCTCTGCTGTTGGATATGGTTTAGGATTGCTAATTTATAGATAAATAACTTTCTAATTAAATATAGCAAAAATAAAAGGGAGTTCTGAAAATTTTCAAAACTCCCTTTCGGATATTAATTTTAGATTAATTCTTTATAGCTACACTATAAAATTCATCTATTTAACCATTTCTGTTCTTAAAGTAGCTACATCTTCACTGTTAATGTAGTCATCATAAGTCATCATTCTATCTATACTGCCATTTGGTGTAAGTTCAATTACTCTGGTTGCTACAGATTCTGTTAAGGCATGATCTCGTGAAGTAAACAAGATAGTTCCTTTAAAATCTTTCATTCCATTGTTTAAAGCTGTAATAGATTCCAAATCTAAGTGATTGGTTGGCTCATCAAACATTAACAAATTAGCCAATTGCAACATCATTCTAGAGAACATGCAACGCATTTTTTCACCTCCGGAAAGTACTTTTACATTTTTAAGCACCTCTTCTCCAGAGAAAAGCATTCTACCTAAAAAGCTTCTTACAAATTGCTCGTCTGCCTCGGTTCCCGAATATTCTCGTAACCAGTCGACCAAGTTTTCGTCTTTACCTTCAAAATATTCAGAATTATCATTAGGAATATCTGCTGTGCTTATGGTAACACCAAATTTAAAATCGCCAGTAAAATCTGTATCTCTTCCCGATAGGATGTTGTAGAATGCTGTTGTAGCCAAGCTATTAGAAGAAAGAATGGCAATTTTGTCTCCTTTATTTACCATAAAGTTTACATTCTTGAACAAAACTTCGCCATCATTACCAATTTTGGTTAAACCTTCCACTTGTAAAATCTGGTCGCCAGCTTCTCTGCCTAAATTGTTAAATAAAATAGCTGGGTATTTTCTACTAGAGGCTTTAATTTCGGTAATATCGATTTTATCTAAAGCTTTTTTACGTGAAGTAGCTTGTTTAGACTTAGAGGCATTTGCACTAAAACGTCTAATAAACTCTTGTAGTTCTTTAACTTTTTCTTCCGTCTTTTTATTCTGATCGCTACGTTGTTTCAATGCCAATTGACTAGATTCATACCAGAAAGTATAATTACCAGTATAAATGTTCATCTTACTGAAATCGATATCTACAATGTGCGTACAAACAGCATCTAAAAAGTGCCTATCGTGACTTACAACTAATACAATAGCTTGGTAATCAGCTAAAAAGTTTTCTAGCCAAGCAATGGTATCAATGTCCAAATCGTTGGTTGGCTCATCTAGTAATAAAATATCTGGGTTACCAAATAAAGCTTGCGCTAGTAAAACACGTACTTTTTGGTTACCATCCAATTCTTTTAATTGTTTATAGTGATGCTCTTCTTTTATGCCCAAGTTACTTAACAGCGTGGCGGCATTACTTTCCATATTCCAGCCATCTTTCTCTGCAAAAAGATTTTCTAATTCGCCTGCACGTTCGCCATCTTTATCGCTAAAATCTTCTTTTAGGTAGATTGCATCTTTTTCAATCATGATGTCGTACAATTCCTTGTGTCCCATCATAACGGTTTCAATTACCGTATTGTCATCAAATTCGTAGTGATTTTGTTTTAAAACAGCCATACGTTCGCCTGGGGTAAATGCCACCGAGCCAGAAGTTTGACTAACTTCGCCACTTAAAATTTTTAAAAAAGTAGATTTTCCTGCACCATTGGCACCAATTACACCGTAGCAATTGCCTTGGGTAAATTTAAGGTTAACATCTTCGAAAAGAGTACGTTTGCCGTAGCGGAGGGATAGGTTAGAAACTGAAATCATATTGCTAAAAAATAATTGCAAAGGTACGTAAAAAGGTTGATGATAGAAAGGATGAACCAAAAGCATTCATTATTTTTTGTAACCAGTTGGTAGTATTTTACGACTTAATTAGCCACACTTTTCACTTTACTTGCTCTAAAAGAATAGGGTTCGTGTTCGCCACAATTGGGGTTATAGATTATAGGTTTAAATTTTGGCTCATATTTGTACAAAATGGTTAACATTTACAAACTTTTGTTATTTTTAAACAATGCAAACCGATGATCTACTAGTTGCTATTAAAACTACTTTACAAAAAACTAAAGTTAATGAACTTACTAAAATAGCTACCGAAAATAACATCTCTATAAATGAATTAATCAATTTAACTTTTCACCATGAAGAGAAAGTTGCTTTTAGGGTTGCTTGGGTTTTAGAAAATATCTATATGAGCTATCCCGATCGGTTTTTAGCAGCAGCAGTTTATTTTTTAGATCGATTTGCAGCACAAGATAATTTATCCTGCAGAAGGCATTTTGGTAAAATTTTAGCGTTAATGACCAGTAAAAAAGCTTCGTCAACATTAAAAGAAATCATAGAGAATTACCAAACCGATCAAATAGTTGAGACAGTATTTTCTTGGTTAATAGATGAAAAAGTACCAGTCGCTGTTAAATCACATTGTTTAAATATTTTAGCTAATTTCAATATAAAGCACCCATGGATTAAAGAAGAACTGCTAGCAACGATGGATTTTTTAATTGATAAAGAAAGCATCGCATTTTATGCCAAGGTAAAGCAGGTCAGGAGACAGTTGAAATAAGTTTTCAGTTTGTAGTTCTCAATTTACAGGGCCATGCCAGAGGCATCACTTTGTGACAATAAAGCAATAAAACATTTTTTTAAGCACAACCGCCACATAAACTTTTAATTTTGATTCATGAGTAATTACGAAGTTTTATCGGCCATAATTAAGGGAAGAAGAAGTATTTTTCCTGCCAGTTATACAACACAAGAAATTCCAGATACGGTAATAAAGCAAATTTTAGAAAGTGCAAACTATGCACCTACACATAAATTAACGCAACCTTGGCGTTTTGTTGTAATTAAAAATGAAGCGAAGAATAGGCTGGGATTTGAGCTTGGCAAGATTTATAAAGAGATAATTCCGGCAGAAAAATTTATTCAAAAGAAGTTTGAAAGTATTCCTGTAAAAGTAAATCAGGCAAATTGCATTATTGCTATCAATGTTCAGTTTTCTGGTAAAATACCCGAATGGGAAGAAATTGCAGCAGTAGGCTGTGCAGTTCAAAACATGTCATTAGTTGCCGAAACATTAAATGTTGGTGCTTATTGGAGTTCACCACCCTTAATTGCAGGTTTGGGAGAGTTCCTATCATTAGCAGAACATGAAAAATGTTTAGGCTTATTTTACATGGGTTATCATGAAGATGAACCCAGAGAAGCTAATAGAACACCAATAGAAAGTAAATTGAAATGGCTTGATCAATAGTTAGATAGCTAATTTCAAAATTTTGGTTAATGTGCAATGTTAAAAAATTAAGTAATTAATGTAAACTCATTTGGTAATGCTGTTTTAATTTTGATATATTTAGAATAGATCAACCAAAATAAATATGCAAGAAATTAAGTCTTCTCTATATCAACTGTGTTTAAATTTTATAGAAGAACGTATAAATACTGCTGAAACTGCTTTAAAGCAAGCTCGTGAAGCGAGTAACGATGATACCAAAAGTAGTGCTGGTGATAAGTATGAAACTAGCCGTGAAATGATGCAGCAGGATATAGATAGGAATAAACGTTTGCTAATTGATGCAGAAGAAAACCAACGAGTGCTTAATTCTCTAAAAGATGCACCTCATTCAGATTCTGCGAGAAATGGGAGTTTGGTAATTACTGATCAAGGGAGTTTTTATTTAAGTATTAGTGCAGGGCAATTGCATTTAGATAAAGCTACTTATTTTGCTATTTCGGCAGTTTCTCCAATAGGAAAACTCCTTTTAGGTAAGTCTAAAGACGAGAAATTTGATTTCAACGGAAAGAAATACGCAATAAAAGAAGTGCTTTAATCGAAATTATATAGTTTTAGGTTTATTGAAACTCTTATTCATACTGTTATATAAATTCTTAGCTGTATAAGTTCCCGGATCTACAATTCTCCTAATGGTGTACAATGGATAAGTTTCATCACGCTTTGTAGATAAAATAAAAGCTGCCTTAAAGCCATAATCTTTCAATTTATGGATGGTTGATGATTTGGATACACCATAAGGGTAAGCGAAATATTCGACCTTTTTGCCTGTAATTTTTTCTAGTGTTTTAGTAGGTTCGTCAATCTGGGTTTTCCAATCCTCATCAGTAAACTGTGCAAAGTTTTTATGGTCGTAAGTATGACTGGCAATGGTATTGCCTTCGTCACTTAATTGCTTAATCTGTTCTTTGTTCATATAGGCGATTCTTCCTTTTTTCCCTATAGAAACCGTCATGATGAAATAAACGGCTTTAAAACCGTATCTCTTAAGTATTGGTGCTGCAACAGTAAATTGATCTAAATCTGTATCATCGAAAGTAAACATTACAGGTTTTTCTGGCAGTTTTTTGCCATAAACCAAATAATCGTAAAGTTGGTCTGGTAAAATGGAATGATAGCCACTATCTGCCAGCATTTTTACATGTTCTCTAAAACGATCTGGAGAGATAATGTCATCATGAGCACGTTTACTGTCTCCTGCTTTCCAATCTCTAATTTGATGGTAGCAAATAACTGGAATCTCTCTGCGAGCTAAAATTTCTGCAGCAGTGGCGGGTCTTAAAGCAGCTGCGTCGATTGCTGAGCTAGCGATTGCCGACTTAGGTGAATCAGCATCTTTTTGAGCAGATTTTGAGTTGCAGGCAGTTAATAATCCTAAAAACAGAACTATTAGATAATATGATTTTTTCATCAATCAGAATTAGAAACTTCTTTGAATGCTGTTGCTTAACGTTTTAGGGCTCCAATATCCACTTGCAATAATTCTTCTAATCGTAAATAAAGGATCTTTTTCATCTCTTTTATCTGCCAAAGAAAATGCCATTTTAAAACCCCGTTTTTTCAGTTCTGGTATACCTTCTGCATTCCACAAACCAAAAGGATAAGCGAAATATCCTATTTTCTTACCTGTAATATCTTCTAATCTTTTGGTCGGTTTGTCTAATTGTTCTTCCCAATCTTTACCAGCATATTTTTTGAAGTTTTTGTGATCGTAGGTGTGGCTTCCGATAGTGTTACCTTCATCAGAAAGCTGCTTAATTTGCTCTGAAGACATGTAATCAACGAATTTGCCTTTTTTGCCAATAGAAACCGTCATAATAAAATAAACAGCTTTAAAACCATGTTTTTTAAGTGTTGGATTAACTTCAGTAAACTGATCTAAATCTGTATCATCAAAAGTTAGCATGATAGGCTTTGAAGGTAATTTTGCTCCAGTATTTAGATAAGCGTACAGTTGATCTGGTAAAATGGTATGGTAACCACTATCGGCTAACATTTTCATTTGGTCTCTAAAGTTTTGTGTTTCTACAATATAATCTTTACCAACCTTTCCATCAGTTGATTTCCAGTTACGCACCTGATGATAACATAAAATTGGCACTTGTGGACGAGCTAATATCGTTTTCGCATCGGCCACTTTTACTTGGCTAACATCTATTTTTTCTGTTGGGGCTTCGTCAGTATTAGCCGTATTTTCAGTGCTATCTTTTGCTGTATCTGCTGCTGTTGTTGCAGATTTAGATTGACAACTTGCTACTAAAATAGCTGCCGCCGCTATAATGGATAAAAAACTTTTTTTCATATGAAGGTATTTAATGCAAAACTATAAAAACCACCTTTATTTAAGTGATAATTTTTAATTTGTTGATAAAATTTAAATCAACTCTGTTGTAGTAGCTTGTCTAACTTTTTTATTACAAATAATTTGTTCTAAAAAGCTGTAATTTAAATAATTTAGACTTTTTATTCACCCTTCAAAAAACATCAATGAAGAAACTTTACTTTTTCTCATTTTTTGTTTCATTTTTAAGTTTAAACGCTTTAGCCCAAACTAAAACTATATCCTTAACAGAAACAACCCAAACTCCAGAACGGGCAAATTATCAGGCTGCGGCTAGATTTTCGCCAGGTAAGCTCAGAAAAATTATTTATTCTACAGCGGTAGATCCACATTGGCTTAAACTTACCAATAGGTTTTGGTATCAGTTCGAAACACCAAGCGGTAAACAATGGTCTATCGTAGATCCGGTTTTAAAAAGCAAAAAGCCTTTGTTCGATCCAGAAAAGCTGGCTTCGGAAATTACTTTAATTATTAGAGACCCTTTTGATGCACAACATTTGCCAATTGAAAACTTGAAGTTTGCAAAAGATGAAAAGAGTATCAACTTCGAAATTAAAAGTACAATTGAGGAAGTAAAAAAAGATAGAAAAGATAAAAAGGCTGCAGATTCAATGCAGAAAAAAATCTTCTTCTTTAATTACGAGTTGGCCACTAATAAATTAACAGAAGTTAAAAACTACGATAAACCAAAAGCAAAACCTAGTTGGGGATCAGTTGCGCCAGATTCTTCTGCAGTTATCTTTTCTAAAAACTACAATTTGTACTGGATGGATAAAGAAAACTACAAAAAAGCTGTTAAGAACGAAGATGACAGCACCATTGTAGAACATCAATTAACAAAAGATGGTGTTAAATTCTATTCTTATGGTAGCGATGGAGATGGAGAAGACAACGAAACAAATATCAAAAACAATAAAAAAAGAAGAGGTGCTTATGTATTATGGTCGCCAGATTCTAAACATTTTGTATTAGATAGAACCGATTCTCGTAAGGTAAAAGATCTTTGGGTAATTAATAGTGTGTCTGCTGGCAGACCAACTTTAGAAACTTATAAATATCAAATGCCGGGCGAAAAGGAATCGCCTATTGATGAGTTTATCTTGTTTAATTTTGCTGCAAAAACTCAAAAAACAATCAACACTACTGCATTTAAAGATCAAAGCATTTCTACTTGGGGCAAAGAATCGTTAGTTAAGGATAGAGATAACGAATTCCGTCCATCAATTTGGTTAGGGGATAATGAGAAATTTTATTTTTCGCGTACCAGTAGAGATTTAAAACGTATCGATATCTGTACCATAAATATCCAAACAGGTGTGGTAACCCAATTAATTGATGAGCGTTTTAACACCTATGTAGAAGTTCAACGTCCTGGATTAATTAATGGAGGTAAAGAAATTATTCATTGGAGCGAGCGTGATGGTTGGGGACATTTTTATTTGTTTGATGGAAATGGAAAACTAAAAAATCAAATTACCTCTGGTGCATATCATTGCGAAGGTATTGTAAATATCGATCAAAAAAACCGTGTGCTGTATTTTACAGCAAATGGTAGAGAAGCAAAAGAAGATCCTTATTATTTGCATTTATATCGTATCAATTTTGATGGTTCAGGTTTAAAATTACTGAACAGCGGCGATTTTGATCACGCAGTAAATATGAATGATGAAGCGCAATTTGTAATTGATAATTTCTCTAGGGTAAATACAGCACCTAAAGCAGTACTGTTAGATAATAATGGTAATAAAGTAATGGATTTAGAAAGTGCAGATTTGTCTTTATTAATGGCTACGGGTTATAAATTCCCAGAACCATTTAAGGTAAAAGCAGACGATGGTATTACAGATATTTATGGCGTAATGTACAAGCCTTTTAATTTCGATCCAACAAAAAAATACCCAATTATCGAGTACGTTTATCCTGGTCCACAAACTGAAGCAGTAAACAAAGCTTTTGGTAGAAGTATGGACAGAATGGATCGCTTGGCGCAATTAGGTTATATCGTAATTACTGTGGGTAACAGAGGTGGCCACCCGGCTCGTTCTAAATGGTACCATACTTATGGTTATGGTAACTTACGTGATTATGGTTTGGCGGATAAAAAAGCAGCAATTGAGCAATTGGCAGATAAATACTCATTCATCGATGCAGATAGGGTAGGTATTACTGGTCATTCTGGTGGTGGTTTTATGTCTACTGCAGCATTATTGGTTTATCCAGATTTCTTTAAAGTTGCAGTTTCTGCTGCTGGTAACCACGATAATAGTATTTATAACCGTTGGTGGAGCGAAAAACATCACGGTGTTAAAGAGATAGTTTCTGCAAAAGGCGATACAACTTTTAAATACGCTATTGATAAAAATCCAGATTTAGCTAAAAACTTAAAGGGTCATTTATTATTAATGCATGGTGATATTGATAACAATGTACACCCAGCAAATTCTGTTAGGGTGGCAAACGCCTTAATTAAGGCTGGGAAGAGATTTGATTATATGGTAGTACCTGGTCAGAGACATGGATTTGGCGACATGACCGAATACATGTTTTGGCGCTTAGCTGATTATTTTAACAATTATTTATTAGGAGATTTTTCTAAATCGACTGAAGTTAATATTGTAGAAATGGATCGAGAGATAGAACGAAAACAATAGAATTAAAACTAAAAGGCTCCGATTGGAGCCTTTTTTATTTGACCCAATTATGCTAAGAATAAATGCTCTTCAATTTTATAATTTCTAAATTTGTGCCATAAAATAAGACTATGAGTAATTCATCCCCCAAAATAATAGCTGAGCAAACCGTTTTTCCTATTCTTTTTGCGCTTAGTTTCTCTCATTTGTTAAATGATACCATTCAATCGCTTATTCCCGCAATTTATCCGATTATAAAAGATAGTTATCATTTAAGCTTCTCCCAAATTGGATTGATTACTTTAACTTTCCAGATGGCTGCATCATTATTTCAGCCTTTTGTTGGTTTATATACGGATAAAAAACCTCAACCCTATTCATTAGCCACAGGTATGGGTTTTACCTTAATAGGCCTAATCACCCTTTCTCAATCTACTAATTTTTACACCATTTTATTAGCAGTGGCATTAATTGGTACAGGCTCTTCAATTTTTCATCCAGAGGCTTCAAGAATGGCCCATGCGGCATCGGGCGGAAAAAGAGGATTAGCTCAATCTGTATTTCAGTTGGGTGGTAATGCTGGGAGTTCGTTGGGACCATTATTAGCAGCTTGGATTATCGTACCACATGGCCAAGTGAGCGTGGTGTGGTTCTCTCTGATTGCGTTATTGGCCATAGTAGTTTTAACTTATGTGGGCAATTGGTATAAAGGTTATTTAGTGAAGTTGAAAGAGAGAGCTAAAATACAAGCTCAGGAAGTAGCTAATAATTTTTCTAAAAATAAAGTGGTATTAGCAATCATTATTTTATTGGTGCTAATTTTCTCCAAGTATTTTTACATGGCTAGCTTAACTAGTTATTTTACATTTTACCTTATCCAAAAATTTGATGTTTCCGTTCAAACTTCTCAGATTTATTTGTTTGTTTTTCTGTTTTCTGTAGCAGCAGGTACTTTAGTTGGTGGACCAATTGGCGATAAAGTTGGTCGTAAGTATGTAATTTGGGGTTCTATTCTAGGAACTGCACCATTTGCACTTTTACTGCCACATGCCAATTTGTTTTGGACAGGCGTTTTAATTGTCCCTATTGGGATGATTTTAGCCTCTGCATTTTCTGCTATTTTGGTTTATGCGCAAGAGTTAATTCCGGGGAAAGTAGGTTTGGTTGCTGGCTTGTTTTTCGGCTTTGCCTTTGGTATGGGAGGAATAGGATCTGCCTTATTGGGGAAATTAGCAGATGCAAAAGGACTTACTTATGTATATCATATTTGTGCATTTCTACCATTAATTGGTTTATTGACCGCTTTTTTGCCAAATATTTCAACCACTAAAAAATAAATAGTGGTTATATTAGTACTATTTTTATTAGAAAAGGATGGTTCGGTTTTCATCGAGACCAAAAGTCCTGCCATTTGCTACAATCTTTTGGTTAAACTTACGAGGTCGCTGTTTGCCTTTGCCGAGAAGCCTAGGTAAGTTTTTAAAGGCAAAAGGATTTTCGCTACTGTGGGGTTTAAATAAGCTAGGTAAAGCTAAAAAACAAAATCTTGCGGCTAGCAAAAGCAAAAAATATTTTAGCATTGTTAGTTGTCAAACTTCACAACTATGCCTTTATTTTTTTAACTTCAACTATTAACCTTAATACAAAACTTATGTATAAAAAATTATTAGGCTTATTTATAATCGGAGTTTATTTTTCTTCCTGTCAATCATCTTCATCTGGTTCAATGGAACCAGACTCTGCTGCACTTAAAGCAATCAATGATACTTCATTTGCCAAACATATTGCAGTTTTGGCCTCAGATGGGTTTGAAGGTAGAAAACCCTTTACTGCTGGTGAAACAAAAACGATTAACTACTTAAAGTCAGAGTTTGAGAAGTTGGGCTTAAAACCTGGTAATGGTGATAGTTACTTCCAAGAAGTTCCTATGGTTGATATTAAATCTACCCCAAGCGATTTATCGATTAAAACTAGTAACGGCAATGCTGGAGTAAGTTTAAAATACTTGGATGATTTTGTAGGCGCTAGTAGACATGTAACGGATCAGGTTAAAGTAGAAAATTCTGAAATGGTTTTTGCAGGTTACGGTATTGTAGCACCAGAATATAAATGGAATGACTACGAAGGTTTAAATGTTAAAGGTAAAACGGTTGTGGTAATGGTTAATGATCCAGGGTTTTTAGACTCAACTTTATTTAAAGGGAAAACGATGACCTACTATGGCCGCTGGACTTATAAGTTTGAGGAAGCTGCTCGTCAGGGTGCAACAGGAGTGATTATCATTCACGAAGATAAAGCAGCTAGTTATCCTTGGGCTGTTGTGAGAAGTGGATGGTCTAAATCTAAACTATATTTAGAGGCAGCAGATGCAAACAAATCTAGAGCTTTACTAGAAGGATGGATTACGCAGGATGTTGCCAAAGCAATGTTTAAAATGGCCGGTAAGTCTGCTGACTTGATGGTGCAAGCTGGCAAAACAGGTTTTAAGCCAGTTGATTTAGGTTTGAAAGTTTCAACCACTATAAATAATACCATTAAAAAATCAATCTCAAATAATGTGGTCGCTGTATTACCTGGAACTAAGCGAGCAGATGAATATATTATCTATTCTGGCCATTGGGATCATTTAGGCTTAGGTGAAGCAGTTAATGGCGACTCGATTTATAATGGGGCAGTTGATAACGCAACAGGAACTTCAGCATTATTAGTGTTGGCTGATGCCTTTAAGAAAGCAAAACAACAGCCCGAACGTTCTGTTATGTTTTTAGCGGTAACGGCCGAAGAGCAAGGATTGTTAGGTTCTGAATATTATGGAGCCCATCCACTAGTTCCAGTAAATAAAACAGTTGCCAATATTAATATTGATGCTATGCAGGCTAGTGGCAAAACTAAAGATATTATTGCAGTAGGCTTTGGTCAATCGGAATTGGAAGATTATTTGGTAGAAGCTGCGAAGAAACAAAATAGGGTGGTGGTTAAAGATTCTAATCCATCAGCTGGTTTTTATTTCAGATCAGACCATTTTAACTTTGCAAAAGTTGGTATTCCTGCATTGTATACCGAAACTGGTGATGAAAACATTGCTAAAGGTCTGGCTTATGGTAAAGCGCAGAAAGAAGATTATACCAAAAATCGTTACCATGCACCTGCAGATAATTTCGAACCGGCTAAATGGGACTTCTCTGGGATGGTAGAAGATTTGAGGTTGTTATTTGATGTAGGTTATCGTTTAAGTAACGAATCAACTTATCCTAGTTGGAAAGCAGGTTCTGAATTTAAGGCAGTTAGAGATAAGAGTATGAAATAAATAGACAAGCCCCTTAAGTGGGGCTTTTTACTTAATATTCAATTTTAAAGTCTTCATCCCGAAATTTCCCTGCATATCTGAGCCTTCAATCCAAACGGTATAGGTCCCTTTTTTATCTGCCGAGAAAAAAGAAGTTTGAGCATTCCCATTTGCATCCGTCATTAGGTTGGGGTTCCAATAAATGGTCGATCTAAAATCTGGCTTTTTATCGGCTTTGTTTACTGCAGTATATTTAGGGTTGTAGAAAACCTTGGTGTCTCCGTAATTAATAGGTCTATATAGGTAGAGGTTAGCAGATTTTTTTAAAAATGGCCCTGAGCCGGTTCTCGTGGTGATTTCTAAAAAAGTATACTGTGTTGGGTCCAAAGGTTCCATGAACCGTGATTTATAGCGCATACTTTTACCCATATTAGCCATTACTTCTATACCTCTAATGTCTTCTGCGTTATAATAATCAAGGTAACTTTTAATATATTCGTAATAATCATTTCCAGAGGCACTTCCATTTGAGGAATAGAAGAAGTCTAACTCAATTCCATCTATTACAATTTTTAACGGGTCTGAATTAATAAAAAAGTCTTTAACATTTGATTTTCTTCTAAAGCCAGCTCTAAACCCTTTAACCTTTTCTTCCAGTACATTTAATAAAGTCTTCTTTGCCACTTTATTCAGATCTTCTTCTGTTAAAGTTTGGTCAGCTTCTCCTGGTCCGTTTAAATTTTTAGAACCTCTAATTACTCTTTTACCTACTATCTTAACTTCATTTAAAAGGATGCCATCCTTTGCTGTAAGTATTAGTTCTTGTTTTTTGGTTGATATTAAATTTTTAATGGTGGTATCTTGTTCATTTTCTAATAAGGCAATGTTTTTTGTGGGCAAGCTTATCAATGGTGCTTTAAATTCATCCACCACTATCCCAAGTGTGCCTTTTTTACCCTTAGCATTTAGTGCCTGTATCACAAAAGAAGCACTGTCCATTAATGGTAGTTGGTTAAAAGTAAACTCTCCCTTATCGTTTGCAATGGTATCTAGCATCAAAAAACCTCTGTTTCTACCTAGCAATGTTATTTTTGATTTAGCAGCAGGTTTATTTAGTACGTTGGTAACCACTCCATTGATACGATACTCCTTCTCCATTTTATACAAAGGTTTTTTGCTGACGTCCCAATTATAGCTTACCCATCCCTGTGTTAACATTAGCGCATCAAGTTCAGTATGTTTTTGAATATTGGTTTGACTGAAATAGTATCCTGGATTTTCGATTTCTCCTTTTAGGTCTGAGCTCAATAAAAAATAGCTTAAAATATTTTCATCATTTATAGCATCTTTTGCCACCTGGTTATCATCAGTTACCACAATAGAGAATGAACCTTCTGTAGGTTTACCTTCAAAATCGAGCACATTAAGCTGAACTGGTATGCTATCTCTTGTCCGGTATGCTGTATCAAGATTATTTAAGGTAAGTTTTAATTCATCTTTATGGTCGATAAAGAAGTTTCGTTCATTGATGGTTTTTTGTTGCTCATCTAATAATAGTATTTGGCATACACCCGTAGGAAAAATGCTTTTTGCAATGTTTACCGTTTTATTTTTGCTATTAAATTTAATTTTGGCAATAAAACAAATAATTCCCCTAGCTTGTCCAAGCATAGTAAGTTCTGGTGTCGAAGCCAGGGTAGAGTAGGAGGTGATTTTTATAGAATCTCTGTTGAAATTATTGTTGACCTGTAAAATAATACCATTCTGCTGGAGCTTTGGAAGGTTGATGTTTTTGGTTACGTTTCCATATTTTACTCTTGCCACATAATTTTGATCAGCTTCTGGTAAAAGATTAAAATAACCCATGCCTAATAAGCCAGATTCGAACTCAACAATCTTGTTTTGCTTGCTATCAATTACTTCTCCCTTAACAATTACACCTTTTCCATTAGCATTAATTGCTTTAAATGCCATTCGTTGTGGAACCCCAGCTATCCATTTTCCACCCTCAGGCAAAAATTGAACATCTATATCTTGTAGCTTTTGTTTTAAGGAAGTATCAGCTCTCTTTGTATTAATAGCCTTACCACTTGAAACAGTATTTGGGGTTGTGCTACCAGTTAAACTTAAGATTTGTAATTCCTTTTTAAATAAATAGGTAGAACCGAAATTTTGCATCCAATTGGTATATGCCCTAAATATATAAGTTCCGGGTTGGTATTTATCTGGATTTATTGCAAAGGCTCCCCAAGTTAAGCCCATCGCAGTAGGTAAACTCATCCTTTGTACAACTTCTCCATCAGCATTAATCAGTTCTGTATAAACCAATCCGCTGTAGGAAGAGAAACTGTTTAAGCTAGCTCCAACTAAATATCCTTTAAACCAAATGGTATCTGTTAAAGTATAGGTAGACTTATCGAAATGCACATACAATTTTTCTCTGGGAGCAACATTACGCACACTATCAAATTGAGCAATAATTTTATTCTTTTCATCAAGCTGTTGAGCTTTAATAGGCAAGCAATAAAGAAATAAAATAAAATAGAGAAAACGCATCGGCATTAATTTGAAGGTTCATTTAAATACCCAATCAATTTAAAAAATAAATAAGGTTTGTCCGTAAATGTAGCTTATAATTTACATGGAGAGTTTATCTGCAATTAAAAATGAAAATTTACACCTAATGAGGGTGTAAAATTATCATGTACTAACCTTAAGTTTTTATTGCTTCTAAAATGATAGTCGCTATCGTTATTTCCTTCGTTAAAATAACTAATCAGGGGAAAAGAAAATTCAATATCCCATTTAGAAGCGGGAAAAAATGCAAAGCCAGGATTTATACTTGCTCCAAAACCTTTAAAAGTATAATCTGTGCTGTATAAATAGCCAGTATCATCTATGTTTTTATAGCTATTGATTTGGAAATGCAGGTTTGCTTGACCAAAGAATTTAAAGTTATTTTTTTACGTGAATGTAATATCTTGTAAAAGGTGAGAGGCCAAAATTTTCTTGCTTAATGCCAAAACTGATCATTATAGTGGCAGTTTCGTTATCGTAATGATCATAGAATTCGCCATTTAGCTTTGAAAAATTATAATTAAACTCCGTCCAGATTGCGAATTTATTATTTAAGAAATACCCAACTCTTGGGTTAATAGCTAGAGAATTTAAGCTGATAGCATTGGTGTTTTAGTTGCTTGTACCAAAAGTAAAACTTAAGCCACCTACGTAGTTCCTTTTTGGATTTGTGCATGCGTAACAAACCCGATGGCGCATATTGCTGCCATTAAGAATAATTTAATTTCCATATCGATTTCATTTGTGTATAATCAATATTTAGTATAATAACAATTATCGAGCAATCATTTGATAGAACTGGAATATGTGTAAGTTGTTGGTTTACTGTTGTAAACAGGAATATATTCAAATTCACATTTCTAAATGGTAAAGGAGATCTGAAAAGATATTTCTCATCTTAAATTTATTTAATTATTATTTTCATAGTTTTCGCTCCAAAATTACCCTGTGTATCCGTTCCTTCTATCCACATAGTGTAACTACCTTTACTGTCTGAAGAGAAGAATGAAAAATTTGCTTCTCCATTTTTGTTAGTTGTCAAATTAGGCTCCCAATAAATCGTTGACCTTAAATCTAGTTTCTTATCTTCTTTGCTATCTGTCATGTATTTTGGACTATAAAAAACTTTATTATTTCCATAGGATAGGGGGCCATAATGATATAGGTTAGTCTGCTTATCAAAGTAAGGACCTATACCCTTTTTTGTAGTTATTTCTATATATGCATAGCCTAGTAATGCTTCTGCTTGTGCTTTTGCTTCCGCAAATGTCTTTATAAATGAGGCTTTATAGTTAGTTACTTTACCATTGGATCTCATTATTTCAATGCCATTTACATCTTCAGCAGTATAACTAACAAGATATCGACGTAAAAAGTTGTAATATTCATCTGGAGGTGGAAATTGTCCGGAAGAGGTATAGAATAAATCAACATTAACCCCATCTATAATGATCTTTACGTCTTGGTCATATATCGAGAATTGTTTTAAATTATTGTTATCGACGCGCCTGATAGTAACTCCGTTAAACGACCGGACACTAGGACCGCGATTGTTGTACTTGACACCAAATCCCTTAATATTCTCTTCTAAAATAGTAAGGAGTGTTTTACTGCCCGCTTTTAGCATGTCTTGTTCGGTTAAAATTTCATCTGCGTTTCCTGGACCATTTAGATTCTTCGAGCCTTTAACCGTTCTATTACCTATCACCTCTACTTGTTTCAAATTAATTCCATCATTTAAATAATTGCTCAAATCCGCTGCTTTTTTAACCATATTTAACGAAGTACTGTCATTTATTTCTATATCATTAACAATCTTTGTTGTATTTGTAATTAATACAGGAGCTGATTTGTATTCATTTATTTTTATTCCAAGAGTACCTTTTCTATTATTACTGTTTAGCGCTTGAATTATAAATGAAGTATTCTCCAATACAGGGAGATCAAGGAAACTAAAGGTGCCAAGGCTATCTGTTTTTGCATTCATTACAACAGAAGATTTGTTCGTAGCCGTTAAAATAACCTCACTGTCTTTAACTCCTCTGTTCATTATGTTAGTTACGGTACCAGTAATTTTAAATTCCTTTTCTACCTCATACTGCGGCTTGTTTTTTAAATCCCAATCGTAACTTACCCAGCCCTGAGTCAACATTAATGCATCCAATGCATCGTGTTTTTTTTCATCATATGAACTGAAATAATATCCAGGTGTCTCTATTTCTCCCTTTAAATCAGAATTTAATAGAAAATAGGATAAGATGTTTGGCGCATTTAAGCTATCCTTAAATACCTGTGAGTCGTCTGTTATAGCTATTGAAAAAGAGCCTTCTATTGGTTTTCCTGCACCGTCTGTAGCCTTAATTTGAACAGGTATATTCTCCCTACTTTTATAGACTTCCTTAGTCAAATTAGTTTGTATATTAAACTCCTTTTGCGGTCTTAAAAAAAAACTTCTTTCATTTAGGATTCTTTTCTGTGCATCCATTAAGATGATTTGAGATACTCCCGCAGGAAAAATGTTTTTAGCAACCTTTATAGTTTTCCTGATTGTATTTGGATTTAAAATGTTAACAAAGCGAATTAAACCTCTGCTTTGACCTATCATTATAATCTCAGGACTTGGTAGTTGTGCATTTACAGTAATAGTTAAGGAATCGGATAAATATGGGTTGCTAACTTGAAGAGATAGTCCCTTTAAACTAACTTTAGGTAATACTACTGTCGCTATACTATCTGACGACTTATTAATTTGAGCATTATAAATTTCATTGGCTTTTGGTATCATGAAAAAATGGCCCATTCCTTTATCATTCGATTCAAAATCAATTATCTTATTGTTTCTAGAATCTAGGATACTCCCATTTATCTTTATCCCATTTCCACTTTTATCTAAGGCCTTTACAGCCATCTTCTGTTGTTTACCAACTAGCCAATTTCCCCCTTCTGGTAAAAATTGAATGTCATAAGTAAGCTCGTTTTTAATACGGGATGTGGAACTGTTGTTTTTTAGAGTGTTATTTTTTATAATTGAAGTATTCGTATTACCAATAGAATTAGTGTTCAGAATTGTTATTTCTTTTTTAAAAACAAAGACGTCATCAAAATTTATCATCCAATTAGTATAAGCTCTAAAAGTGTAGTTTCCAGGAGGGTATAATAATTCATTTATTGCTAATCCTCCCCAAGTAAGCCCTAATAGGGTAGGCATTGAAAAAGATTGTACCACTTCTCCCTTTGTGTTTACCATGTCAAAATGGATTAATCCACTAACATTTGAATAAGTATGTAAACCGGCCTCTACCAAATAACCTTTAAACCAAATTGTATCTGTAGGTAAATATATCGATTTATCGAAGTGTACATATAATTTTTCTCTTGGTATTGCATTACTAATGCTGTCATAATGTGAAATAATGTTTTTAGCATCACTTTGTTGTGCACTAGTATATTGACAAGTTAAAAGCAAAATAGTAAACAGAAATCTGAAAAATAGTTTATGATGATTTGGAGCCATGATTAATATTAATTATGAATATATTGATTAACTCGGATAAGCTATTTTCTACACATCACTACAGCTTTAATTGCCAATTTAAAAATATAAAATTATTTCGAATACACTATTTACTGATGAAAGAATGTGTTAGTTGTAAAACTAATATAGTTGTTTATTGAAATCTGCAATACATCCCTAAACTTTCTTAACGATTTATTTATGAACCGTTAAAAATGAAAATTTACACCAAATGAGGGTGTAAAATTATCAAGTACTAACCTTAGGTTTTTATTGCTTCTAAAATGATAGTCGCTATTGGTATTACTTTCGTTAAAATAACTAATCAGGGGAAAAGAAAATTCAATATCCCATTTAGAAGTGGGCAAAAATGCAAAGCCAGGATTTAAACTTGCGCCAAAACCTTTAAAAGTATAATCTGTGCTGTATAAATAACCAGTATCATCTATGTTTTTATAGCTATTGATTTGGAAATTCAGGTTTGCTTGACCAAAGAATTTAAAGTTATCTTTTACGTGAATGTAATATCTTGTAAAAGGCGATAGGCCAAAATTTTCTTCCTTAAAACCAAAACTGCTCACTATAGTGCCAGTTTCGTTATCGTAATAATCATAGAATTCGCCATTTAGCTTTGAAACGTTATAATTAAACTCCATTCCGATTGCGAATTTATTATTTAAGAAATACCCAACTCTTGGGTTAATAGCTAGAGAATTTAAGCTGATAGCATTGGTGTTTTGGTTGCTTGTACCAAAACTAAAACTTAAGCCACCTAACGTAGTTCCTTTTTGGATTTGTGCATGGGTAACAAACCCGATGGCGCATATTGCTGCCATTAAGAATACTTTAATTTCCATATCGATTTCATTTGTGTGTAATCAATATTAATCAATATTTAGTATAATAACAATTATCGAGCAATCATTTGATAGAACTGGAATATGTGTAAGTTGTTGGTTTACTGTTGTAAACAGGAATATATTCACATTTAAATTTCTAAATGGTAAAGGAGATCTGAAAAGATATTTCTCATCTTAAACTTATTTAATTATTATTTTCATAGTTTTCGCTCCAAAATTACCTTGTGTATCCGTTCCTTCTATCCACATAGTGTAACTACCTTTACTGTCTGAAGAAAAGAATGAAAAATTTGCTTCTCCATTTTTGTTAGTTGTCAAATTAGGCTTCCAATAAATCGTTGACCTTAAATCTAGTTTCTTATCTTCTTTGCTATCTGTCATGTATTTTGGACTATAAAAGACTTTATTATTTCCGTAGGATAGGGGGCCATAATGATATAGGTTAGTTGGCTTATCTATATAAGGACCAATACCCTTTTTAGTAGTTATTTCTATATATGCATAGCTTATTAATCCCATCGCTTCTCTTTTTGCTTCCGCAAATGTTTTTATAAATGAGGCCTTATAGTTAGTGATTTTACTTGGGGATTTCATTATTTCAATGCCATTTACATCTTCTGCAGTATAGTTGACAAGATATTTTCTTAAAAAGGTATAATATTCATCTTGAGGTGCAAATTGTCCAGATTTAACATAGAAAAAATCAAGACTAACTCCATCTATAATGAATTTTACTATACGTTCATCTATCATGAACGTTTTGGTTGTGTTACCTACAAACTTGAAGCGAAACCCTTTAATGTTTTCTTCTAAGACATCTAAAAGTGTTTTCTTACCAGCTTTTTCCATGTCTTGATATGTTAATACTTCATCTGCCTTTCCAGGGCCATTTAAATTCTTCGAGCCTTTAATTGTTCTATTTCCTATAATTTCTACTTCTTTCAAATTAATTCCCTCAGTGAGATTTTTGCTCAAATTTATTTTGTTTTTAACCATGTTTATCGAAGTACTATCATTTATTTCAATATCATTTACGATCTTTCTTGTATACACATTTAATATAGGAGCTGGTTTGTACTCATTTATTTTTATGCCAAGAGTACCTTTTTTACTATTATTATTTAGTGCTTGAATTATAAATGAAGAATTTTCCATGACAGGGAAATCTCTAAAAGTAAAGTTGCCCATGTTATCTGTTTTCACCTTCATTACAAAAGAAGAATTATTAGTTGCCAATAAAATAACCTCGCTGTCTTTAGCTGGTTTATTCATGATATTAGTTACGTTTCCAGTAATTTCAAAATCTTTTTCCAATTCATATTGGGGCCTGCTTTTTAAATCCCAATCATAACTTACCCAACCCTGAGTTAAAACTAATGCATCTAGCGCATTGTGTTTTTCTTCGTTATATGGATTAAAATAATAGCCAGGATTCTCTATTTTGCCCTTTAAATCAGAATTTAATAGAAAATAGGTTAAAATGGTCTGATCATTTAAACTATCTTTAAGTACTTGTTTGTCGTCTGTAATAGCTATAGAAAATGAGCCTTCTATTGGTCTTCCGGTACTATCTGTTACCTTGACCTGAACAGGTATATGCTCCCTACTTCCGTAGGTTTCCTTAGTCAAAATTGTTTGTAAATTAAATTCGTTTTGCTGTTTTAAGAAGAAGCTTCTTTCATTTAGGATTCTTTTTTGGGCATCCATTAAGATTATCTGGGATATTCCTGAAGGGAAAATATTTTTGGCAACTTTTATGGTTTTGCTATTGGTATTTGGCCTTAAGATATTAACGAAGCAAATCACGCCCCGACTTTGACCCACCATTGTGATTTCTGGACTGGGTAACTGCGCAGCTATGGTAACAATTAAGGAATCTGATAAATATGGATTGCTTACCTGAAGAGATACACCTTTCGAACTAACTTTAGGTAAAATTACATTAGTTATTCCATTTGGCTTATTAATTTGGGCAACATAAAGTTCATTGGCTTTTGGTGTCATTAAAAAATAACCCATACCTTTATCATCTGATTCAAAATCAATTATCCTATTATTTTTAGAATCTAATATATTCCCGGTTATTTTTACCCCGTTGCCATTTTTATCTAAGGCCTTTATAGCCATCTTCTGTTGTTTATCAGCTAACCAATTTCCTCCTTCTGGTAAAAATTGGATGTCATATGTAGAATTACTTTTAATATGGGATGTGGATTTGTTACTTATAAATGTACTAGGTTTTATAACTGAATTATTTGTTGTATCCACAGAATTGATGTCAAGAATTGTTATTTCTTTCTTAAAAATAAAAATGTCATTAAAATTTTTCATCCAATTAGTATAAGCTCTAAAAGTGTAGCTTCCAGAGGGATATAGCTCTTCCTTTATTGCTAGCCCTCCCCAAGTAAGCCCTAATATGGTAGGCATTGAAAAAGATTGTACTACTTCTCCTTTTGTATTTACCATATCAAAATATATTAATCCACTAGCAGTTGAATAAGTATGTAAACCGGCCTCTACCAAATACCCTTTAAACCATATGGTATCTTTAGTTAAATATACTGATTTATCGAAGTGTACATATAATTTTTCTCTTGGTATTGCATTACTAATGCTGTCATAATGTGAAATGATGTTTTTAGCATCACTTTGTTGTGCACTAGTATATTGACAAGTTAAAAGCAAAATAGTAAACAGAAATCTGAAAAATAGTTTATGATGATTTGGCGCCATGATTAATATTAATTATGAATATATTGATTAACTCGGATAAGCTATTTTCTACATATCACTACAGCTTTAATTGCCAATTTAAAAATATAAAATTATTTCGAATACACTATTTACTGATGAAAGAATGTGTTAGTTGTAAAAGTATTAGATTTTTTTATTGAAATCTGCAATAAATCCCTGAACTTTCTTAATGATTTATTTATGAAACGTTAAAAATGAAAATTTACGCCTAATGAAGGACTGAAAGATTTAAATCCAAAGTTAAAAATATCCATGGAATAGTTATCCGATATATTTTCTTCAAACTTGATATCTGTATGCTGATATGAGATTAAACCAAAACCGAGTTCAATAGCTAGTTTTTGAGCTGGGAAAAAAGCAATTGATGGACTTATGCTCATGTTATAATTGGTGTTGTCTATTGGAATGGCATTGGTTTGTTCGATTTTACCAAATCCAACATTTGCATTAAATTGACTAAAGTACTTAAGTCTTTCGGTAATATCTATGTAATAGCGGGCAAATGCACCTAAGTTAGTATTTTGATTTTTTGCAGATTCGGTCACCAAATTTTTATCGTAATTCCCATTTGCAGCAGTAGTTCTAATGTAGCTGGAACTAGATTTCAAAAGGCTATAACTAGCATCTATTCCTACAGCGAAATTCCTTCCAATGAAATAACCAAACTTCGGACCAATAGAGAATTCATTTTGTTTGGTATTTGCATTAGTTAGTTTTGTATTTACAGTTAAAAAACTTAAGGAACCTCCAAGAATTTTGTTTCCTTTTTCTGTTTGTGCATGCACAGTAAATGTTACGGCAGATAATGCTACCATTAATAATAATTTTGATTTCATTTGTTTGTTGTTTTTTACGTGTATGTCAATAATAAAAAGAAATAACCATAAAACAACTATTTTTTTAGTTAAACGGATAAGGGATATTATAATCTGTTGAAAATCAACATAAAAAAAATGAGCTTCTAAGTTTTAGAAGCTCATTTTTCAAAATTATTTAATTAAAATATTACTTTTCATTCTCATTCAAAAAGACAAATTGGTGGTCGAACATATCTAGTTTAATCTTGCTGTCCTTATCTACTTTTCCAGCTAAAATCGATTTAGATAATTCATTCAAAATTCTTTTCTGAATTACCCTTTTCAATGGCCTTGCGCCAAATTGTGGGTCGTAACCTAATTCTGCTAACCAATCTAAAGCTTCAACACTAGCTTCCATAGTTATACCCATTTCGGCTAAAGTTTGTTGAACCTGTTTAAACTGTAGATCAACAATGTTTCTAATCTCGCTTCTTTGCAAAGGAGTGAACATAATCAACTCATCAATTCTATTTAAAAACTCTGGGCGAATGGTTTGTTTTAACACTTCAAACAAGTCATTTTTGGTTTTAGCAATAACTTCATCGCGATTTTCGTCATCCAATTTTTTGAAGTTATCTTGGATCAAATGCGCACCAATATTCGATGTCATGATGATAATCGTGTTTTTAAAATTCACTACACGACCTTTGTTATCCGTTAAACGACCATCATCCAATACTTGCAACAAGATATTGAATACATCTGGATGCGCTTTTTCAATCTCATCTAGTAATACAACTGAATATGGTTTTCTACGTACCGCTTCAGTCAATTGCCCACCTTCATCATAACCCACATATCCCGGAGGCGCACCAATCAATCTAGAAACAGCGTGTCTTTCTTGATATTCACTCATATCAATTCTGGTCATTGCATTTTCATCGTTGAATAAAAACTCAGCCAATGCTTTTGCCAATTCCGTTTTACCAACACCAGTTGTACCCAAGAAAATGAATGAACCAATTGGTTTGCGTTTATCTTGCAAACCTGCTCTCGAGCGGCGAATGGCATCAGAAATTGCTTCAATTGCTTCATCTTGCCCAGCCACACGTTTGTGTAACTCATCTTCCAAATTCAATAATTTCTCACGTTCACTGGCAATCAATTTCGTAACCGGAATTCCAGTCCAACGCCCAACCACACCAGCAATATCATCAGCAGTTACTTCTTCTTTAAGCATTCTGCTTTCGCTCTGTACGCTTTCTAAATCAACTTTCAGTTTTTCAACTTTATCTTGCGCTTCTTTAATCTTGCCGTAACGGATTTCTGCAACTCTACCATAATCTCCAGCACGTTCTGCTTGTTCGGCTTCTAGTTTATAAGCTTCGATTTGCTCTAGTTGATTATTAACAGCATCTACCAAGTCTTTTTCGCCTTGCCATTTGGCTTTCAATTCATCACGCTCCGCAGATAAATTGGCAATATCTTCTGAAAGCTCTTTTACTTTTTTATCGTCTTTTTCGCGTTTAATAGCCTCACGCTCAATTTCTAAACGCATAATCTCACGGTCTAAAGCATCTACATTTTCTGGAACAGAATCCATTTCCATACGCAATTTCGATGCAGCTTCGTCCATTAAATCAATCGCTTTATCTGGTAAAAAACGGTCGGCAATATACCGCTGAGACATTTCCACGGCAGCAATAATTGCTTCATCTTTAATCCTAACTTTGTGGTGGGTTTCATACCGCTCTTTTAAACCACGCAAAATAGAAATCGCATCTTGGGTATCTGGTTCTTCTACCATTACCTTTTGGAAACGACGTTCTAAGGCTTTATCTTTTTCTAAGTATTTCTGATATTCATCTAAAGTAGTCGCACCAATTGCTCTTAATTCACCTCTTGCTAAAGCTGGTTTTAAGATATTTGCTGCATCCATTGCGCCTTCGCCACCACCAGCTCCAACTAAAGTATGTATCTCATCAATAAACAAAACAATATCGCCATCGCTTTGCGTTACTTCTTTAACTACCGCTTTTAAACGCTCTTCAAATTCGCCTTTGTATTTGGCGCCTGCAATTAACGAACCCATATCTAAAGAATAAACGGTTTTGCTTTTCAAGTTCTCTGGCACATCGCCTTTTATAATTCTAAAGGCAATGCCTTCTGCGATAGCAGTTTTACCCACACCTGGTTCTCCAATTAAAATCGGATTGTTTTTCGTTCTACGAGATAAAATCTGGATAACACGACGAATTTCTTCATCACGACCTATAACTGGGTCTAATTTCCCGCTTTCAGCGTATTCGTTTAAATTACGGGCATATTTATTTAAAGCCTGATAAGTGGCTTCTGCATTTTGGTCGGTTACACGATTATCGCCACGTAAAGAAACAATAGCTTGTTTAAGGTCTTTTTCGTTTACACCTTGTTCTTTTAATAACTTTGATGTCGCATCATTAACAGCCAATAAGCCTAATAATAAATGCTCAACCGATACAAAATCATCCTTAAATTCTTTTAAATAAGAGGTAGCTTTTTGCAGCGCCGAGTTTGCACTCGATGACAAATATACATCGCCACCCGTCACTTTTGGTAGTTTTTCTATAGCGGTGGTTAAGTTTTGCTCAACCGTATTTAGGTTTACATTCAGTTTTTTTAGTACGTAGCTCACCACGTTTTCATCAACAGTTAGCAAACCTTTTAATATGTGTGCAGTTTCAATAGCTTGCTGCTGATTGCCCTGCGCTATTTCTGAAGCTTTTTGTATAGCTTCCTGTGCTTTGATTGTAAAGTTGTTGAAGTTCATATTTTTCTTTCATTCAAAACAAATGCCACATGTTTTTTGCTTCGCTAATCGGAAATTTTGTCTGTAAGAACTAAGTTTTAAAGACTAAATGGCTGTAAATAAGTAATTTATACTGAAAATTTGGCTGAATATTAAAAATTTTGAAAAATAATGTTGGTAGTTCTTGGCTTTTGTAGTCCTTCTTTCCATTACTAGCTCATCGAAAAAATGATACTTTCCATTTCAATAAGGTTTATATCACAAAGGCAGTAGTTCTTGGGTTGTGGCTAAAGCCTTTGCAATTGCAAAAAAAACCGTCGGTTAAAACTGTCGGCAATACGGATTTAGCTTTTAGAATTTGAAATAAATTCATTGCAGTTGGCTTCAACCAATTGTACAGGAAAAGCAAACTTGGCTTTAGCCAAACATAATTAATTGTAGATGGTTAAATGTATGTAAATAAGCAATTTAATCTGAAAGATTGTTGTGATTGTTTTTGAATAAATACGAACCCAATAAACAACCGACGCCAATTTGATAAAGTGAAATTAACAAGATGAGCGGATAGGTATGAATATCGTAAACGAAGAATTCTTTGTATTTTATGAAAATCAATAACATAGTCAACAACTCATCCGCTACCGCTATCACAGCTATAACGACAAGTGCTTTCAAAACAAGCCCTTTGAAAACTTTTAAATTGGGATGAAATAATTTGGCAAATACATAGCTCATACCAGCAAAAAGCAACGGAAAAAATACATAAGAGTTCACTTTCCATAGTGCTTGAGCAATTTCTTCTAATGAGTTTTTATAGAGTACATCTGCAGCAGCGCCTATTGTATTACTTAAAAGACGAACTATAATTAAACAAGCCAAGCTAAAAAACATTTTTTTTGAGCGTATTTTGGTAGCACTTTGCATGGCAAAATAGCATTGCAAATACAGCGGAATAGCAATCGGCAGAAACGATAATTTATCTGTCGAGATTCCAAATATTTCATCTGCATTACCCAACGTAACAAGTAAAATTATATAAACAATAAAAGCTAAAATGCTAAGAATAAATGAAATTATTCGCATTGCCTTATTTCTAAACCAAATAGTTAGTATAGAAGTTAAAATGGCAAAAAAGACTGTTAAAGTAGAAATTGCTAATAGTAAGTATATAAAGCCCATAAAAATTTGTTCTTTACGATGATAGGAATTTTATTTAATAAAAGGATATATTAAGATATGTTTTAGCATTTGAAAAACAGTGGAAGTAGCTTGCCTAATCCAGTCCTTCTTTGCGTTGTTGCCGATGCTTTTAGTGTCCATTTATCGGCAAAGAATCGGCATTTACTTCAGTAACCCTGCCTTCCGGACAGGCGGGGTTTATATCATAAAGGTAGTAGTTCTTAGCTGTGAATAAAGCCTTTGCAATTGCAAAAATTCTGTCGGTTAAAAACCGACGGCAATGAGAAAAGGAATATTGGATTTTAAAGGATTCCTTGCCGTTAGCTTCAGATAAATTAAGAATATGGCCATTATTAAATTATGGTAATTTTCTATAGCTATCTTTAAGTTTGTTTTAATTCTGTACCAAAAATTTGGCTTTTTTATAAAAGTTAAATAAAAAGGTCAGTAGCATACCGGTAAAAAGTCCGGCAAAATGAGCTACATGATTAGTGGAACCCCTTAAAAAACCTCTAATTGTAATATCTAAAATTATCAACAGAACTATTATAATGATAAACTTCCTAAGTTCGCTAGGTATTTTATTAGTGATAGCCATTGATATAACTATTCCCATAAAGCCGAATATAGCGCCAGACGCACCTACAGTAAGTAGATCATCGTACCAAAAATAACTCGCTAAATTTGCCGATACCCCTATTAAAATATAAGTCATAAAGAATTTAAACTTTCCTAGCAAAGGTTCTAATATGCCACCAAGACTAAATAAGAAAATCATATTTAGAAGAATATGAGGAAAATTGCTGTGTAAGAAAATTCCAGTAAATAATCTCCAATATTGCCCTTGCAACATATCTTTTGTATTAAGCGCTCCTGCAATCTGAAGGGTATGGCGATCGAAATCTAGAAATTCTCCAGAAATAAATACCATAAATAAATAGGCCAAAATGCTTGTGTTAATTATAGCTGATGTAACCCATATTTTTTTTGGGAGAAGAAAAATGTGAAAAAAATTTTTTAAGCTGTCAATCTTATAAGTGTTTAAAATTGGAATTTCCAAATAGAGCTTCGCATCATTCATTCTACGTTCTATTCTTTTTATTTCATTTAGATTTTTTTTTATTTCCTCATTTGCTGTTAGCTTAGTTTGTGCATAGCTCATTAAAAATTTATGCAGTTGTTTTTCATTGCTTCCATCTTTAATAATTATATCTCCAGAGCATTTTAATATTATGATACCATTTTTAATATTTATTGAAAGAGTCTTATAATTAGGTCTATATTCAGATGTGTTTATGCTAGCTCTTAAGCTTGATTCGTTAAAGAAGTCTACTTTCCACCCAATTATTTCGAGTGTTGTAGCAGCGATTGAAATATATTCTATAGAAGAATCCTCTATAAGTTCGATTTGCTTTGTAGCCATAAAATTCCGAAACTAAGTAACATTTAATGAGCAGATTTGTTGAATATAAATTGAATAGGTACAGTAAATATTATATAGCGTTTACAGAACCTATTTCAACTCCATTAGATATTCTCCAGCTTTTAGATCAAACTTCCCACTAGGCATTAATTTTCCATCAACTGTAATTGTTAATCCCCTTACCATAGCTAATTTTACTGTTGCTGAAGAGTTCGCAGGGATAATTACTTTATATTCAATTCCTTTTGGTGTCCTTTTCCAAGAAGAAACAATTTTCCCAAAAGGTCCATCATGAGTGGCCTCGAAAGAATTTAATCCTTCAACAAAATAAGGTTGTAGGATTACATTTTTAAACCCAGGTTGGTTTTCATCAGGCTTGATGCCGCCTGGTGCTTTGTATAACCATGCGCCAATTTCTCCAAACATGATGTGGTTCATAGAAATATCTGACTTTGCATCAATAGGCCAATTTTCATATAAAGTTGTAGCTCCATTGGCAATCCACCAACCCCAACTTGGGAATGTTTTTTGTGAAGCCACTTTATAGGCTATTTCTGCATAGCCATTTTCACTTAATGCATTTAAAATTGCTTTAGTACCTAACAAACCTACATCTAAATGCATTCCATCAGCTTCAACTCTTTTGGCTAAGTTTTCTGCTACTTTCCATTTAATATCTTCCGGCACGATCCCCCAAAATAAAGGAACACTTAGTTCTGTTTGCAAACCAGTGTTATAAATGCCAATAGTTTTATTCAAGTATTTAGCATTAAAGGCAGTTTTAATTTTTTCAGCTAATGCTGTGTAATTTTTATAGTCATCGGTTTTACCTAGAATTTTAGCCGTTTTAGCCAAAATGACAACATCTGCATAATAATAACAAGTTGAAGTAAGCTCTACTGGCGAAACAGATTTAACAGGAACCCAATCGCCCAAACCCCAAGAGGTTAAACCTGTTGGGTAGACCTTATCAATATGATTTACATATTTTTTAATATTCTCGTAATTATCCGCCAAGATCTTTTTGTCGCCATAAAAACGATAAATATTCCATGGAATAATAGCAATTGTACTGGTCCAATCTGGTCCATTTCCCCACTCATAACCCCAACCATCAGTCGGAATGATTGATGGTAAAACCCCATTTGGCTGTTGTTCGTCTCTATGATCGGCTAACCACTTTTCGTAAATCGTAATAGCATCATAACCATATAAACCAGTTTCTATGGCAATGGCTGCATCGCCTGTCCAACCGTTTTTTTCACGTTGTGGACAATCGGTTGGATAACCAAAGAGGTTTGATTTGTAGGAGTTATTAGTGGCGTAATAAATTTTGTCAATCAACGGATCTGACGCTTTTATATTTCCAGCTACAGGAACATCGCTGTGCATGAAATAGCCCACTAAATCTTCTTTTTTCAAATCAATTGGCTTACTTAAACTCACTTCTACATATTGGAAACCTTTGTAATTAAAATGCGGCATAAAACTTTGCTCACCTTTGCCACTTAAAATTAATATATCAGTTTGGAATGGATCTTTATCATCTGTTGGGCGATAGTGCACATCGATATTAGACATATCGGCTCTGCCATTGGCATATAAACGTTCGGTATGTTTTAATCTAACAATTGTACCCTCTGGACCATTAATTTTGATTTTACTTACGCCAGAAATGTTTCTACCTAAATCGAAAAGGTAAGTGGTATCGTCAAACTTTCTGATACTTTTGCTAGTAATTTCTTCTACGTTTCTAACTGGATGCATAGCTTGCGCAACAATTTGATTTGATGGTGCAGAGCGAAAAATCACCCTTTTCCATTTGCTATCGTCAAAATCTATAGTATTCCAGCCTTTTTGTTCTAATCTTGCATCGTAATGTTCGGCGGTGTAAATGCTATTAAAAATGATTGGACTTAATGCTGTTTTCCAATCCTTTGCAGATTTGATGGTTTCGCTAGTTCCATCAGTATAAGTAATTTTTAAATCCAAGCAAAAGGTTGGTCTATTGCGCCAAGGTGCTTTTTCGAAATCCCAAACTGCGGTACTTTGATGATTGTACCAACCATTACCTAACAAAACCCCAATTGCATTTTTACCAGCTTTTACTTGTTTTGTAACATCATAAGTAATATATAAATTTCTCCTGTCGAAACGGGTATACATCGGATCCATTCTATGGTTACCAACTTTTTCTCCGTTTAAAGAAAGTTCATATAATCCGCCTGCGGTAATGTAAGCTCGGGCAGATTTTATTTTTTTTGTTGTTTCAAATGTTTTTCGGAAATAGGGTGCGGGTTTTAACTGTACATTCTGGTTATCAGAAATCCATGAACCTTGCCAATTTTTGCTATGCATCATGCCCATTTCAAAACTTGCAATTTTTATTTTGGTAGATTTTACTTTGTTTTGATCAGCTATATCAACCCTCCAATAGTATTTAGTAAAAGGTTTTAGGGAAGAACCAGCATAAGTTTTTAAATTATCACTTGTTTGCAACCATCCAGTATTCCATTGTATAGCTTTTCCTTGTGCCAAAGCTATAGAATCAGTATCAACCAAAATCCTGTAGGCAGTTTGTTTGGCTCCATTTCTTTTATCATCCATTTGCCAAGTAAAACGAGGGTTTGTATTATCTAAGCCAATCGGATTTACCAAATATTCTGTTTTTAGTGACTTAATATTTGCAGTTTGAGCGAAGCTGAAAAGGGGAGAAGCACAGAGAATTAAAAAGGAAAGCTTCAGGAATTGACTTAGCATTGGATATTGGGTTTTTGAATAACTAAGGTATTAAAAGTGAGCTTAAAATAAGAGAAGATGGATGTAAAATGTTTGGGCATAAAAAAGCACCATCAATTTTTGATGGTGCTTTTAATATTATTTATAGGTCTTTAGCCTAAAATTTCTTTTAATTTCTGAGTTTGATGGTCAGCTAATTTTTGTAGTGGACCAGAGGCCAACATTTTCATCATCATGTTTAAATCTGCAGAAATAATATGTTTTGCAGTTGTGCCGCCATTATCGTTTGGTTCAACCGTCCACTTTAATTCCACATCAAAAGGTGGCTTTTCTGTTGGTATAGCAATAATTTCGCTGTTAGGTAAACGACTAGAAATTTTAATTGCCAGTTTTGCCATGTTTTGTATAGTAAAACTAGCTTCGTCTGTGGTAGATGACCAATTGTAAATGTTCTCTGGCATTAATTGCTGATGATTATTTAAATCTTCTAAGAAATTATATACTTTATCTATCTGCAAATTTATCTCAACACTACTTTCAATTATTGTCATAATATTTTTTTATGGTATTTCAACTCCCAACTATTAACTTAAAACTTCCTTACCCCATTCTGATGGGTTTTCTCTCCACTTATTTAATAATTCTATTTCGTTTTGCGCAATAAAACTATGTTCTGCAGCATAGCTGATCAATGATAAATAATTTGATAATGTAGAATAACGGCATTTCGCAGCGGCAAAATTCTCATCAGCTTGATTAAAACCATAAGTGAAAATGGCTACCAAACCCGCTACAGATAATCCTGCTCCACGTAAAGCATCAACAGCTTGTAAGCTGCTTTTTCCTGTAGAAATTAAATCTTCGACAACCACTACACGTTGCCCCTCAATAATCTCTCCCTCAATTAAACTTCCAGTGCCATGCTCTTTTGCTTTTGATCTAACATAAATAAATGGTAAACCTAATTCTTGTGCCACTAAAACACCTTGTGGAATACCAGCAGTTGCCACACCGGCAATTACATCAACTGCACCAAATTCTTCTTGTATCAGTTGAGCCAATTTTTGGCGAATATATGTTCTTACAGACGGATGTGACAAAGTAATGCGGTTATCGCAATAAATTGGAGATTTCCAGCCTGATGCCCATGTAAATGGGTTATTTGGTTGTAGTTTAACGGCTTTAATTTGTAATAAAAATTCAGCTACCTTTAATTCAATATCACTTTTATTATACATGCTCCAAAAATAATGATTTTATATTTATGATAGTACTTTCTTTACGGTATAAAGTGAAGTTATTTAAATTAGAAAAGTTCAACCTGTTGAAGTAGAGTATCTTGATTTGTTAACATTTAAAGAGAATTCAATTTTAGGTTTAGCTATTCATATCTTTCTTTAAAAATCATAAGACAATTGATAATTTTTTAATACTTTTAGTGCTATGGTTCTAATTGGAATAAACCATAACATTAGCCTATTGCATTTAAATGCAGCCCTGAAATCTATTACCTAGTATGAAAAGCTACCGAATTTATATTAATAATGTCTCATTATCTGTAACAGAATCTGCGCCAAAAGCAGTGGATAAAAGCCAACTGCTCAATGTAGAAAATTTTGATTTTTTAGCTTTTTACAAGAGCCTTAAAAAGAATAACAGCAACGCTTATTATTTAGAAAGCAGCGATCCTAAAGTGGTTTTTAGTACTATAAAAAAGAAATTAACTATTATTAAGGCAGCAGGTGGATTGGTAACCAATGCTAAGGGAGAATTTCTATTTATCTTCAGAAATAAAAAGTGGGATTTACCAAAAGGAAAAGTAGAAAAAGGAGAGAAAATAAAGGCTACTGCTGTTAGAGAGGTTGAAGAAGAATGTGGGGTTAAAATTGAGAAGCGTGAAGAGCGTCTTTGTAAAACCTATCATATTTATGAATTGGGAAACAAAATCATATTAAAACGTACAAGTTGGTATAAAATGTCGGTAAAGGGTTCTCCAAAATTAATTCCGCAAACTGCAGAGGGAATTACAACTGCCTCTTGGGTTGCAAAAGATGGAATTGCTGCAAAACTTAAGAATACTTACCCTTTAATTTTAGAAGTTTTAAAAGCAGAGCGTTTGGTTTGAAGCTAATCTTCATTTTGTATTTTAAATTAATCGCTTATTTTCGCTACTTAGGCTAATGATAGGTTGTTAATGAAGTTTAGGGCTAACATTAATTTTAGTACTGCTATGTTTTTCAAAAAAGTAAGGTACCTGATTTACTATAAGAAATCTATTACTTCTTTTGGAACAAATGGACTAACGTCGCCATTGTTTCTTAAAATATCTCGAACAATTGTAGAGCTTATGGCAGAATATTCCGGTTTGCTTAACAATAAGATAGTTTCCACTTCAGGCATCATGGTTTGATTAATTTGGGCAATTGCTCTTTCGTATTCAAAATCTGATGCAGACCGAATTCCCCTCACCATGTATTTTGCATTTATTTTTCGGCAGAAATCAACTGTTAATCCTTCATATAACTGTACATCGACATTTTGGTTTGCTGAAAAAATAGTTCTTACCATTTCTTCTCTTTTTTCTGATGATAGAAAGTTTTGTTTCGAACTATTTAAACCAATTCCAACCACAATTTTATCGAATAATGGCAAAGCTCTTTTTAAAATATCAACATGGGCAATGGTAATTGGATCGAATGAACCTGGAAATAAAGCAATCTTCATAAGGTAAATATATAGGTTTAAGCTGAAAGCTGAAAGACCAATGATTAAAGGAGATCTTAGTAAGAGGTAAAAAAGATTAGATACCTCCTCCCTGTACTCTTTCAATATAGCGGCTAAACTATAGAGCTAACTTTGTCGAAAAAACTAAATGAACTGTTACCATATTTTCTAACCTCGGTAAAACCAGGTAGCAGATTTAATTTTAAAAATGGCGGATGTTCAACGATCAAAGTTCCATTAGCTGTTAATAGATTATGGTCCATTACAAGTTGCGGTATTGTTGGTATATTGGGTAAATCATAAGGTGGATCAGCAAAAATAATTTGATATTGATTGGTATCTTGAGCTAAAAACTTGAAGGTATCTGCCTTTTTTGGTTCAATTTGAGGTAAATCAAATTTCTCAGCAACAGCTTTTATCCAAGCTACACAGCCATGATGTTTATCAACAGCAGTAACATGATTTATACCTCTAGAGGCAAATTCGATACAAATACTTCCAGTACCACTAAAAAGATCTAAAACATTACAATCCTCAAAATCGTATGTGTTATTTAAGATATTGAATAGAGCCTCCTTTGCCATATCTGTAGTTGGTCTTACAGGTAAATTTGCAGGGGCATTAAGTTGCCTTCCTTTGAGTTTTCCTCCTATAATACGCATTGGTTTAGGGCTAATAAGTTACTGTAATAATGTAAAGGCATATCCTCTAGTATTTGCTGATCCAAATCACTGTCGACATTTAAAAATTCAACATCATTGAAATATTTGAGCATACAATTGTGTTTCTCATCACTTTCGTGGACAATTCCAGATAAGAATACAGCCGTCTTTTTTGTATCCATTTCCAATTGATTAATGATCAATAGTAAATAATAATTAAATTCTTCTATTTGCTCTATTTCGTAGCATTGCTGAAAAACAACCTGCTGGTTATTGATGAAAACTGCATTGAAAGAGCCCACAGAAAAATCTAATAGTAGGGATGTTTCTTTTAATTGCTCAGCAATGGTAATTAAGCCGGTATTTTCTTGTAATTTTTTAGCGGTTGGAAGATATTGTCTAAGCAAAGAATCCAGATTTTTTGAAACTGAAAATATGCTTGTAAAATCAAAATGCGGTTGTAGTTGCGTATAAAGTTTATCGCTTAAATTTGGGAATAACTTAGCATGTGATTTTAGACTATAATCATCATAAAATACATTAGGTACAGCAATTGAATTTGGCGTAGGTATGGCTATTTTAACTTCTTGATAGGGTAAAGTTAAATAAGTGTCGTTTTTGAAACGTTCTGTTAATTTTAACATTACATCTTCACACTCTTGCTCATCATAAACTGCAATAATCTTCTTACTTAGCTTATTAATAATGGCATAAGAAAAACTGTCAGAACCTAATTTTACCAACAAATTACAGCTTGTGGCTGTTGCAGGATCAAATTCGGGATCGATTAATAAGATGGAATTGCTGTTATTCATCAGTGCAAAAATAATTCTTTTTTCTATAACATTACCATTGCATCTTTGCTAAATGGATAAAGCCAACAGTATTGCCAATTCTTACCCGTTCGAACCTACAGCAGAACAATTGGTTTTTTGCACAAAGGCTGCATACTTTTTACGGCAAACTGCTACCCTCAAGTGTTTTATTTTACGCGGTTATGCAGGTACTGGTAAAACAACATCGGTTGCTGCTTTGGTAAAAGCTTTACCTTTTTTTAGGTTAAAAGTGGTGTTGTTGGCACCTACGGGTAGGGCTGCCAAAGTAATTAGTAACTATACAGGAAAACGGGCATTAACCATCCATAAAAAAATATACAGAAAAAAAAATGCGGTCGCTACAGAAGTGGCTTTTCAGTTGGCACCTAACTTAGCAGAACACACCCTATTTATTGTAGATGAAGCTTCTATGATAGCCGATGAATGGAATCCTCAAAATGGATCTTCATTTTTAAAAGATTTAATTGAATATGTATATCAAGTAGAGCCTACGGGAAAGGATAAAAACTGCTCGCTGTTATTTGTGGGTGATACTGCTCAATTACCTCCTGTTGGCAGCTTAGATAGTCCGGCTTTGAACGAAAAATACCTTAACGATAAATTTGGTTTGGATGTAACTACCGTTGAACTAAAGGAAGTGGTTAGACAAGAAAAAAAATCTGGTATTTTAGCTAATGCCACCATGTTACGTAAATTAATTAATGGCTATACCGATGGCGAAATAGTACTGCCAAAATTTGTGACTAAAAATTACAAGGACATTTTTAGCATGACAGGGATTAAGCTAGTTGAAGGTTTAGAGTATGCGTACAGTAAATTTGGGATTGAAAATTCTTTGGTGGTTTGCCGATCAAATAAATCTGCAAATGTGTATAACAACCAAATTAGAGCCAGGTTACTTTACCGAGATGAAGAACTAAGTGGTGGCGACCAAGTTATGGTGGTAAGGAACAACTATTTTTGGCTTCCTGATAATCCTGATACCGCTTTTATCGCCAATGGAGACATGGCGAAAGTGATTAGGGTACGTCGAGAAGAGGAACGCTATGGTTTGCGCTTTGCCGAAGTTAACTTAGAATTTTTAGATTTTCCGGAAGCAGGTACCATTACCTGTAAAGTAATTTTAGATACTTTACAAGCAGAAACACCAAATCTACCTCAGGATAAAAATAAACAGCTTTTTGAGGGACTAATGTTAGATTATGAACACTTAAGTAATAAAAAAGAGAGGATGGAGGCCATAAAAATCGATCCTTATTACAATGCACTACAAATTAAATTCGCATACGCGGTAACTTGCCATAAAGCACAAGGCGGACAATGGGATGCTGTTTTTGTAGATCAAGGTTATTTAACTGATGAAATGATTGATCTTGACTTTTTAAGGTGGTTGTATACCGGGTTAACTAGGGCAAAAAAAGAACTGTTTTTAGTAAATTTTGCTCAAAATCTATTTGCAACCTCTCAAGAAGATTTTTAAGAAATAGGTAAAAGTATGGTAAACGCCGTACCTAAGCCTTCTGCACTGCTAACTAATAATCTACCTCCATGCTGTTCTATAATTCTTTTAGAAATATGCAAGCCTAAACCAATAGATTTTTCTCCATTTAGCCCAAGTCTGCCAGCTTCAGAAAATTGATTGAAGATAGTTGGCCGTAGTTTTTCCGGAATTCCAATTCCGAAATCTTCAATCATGATACAAATGTTTGCCTCTCTTTTTGATAAAGCGATAACAATAGGTTTATCTTCAATTGAAAATTTTATGCCATTACTAATCAAATTATCAATTACCCGCTCTAACCTAGAAGGATTGATATTTGCATAGATTTCAGTTGAATTATCGTTCAATAAGACTTCTCTATTTGAATTTAAAGTCCATTTTTTAACGATTCTTCTCATATATGCAACCATTTCAATTTGCTTTGCCTGCAAATCTGATTGATCGAATTTTGCGACTTCAATAAGGTCTTTGATAATTTCATTTGCTTGTATTGCAGCAGATTTAATCATCTTAATCTCTGTATTGTGACCATTATCTTCCATCAGTAAAAGTGTACTTAAAGCTTCAATATTGCTTAATGGGTTTCTTAAATCATGTGCAACAAAACTCAATATTTCTCCTTTTTGAATATTTAATCGCTCAATTTCTAAATTTTTCTGTTCTAGTTCTTTAAGTTGAGTAAAATGCTGCGACTTAAAATAATAACTATATCTAGAGGAGCAAAGTAGGATAAAACCAAGTATAAATCCAGCTACTAAATTCAATATCTTTTCATGAAAATCGAGTTTGGGGAGTACCATTCCTACTAGGAACATTAATACGACTGTAGTTGATATGATAATTATGTCTGGATATTCTACTGCAAAAAACAAACTCACTACCACAATGCCTACTAAGAATAAGGTTAGTGTATTTTTAGTGTTGTGTTGAGAGATGATATAACTGGCAATAAAGGCAATCAAAAGAATAAATACAACAAAAGAAAGCGTAAATATTTTCTTTTGCCGTCTATTCCAAGAATTATTGATCAAGGCAAATCTCGATAGGATGTAAAAGAGTAAAGAACCCGAAATTTGAAACCAATTGTTTATAGAATGTTCTTGGTAACCTTTAATTGTTGAAGTTTCTTGAAGGTAGGTATAAGTAATTAACCTTATCGAACAAGCAATGATAAACAATATCATGCTTAAAATTTTAACCTGCTTTATATTAGCTGTTGCGTAAAATTCTTTAAAAGCTGTGGCGAATTTAAGGGGTGTTTTAAAGGTAATTAATGCAAACAAAATAAAACAATTAGGGGATCATAAAAATACGAAAAGTACTATTTTAAATTAATTTTTTTTGATCTTTTATACGCAAAAAAGTGATATCAGATTTTTGGAATCAAAAAGCCATCAGTTTTAGACCGATGGCTCTTGTGCATCAAATAAATAAATAAATAAAAAAATTACTACTTATCCGGTTACTCGTACGTTCTCAGCTTCAGGGCCTTTTTTGCCTTCTTTCACTTCGTACTCAACCGTTTGTCCTTCTTGCAGAGATCTTTGTCCTGAAGACTGGATTGCAGAATGGTGGCAAAATATATCTTTACCGCCTTCTTCTGGGGTTATAAAACCAAAGCCTTTAGCATCATTAAACCATTTTACTGTACCTGTCATAACTACTTATTATTAAATTAAAAAGTGAAGATAACAATTTCAATATAAAAGCTTAAATTATTTTCATAGAATTACAATTAATTAACGCATTATTTTAAAAAAATTAACAGCTAAGTATTAAATGTTAAAATTGTAATATTTGAAGACTTTATTTTTCTTTCTTTAAATGGAGGTAGATCAATAGATTCATCAAAATAAGATCCATGCCGTAAAAAACATCTTCAACTGGTATAGTTAATATTCTTAAGCCAAATATCTCATTGTTGTTGTACCAAACTACGGGTGCATCCAGGCCAGTACCTGTTAGTAAACCATTTACAATTAAAAAAGGGAAAAGTAAAACACCATATATGATGTAGAACTTGGCTAACCAATCTACTTTAATTACAAATTTTGCTAAAATTAGCAGCACTGCCAATAAAAAAAACGTTGTTGCAGTATAAATTTTACCTAAACTAAGCAACCCTATTATTAAGGCAACCACAATAAAAGAAATAGTGATGATCTTTTCGGTTTGCGGAGGTACTGATTTTTTAATAAATAGGTTTAGGCAATGATAGGTAAATACACAAGAATAGGGGATACAGAAGAAGAATAGTATTTCTTCTAGAGGAAGATTGGCAATGTTTAGGCCAATTAAATAGGTTTGATTAAAGCCCCAAACACCCAAATTCGTAAAATATACATCCCACAAAATGAAAATTAATCCAGTTATAATTACTGCTGGAAAAAATGCTTTCCAAGTTTTATAAAAATTTAGTTTAGGGTGGAAGGAAAAAATAAAGGGAACGATGATTGTAAAAAAATCGATGAGTAGATAAGTGTACTTCATTATGTGGCTTTATGTTTACTCTCAATAAAATATTTAAAAGGCACCCATAGCATTCCAAAACATTCGCCATCTTCTTTGTTAATGTGCTTATGATGCATTTTATGAGCTCTTCTAATCGCTTTAAAATACCAATTGTTAGCATTTCTGAAGATTTTAAAGCGCTGGTGGATAAAAATATCGTGTACAAAGAAATAACAAGCTCCGTAAAGCGTAATACCTATGCCAATGCATAGCGCAATGTTATTGCCATAAAAAGAACCCAAGGCCAAACAGATAATGCCTGGTATGGCAAAAATGAGGAAGAAAAAATCGTTCTTTTCTAAAAATCCCTCACTTTCTTTATGGTGATGATCTTTATGCAAAAACCAAAATAAACCGTGCATTATGTATTTATGCGTTAACCATGCAACAGCTTCCATGGCAATAAATGCTGCCAAAACAATTCCAATATTAATAACTACGTTCATTGTTAAATATTTGAAGGTAACTCTCTAAAACTTTGCTAAAACAGATTTTTAACCAAGCTGTATATTTATCTGGGTTTTGGTTAATATCTTGTTCCAAATCTTCCATTTTTATGTATTGATAGGCGGCAACTTCACTAGTATTGATAATTGGTTGTTCATCACTCAGCCCAAAAAATACATGATCAAATTCATGCTCTGCAATGCCATCTAAAAAATCTGCTTGGTAAATAAAGTTAAACCCATAGTGTAACTCGCACTTCATTCCCATTTCTTCCTGTAATCTTCTGTGTGCGGCAACTATAGTCTCTTCACCTAAACGGGGGTGGCTGCAACAAGTGTTGGTCCATTTGCCTCCAGAATGATATTTATCTAAAGCTCGCTGTTGCAATAGCAATTCGCCCTTACTATTAAAAATAAAAACCGAGAAAGCACGATGGAGTTTGCCTTCTAAATGGGCTTCCATTTTGGGCATAATTCCAATTTCATTATCGTATTGGTCTACAAGTATTACGTTTTCTATCAACCTTTTAATTTTTTAATTTCTTCTTTAGTACAATATTTTGAGGAAGATAAATAACTGATAATCCTACCCTTCAAATTTTCGTCTTTAACGGTAGTAATCTTACTGATCAAAACTTCCTTATCGTTTTTAATGGAATTGTCATAGCCTAAAAAACCAGGTAAATTGGTTTGTATAGAAAATCTCAAAAAGCGCATCTCCATATCGTTTGGGTCAAGCTTTATAGCGGCTTCAATTAAGTTTTTCCCTTTTTTAAATTTGCTGAGTTTACTAATAGGATTAAACGCATATTTTGCTTCCATCATATCTGCAGCGCCTTTATAACATACAAAAATAGGAGATGATTTTGTATTTACCTTTTCTAATAAATTAGAAAGCTTTTTAGATGCTGCCTCATTGTCTGCTGCTTGATAATATAAGTTTCTCAAGTTAGTAACCTCAAGCTCATTTGCCGAAACAATATTGATCATCAGAAAAAGTTGGCAGAACATCATCAATCTCATAATGCATTTATTTTATAGCGAATCATCGAATCAAACATTAAACCAAATTTATGTCCGTTTGATATTCTAATTCTATCTTTCATCACCTTTTCTGCTGGTACTTTTTTTATTTTATGTAACAGTTCTTTGTAATAGATATATGCTAAATAAACACCTCTTCTAGATGATCTTGGTAATTTTTTGATGCCGATTAAAGCTTCTTTAAATTCATTATCAATTTCAGCTTCTATATTTTTTTTGTCTTGGTTAGAAAACTGATCTAAGTTAACATTTGGAAAATAAGTTCTGTTCAGTGTTTGGTAGTCTGCGTTAATATCTCTTAAGAAATTAATTTTCTGAAAAGCAGAACCTAAAGTCATAGCCGCAGGTTTGAGTTCTTGGTATTCAGTTTTATTGCCTTTGGTAAATACATGTAAACACATTAAGCCAACAACTTGTGCAGAACCTAAAATGTATTCTTCATATTTTTGAGGAGTATAGGTAATCTGCAACAGGTCCATTTCCATACTTTTCAAAAAAAGATCAATTAATTCCATTTCTATTTGGTATTCATTAACCACTTTTTGAAATGAATTAAGCACTGGGTTTAAACTTATTTTTTGATCGATAGCCTCATAACAATCCTGTTTAAATTTAGCCAATAATAATACTTTATCATAATCATGAAAACTGTCAACAATTTCGTCTGCTAAACGTACAAAACCATATATTGCATAAATGGGTTGACGCAGTTCTTTATTTAAAAAGTAAATTCCTAGCGAAAAACTGGTACTATACCTTAAAGTAGTCAGCCTACTACATTCAGCAGATAATTTATCAAATTTTTCTTTCATACAGTATGCTTAAGGTATTTGGTTAGTTGTTTGGCGGCTACATTTCCAGAAATTATAGATGGCGGAACACCAGGGCCTGGAACTGTTAACTGACCCGCGTAAAATAGATTGTTTATTTTTTTGTTTTTTAAGGATGGTTTAAGATTAGCCGTTTGTAAAAGTGTATTAGCCAATCCATAAGCATTTCCTTTGTAAGAATTGTAATCATTAACAAAATCAGAGATGCAATAACTTTTTTTATAATCGATAAAACTTCTGATATCTTGATTTGTGAATTTTTCCAGTCTATCCATGATCATTTCAAAGTATTGTTCTCTTAACATTTCACTATCTTCGATATTAGTAGCTAATGGCATTAATATAAATAGGTTTTCATTTCCGGCTGGTGCAACACTATTATCAGTTTTAGATGGGCAACAAACGTAAAATAAGGGCTTAGTTGGCCATTTTGGATCTCTATAAATTTCAATAGCATGTTGTTTTAAATCTTCATCAAAAAATAAAGTATGATGATGGATTCCTTCTAGCTTTTTACTGACTCCTAAATAGAAAATTAAGCTCGATGGTGCCAATACACGTTTGTCCCAGTATTTTTCGTCGTAATTTCTATATTGATCGCCTAATAATTTCTGTTCTACATGATGATAGTCTGCTGAGGCAATTATACCATCGTAATTTGCTGTTCTTTTAGCAGTTCGGATTTGGGTAATTTGCTTATCGATAATATTAAAACTATCAACTGCTTCATTTAAATAGAAATTTGCTCCCTGTTTTACAGCAACATCTTTCATGGCGTCTATTACAGTTCCAAAGCCACCTTTGGTATACCAAGTCCCTAACTTTAAACCAGCATAATTCATTAAACTGTAAAGGGCTGGTGTATCTTCTGGCATTGCTCCTAAAAACAATACTGGGAACTCCATTAAAGCGATTAGCTTCGGATTTTTGAAGAATTTTTTGACGTGTTTGCTGAAATTGGTAAAAACCTGTAGTTTAAATATGCCTTTCATCAAATCTTTATCAATAAACTCAGTTATAGACAAGCCTGGTTTATAAACTAGCTTTTCGATGCCAACTTTATATTTATAAGCGGCTTCATCTAAAAATTGCTTCAATTTGGTAGAACTCCCAATCTCTATCGATTCAAACATTTGGCATAGTTCCTCAAAATTAGCAGGTACATGCATGATGTCATTTTCTCCAAAAACGATAGAGAAACCAGGGTCTAATAATTGAAGTTCATATAAATCTTTTGTTTGGTAGCCAAAATCATTAAAAAATTGATCAAAAACATCAGGCATCCAATACCAACTAGGTCCCATATCAAAAACATAACCATTCCCAGTTCTTAGTTGCCTTGCACGTCCACCAATGGTTTCATTTTTCTCGTAAACATCTACCTTAAAACCCTCTTTGGCTAAATATGCAGCAGCACTAAGGCCAGCGAAACCAGCACCGATAACCGCAATCTTTTTAGTATTTTCTGGCTTAATTGGCATGTAAAAGATTTTTGATAGCGAGTTCTAATTCTGCAATAGATTTGAACCAATTTATATTATTAGCGAGCTGTAAATTATCAATTAATTTACTATTTCCTGCTAAATGTATCTGTGTAGTTGCAAAAGTCTTACTTAAACTGTTCAAATAGTGATCAGCTTCAACAGTTGGCCTTAATCTTACCATAAAAAGTAAAATGTTGCTGATGTTATTATTAAGCATTGCATCTTGTACAGAACCAAAAGGAACTCTACTACCTAAATAAATTACTTTATGACCAGCTTGCCTTAACACATAATTTGCAAATAATAAGCCGATGTCATGCTCTTCGTCTTCTGGTAAAAACAGGAGCCAAGTTGATTTTGTTTGTGTTTTAAGTGGGATTTGGCTAATAGCAACCATCAGTTTCTGTTTAATAATCGCAGAAACAAAATGTTCTTGGGCTGGGCAGATATGATCCATACGCCACATTAAACCAATGCGCATCAATAAGGGATAAATTACAGATTGATAAGTTGTTTTTATGCCATGTTGTACAATACACAGATTAATTATTTCATCAAATTTAAGCTCATTATAGGCTAAGCCAAATTTTAAAAGCTGTGAAATATAATATTCGTATTGAGCAACAGCCGAAATAGTTTGGTCGATCTCCTTTTTTAATAGCTGATCTATCTCAGTTTCTGATAGAGAACAGACCTGGGATATTTTTAATCCAGATTGATTTAAACTAACGATATTAAGCAATTTTCGCAATTGATCATTATCATAGAAACGAGTATTACCTGCAGATCTCATTGGTTCTAAAGCATGGTATCTTCGCTCCCAAATCCTGATGGTATGGCTGGGTACGCCTGATAATTGCTCGAGATCAGAAATTGAAAATTTCATTTTGTCTAAATAATATTAAAAATATTTAGACAAATATAAATTAGTTTATGATTTAGCCACAATCTAATTTTAAACAGTATTCTCTAAAGGAGTATGTACTTGTTTTGTTGCAAAAAAAAAGCGGCATGTCTTTTAAAACATGCCGCTTTTCATATCAGGATTGAAATCTATTTTATTTTTATTTCATAGTCCATTCTAGCTTGGATGCCCGAATTTACAATTGCTTTTTGCATCTGTTTGTAAATTAAATAGTTTTCTCCCAGTTCTTTTTTGGTGTAATAAATGCTGATATTATCCTTTGCATTACTTAAAAAAGATTTTAATGGGTCTATTTTTTCTGGGTATTCTACCACTTTAAAATCTTTAAGTTTTGCTTTTTTGGCTGCAGATTTAATGGCATCGTTAAAACTACCCAATCTATCAGCTAAGCCAATTTTTACCGCATCGGTTCCAACCCAAACATGGCCACCACCAACGCTATCTACTTGTGCTTTTGTTTTCTTTCTTCCATCGGCCACTCTAGTAATAAAACTGTCGTAAACGTGGTTTACATCATTCTGTATAATAAATCTTTCGCCAGCAGTTAATGGTCTATTAACGCTCATAATATCTGCATATTTGCCGGTTTTAACGCCATCAAATGTAATTCCTAACTTATTGTTTAATAGATTTTGGAAGTTTGGAATAATTCCAAAAACACCAATAGAACCAGTTATTGTATTAGGCTGTACAAAAATACTATCAGCGGCACAGGCTATGTAGTATCCGCCAGATGCGGCAACATCACCAAAAGAAGCCATTACTGGTTTTATCTTTTTACTTAATATAATCTCTCTCCAAATCACATCACTAGCTAATGCACTACCTCCGCCAGAATTTACCCGTAAAACGATTGCTTTTACATCATCATCCAATCTAGCTTTTCTAATAGCTCTCGAGATACGTTCTGAACCAATCTGCTCATCAGAACCTTCGCCACCAACAATATCTCCATTAGCATAAATTATGGCTACTTTATTTTTGCTAGAACCTGTTTCTGCAGGTAAATTACTAATATAATCATTAATGCTAATCGTATTTACCGTTGCATTTTTGTCTTTGCCAGTAATGCTTCTTAATTCCTCTAAAACCTCGTCTTTATACTTTAGAGCATCTACCATTTTATAAGCTAAAGCATCTTTTGGTAGTCTAATTTTGTAATCACCAGCAATGGCAAATAAGCTGTCCTTATTAATTTTTCTGGTTTCGGCAATGCCATTTAAAAAGGTTTGGTACAAGCCACCAACGTAAGCAGTTACTTGTTGGCGATTATAATCGCTCATTTTTGTTTCGATAAAAGGTTCTACCGCACTTTTGTAGTTACCTACACGGATAATTTGTGCTTCGATTCCTAACTTATCTAAAGCACCTTTAAAAAACATCAACTCAGAACTAAATCCTTTAAATTCTAAAGCTCCTTGTGGGTTTAGGTATACTTTATCAGCTGCTGAGGCTAAATAATAAGCCCCCTGAGAATAAACTTCGCTGTAGGCAATAATCGGTTTTTTACTTTTTTTGAAATCGATAATGGCGTTCCTAACTTCGAGCATGGTAGCCATACCAGCATTTGGCGCACTAACATTAATATAAATAGCTTCGATATTGTCGTCGCTTTGGGCTTTCTTTAAAGCTCTGATAATATCATTAAATCCAACACTTTTGCCTTCGCTACCTCCTATAATAGGGATGCCTGCTAATGAATTTTCTGGAGTACGTTCTGTTATGGCCTGATCTAGCTCTAGATATAAGACCGAATTTGATTTAACAGCAACAGCTTTATCTTCACCAATAGATGATATGGCGCCGACAATGATGACCATAAAAAGGATAACAATAACGAATGTAGAAATTACAATTCCGACAACTGTAGCAAAAACATATTTAAAAAATTCTCTCATGTGCTAGGTAAATATTTAATTTGTAAATATATAAAACAGATTGGGCATCTTATACTAAATTTATGCGCTTTAACTTTGGGTTAAAATCTGTTATTTTTAAATAATATGGAGTTAGATTTAAGAAAAACGTATTTGTTACTAGGTAGTAATTTAGGAGATAGAGAATTATATCTAACAGATGCCATTAAACTGATTGAACAAAAAGTTGGAGTTGTTTTTGTAAAATCTGCAATTTATGAAACTGAGGCTTGGGGTAAAACTGATCAGCCTAGATTTTTGAATTTGGCTTTAGGTGTACAAACAGCTTTATCAGCAATAGATTTGCTCCATACAGTATTAAAAATAGAAGAGCAACTAGGCCGAGTCAGGCACGAAAAGTGGGGCTCGAGATTGATAGATATTGATGTTGTTTTATATAATGATGAAGTAATTGATATTGGAGATGAACTTAAAATTCCTCATCCAGAAATGCAAAACCGTAAATTTGTAATGCAACCTTTAGCCGAAATTGCGCCAAATGAAATGCATCCGATACTAAAAAATAGTGTATCAGAAATATTAAAAAATTTAAACGATACTTTATCTGTAGCGAAAAAATAATTTCTTAATTTTACATTAAATGATTGATTCAAATAAAAACAACCAACCTCTTGATCTTTCTTATTTGAGAGATATGTCTGGCGATAGCGCAGATTTTATGATTGAAATGTTGGACGCTTTTCAAAAGCAAACTCCTATTTACATGGCCGATTTACAAAAAGCTGTTGATGCAAGAGATTGGAAAGCAACTTCTGAGTGCGCTCATAAAATGAAACCAACATTTTATTACGTAGGTAGAGAAGATGTAAGAGATCACATGCAAGAGATTGAGCGTAATGCTCGTGAGTTAAAGGATATAGAAAATATTCCTGCCGCATTTGAGGAGGCTAAAGCATTTGTAGAAATTTTATACAGACAGCTTGATGAAGCTAAAGTAGAATTAGAAAAACAACTTTAGTTAGTTGCTTTTATAGCTTCACTTCTAAAATGGAAGATGGATAAAACAATATAAATCACCAATACAAACGGTACTGCTGCGAATTGTAAAAACGCAATTAACAATGCTGATAAAATAAGGAAGATAAATTTGAACTTATTTTTTGCCCATGTAGTGTTGCTAAATTTCAAAGAGAAAATTTTAATTTCACTCACCAATAAAAAGCTGGTAATGGCAGTAATAGCTATCAAAAGTACACTGGAGCCAATTATTTCTGGATAATCTTTAGCAATAAATGGTAACGAAACTATAAAGAGCGTGTTCATTGGCGTATTTAAACCAATAAATTCTTCTGTTTGTCGTTCATCAATATTGAATTTTGCCAACCTCAAAGCAGAAAAAACAGTAATAATAAAACCAAAATAAGGTAAATATTCAGAACTGTAATCACTAGTTTTTAATAATTGAAACATTATAACTCCTGGTAAAAAACCGAAGCTTACCATGTCTGCCAAAGAATCGAGTTCTTTTCCGATAGCTGATTTTACGTTTAATAAACGTGCTACCATGCCATCAAAAAAATCGAAAATTCCAGATAACAAAACAAAATAAGCTGCAATTTCTAATTCGCCTTTAAAAGCAAAAACTACCCCAATACAACCAGAAAATAAGTTGGCACAGGTAATAGCGTTAGGGATATGTCTTTTCATAAGGTTAGAAGTTAGGAAGGTTAGAGGAATGGAAGGTTTTGGGAGCTGAAAGAAAACCTTCTGCCTTTACACCCTCAACCTTTTACCTTTCTCTATCCGTTCATTCCCAATAAAAATTCTTCGTTAGTTTTGGTGCCTTTAATTTGAGCTTGTACCAATTCCATTGCCTCTTGAGAGTTCATATCTGCCAAGTGGTTACGCAATACCCAAATACGTTGTAGGTTCTCTCTGTCTAATAACAGATCGTCTCTACGTGTACTGGATGCTGTAATATCAATAGCTGGGAAGATACGTTTGTTAGATAATTTACGATCTAATTGTAACTCCATATTACCAGTACCTTTAAATTCTTCGAAGATAACCTCATCCATTTTAGAACCTGTATCTGTTAAAGCAGTAGCCAAAATAGTTAGCGAGCCACCTTTTTCGATGTTACGTGCAGCACCAAAGAAACGTTTTGGTTTGTGTAATGCATTAGCATCAACACCACCAGATAGAATTTTACCAGAAGCTGGAGCAGTTGTATTGTAAGCTCTTGCCAAACGAGTAATCGAATCTAAAAGAATAACCACATCATGACCACATTCTACTAAACGTTTGGATTTCTCTAAAACAATGTTGGCAATTTTTACATGACGCTCTGCTGGTTCATCAAAAGTAGAAGCAATAACTTCTGCTCTTACACTACGAGCCATATCCGTAACCTCTTCCGGACGCTCATCAATTAATAAAATAATTAAATAAACTTCTGGGTGGTTTTTGGCAATCGCGTTAGCAACCTCTTTTAATAAATTGGTTTTACCAGTTTTAGGTTGTGCTACAATTAAACCACGCTGACCTTTACCAATTGGGGTAAACAAATCCATAATACGGGTGGAGTAATTGCTGCTATCTGTAAATAAATTTAATTTCTCTGTCGGGAAAAGTGGAGTTAAATAGTCAAATGGAACTCTATCACGAACATCGGCAGGTATACGACCATTAATACTCACTACTTTTACCAATGGGAAATATTTTTCGCCCTCTTTTGGTGGACGGATACTTCCATTTACGGTATCGCCAGTTTTTAAACCGAATAATTTAATCTGAGATTGGGATACATAAATATCATCTGGTGATGATAAATAATTGTAATCTGCTGAACGTAAAAAACCATATCCATCAGGCATAATTTCTAAAACACCTTCGTTGGTAATGGTATTGTCGAAATCTAAGTTAGAGTAACTGGTTTCGTTTTGTTTATGATTACCGCTGGTCTGGTTAGGATTATTCTGACCTTTTTGAGGGCGGTTGTTGTTATCTTCTCTAGGTGCTCTTTCTTCTCTAACTGGTTTCTCTTCTCCAGTTGGCGCTACAGCATTTTTATTTTCTTTAACAGGCCTTGCTTCTCTTGGCAATCTGTCTTTTTTATTCTGCTGATTTGGATTGATTGGGGCAGCCTTATTTTCTTGCTTTTGAAGCTTCTCTGCAATGGTTTCCATTTTTCCTGCATCGGCAACAAAATCTGGTGGCAAAACAACCTCAGGTGGCTCAACCTCGGGTGCTTGTTCAACAATCGGCTCTAGCTCTTGTTTACGTGTTTGAGGTTCGTCAAATAAGGTTACTCTATCACGTTCTGGTTGTGGGGCAGGAGCTTTTTCATCCTTAGAGATACGAACTCTCTTTTTTGCAAGAGGTTTTTCAGTTGCATTTTCTTTAACCACTTTCGGTTTTGCAGCCGCAATGGGAGCTACGGTTTCAGTCGCTACTTTGGTAGATGCGTCTTTATTTGCTTGCTGTTGTAGAATTTGTTCAATCAGGTCTGTTTTACGCAGGTCATCTGCATTAGTTACGCCTTCATTTTTTGCTAACTCACGTAATTCTGCAGTAAGCTTTTCAGTTAATTCTGTTTTATTAAACATTTAATATATGTATGTCGAGAAATTTTAAATAGGGCTTATCAAAAAAATATAACGGAAAGACGTCTTAAAAACATTTATTGAAAAAATAGGTTTGAGATTTTTTTCTGGAATATTCAGATAAGCATTCAGGAATTATGCCACAATTGTATGTATTTGAAAATTAATCTGCAACTAAAATTTAAAATTGTTTAAAAATAATTAACATTTTGTAAACATAGCCTCCCTAAAAATCGACAAAAATTGGCATCTTTGCGGCACCATTCTCCCAATTAAATGAACAAGGAACAACTTTTTGAGCAAATTCAGCAAAAGAAATCTTTTTTGTGTATCGGATTAGATCCTGTATTGGATAAACTACCAAAACACCTATTAAAATATAACGATCCGATTTTAGAGTTTAATAAACAGCTAATTGATGCGACCCACGATCTATGTGTTGCTTATAAACCAAACACTGCATTTTACGAAAGTAGGGGAGTTAAAGGTTGGGAAACATTAGTAAATACTTGGAAACACTTCCCTAAGGATGTTTTCACCATTGCAGATGCTAAACGTGGAGACATTGGCAATACATCCGCCATGTATGCCGAAGCTTTTTTTAATCAAGAAAGTTCTGCAATGAGTTTCGATTCCATTACAGTTGCTCCATATATGGGTAAAGATTCGGTTTCGCCATTTCTAACACATCCTAATAAATGGGTAATTCTATTGGCATTAACTTCAAATGCGGGCAGCCAAGATTTTCAGGTAAAACAGAGCAACGGTCAGAAACTGTATGAGCAGGTAATCAAAACTTCGCAAGAATGGGCAACCAGCGATCAAATGATGTATGTAGTTGGTGCAACAAAAGCTGAGGAATTTCAAAATATCCGCCAGTTGGCACCAGACCATTTCTTATTGGTGCCTGGTGTCGGCGCTCAAGGCGGTAGTTTAAGTGCAGTTTGCCAATATGGTTTAAACTCCCAATGCGGATTATTAGTTAACGCTGCTAGAAGTATTATTTATGCCAGTGATGGAGTGGATTTTGCAGAAAAGGCAAGAGAAGAAGCTTTAATTTTACAACAAGAAATGGAGCAGATTTTAGTGGCTACCAACTTGGTATGAAATCTAAACCCGATTTTAAGTTAATTGGAGCCTTAATAGCTGTCGCCGTAGTTTGGGGTACTACTTATTTAGGTATTCGCATTGCTGTACATACCATTCCGCCTTGGTTTGTAACTGCCATGCGCCAAGGAATTGCATCCTTAATTTTATTGGTAGTATTGTTAAAACAAAACCAATTAAAATGGATCGGATGGCCTTCGCTGAGAAGACAGTTGTTACTCTCTAGTTTAATGATCGTTATCGCTAACGGGATGACAACCGTTGCCGAACAAAGTATTCCCAGTGGGCTAACTTCTTTGTTAAATGCCTTAAACCCAATTGTAGTATTTATTGGTTGCGTAGTTATTGGTTTACAGAAACTTACCCTGAAAGGTGTAGTTGGCGTAATTGTAGGTTTTTTAGGGGTGGCCTTTATTTTTAGAGATGGTCTTGGAGATCTATTAGATCCAAGCTATAAAACAGGGATGATCTATCTGGCCATTGCCATATCTGGTTGGGCAGCTGGTACTATTTATACCAAAAAATATACACAGCAAAGCTCAAATATCATTTTAGATCTCTTTTATCAGTTCGTATTTTCTGCAGTGGTTCAACTGGTATTTGCATTTATTTTCTCCGAAACTATAGCCCCAAGTACTTGGAGTGGCGAAAGTTTATTAGCCGTACTTTATCTAGGCGTTTTCGGTTCAATTGTAGGTTACTTCTGTTATATTTATGCATTAAAAAAGGTAACAGCTACAGAAGTCTCTATTCTTTCTTATTTCAACACAGTTATTGCTATATTTTTAGGTTGGCTGGTATTAGATGAAGTAATTACTTTCGATTTACTCATTGCCACTGTGCTCATTATTCTGGGTGTTTTTATTACCAACTACAAAGGGAAAGAAAAAGCGTTAGCATAATTTTTGGAAGCGATTGCCAGTAATTCTTGGCCAATTTAGCCGCGCTTTTCTTTTCAAAACAAATCAAAAATTTGTTTTTCTAATACAATCGGGCTTATATTTTAAAGCAATTCGTTCTTGGAAAAGAGGATCTCCTCTGTAAAATTGATTCTGCTTTCCAATGATGTTTATGATAAATAAGGGTAAAGAAATTAGTATTTATTTCTAATTAATAAATACAAATAATGCTTTCAGTTAATTAAGAATAACCACCAGTTAAATTTTCTAGGAAGGGAACTTTATATTATTTTATTGCCTAAATTCATTCATGAACTTTCCTGAAGAATTTCTGCATTTCATTTGGCAATTTCGCTTGTATGGCGCTCAAACCTTGCGAACCACAACGGGTGAGCTCATGGAAGTACTACAACCGGGAACGTTAAATAAAAATGCTGGACCTGATTTTAGCAAAGCAAAACTCGTAATAGCAGGTACAACTTGGGTAGGTAATGTAGAGATACATATCAAATCATCAGACTGGTTATTACACCATCATCAAGAAGACAGTGCATACGAAAATGTAATTCTACATGTAGTGTATGATGATGATATTCCGATCTATCGTAAAGATGGCACAGCTATTCCCGTTCTTGTTCTCAAAGGACTTTTTCCGACTTACTTATTGGCCAAGTATGAGCAATTGGTTACATCATCCAATAACTTTCCCTGCGAAAAACAAATACATGATGTGGATGAATTTTTAATTGATGGATTTTTATCACGTGTTTTAGTAGAAAGGTTAGCACACAAATCAAAGGAGGTTTATCAAAAATTAAATGAATTAAAAGGTGATTGGGATGAAACATTTTATCATTTTATGGCTCGCAACTTTGGCTTTAAAGTAAATGCCATACCTATGGAAATATTGGCGCAATCTTTACCCCAGCAATTATTTTCCAAGCATAAAGATAATCCATTGCAAATTGAAGCTTTAATTTTTGGGCAGTCGGGGTTTTTAAACCAAAGTTTTGAAGATGACTATCCGAACCAGTTGAAGCAAGAATATCAGTTTTTGAAAAAGAAATATGGCTTAAATCCAATAGATATTTCTTTATGGAAGTTTATGCGAATGCGTCCACAAAACTTTCCAACTTTGCGCTTAGCGCAGTTTGCTGCCTTAGTGGTAAATTCTAATCATCTATTTTCGAAGATTTTAACACTAAGAGCTTATCGTAATTCCCAAGTTTTATTTGAGCAATTGCCTGTAAATCCATTTTGGGAAACGCATTTCCATTTTAATAAAAGGGCAGATAAGGTAAGTATACAAATGGGTAAATCCTCCATTCAGAATATCTTAATTAATACCGTGAGCCTATTTTTGTTCGCCTATGGCAAAGCAATGGATCAGGAAAATTACGTAACTAGGAGTTTTTACTTATTGGAAAATTTAACAGCAGAAAATAATGCAATTGTTAAACAATTTACTGATGCAGGTGTTAAAGTTAAAAATGCATTTAACTCTCAAGCAATATTACAATTAAAAAAATCTTACTGTAATGAAAAAAAATGCCTAAATTGTGGTGTCGGAATTAAAATTTTAAAGCAATGATGTTTCAACGTATTGTTACCTTTTTCGAAAAGCAAAGTTTTGGTGTATCTACCTACTTGGCAAATAAGTTAAACATGAGTACTACAAAGGTGCGTCTGTTTTTTATCTATTCGTCATTTTTGGCAGTAGGCTTCCCTATCTTATTTTACATTTTGGCTGCGGTGGTTTTGGACATTAGAACCTACATGAAAAAAGTGAGGCTTAGGGTTTGGGATATCTAAACACCCTAAAGGGGACTTTTTTAGCGTCGAATAAAACCCCCTTTAGGGGTTGGGGTCTAGTCTTCAGGCATTAAAATCTCAGCAATTTCTGTAAAACCTTTCTCTGCAGCTAAATCTGCAGGTAATTTGCCGCCTTCCATGCGTAAAGTTACTTCTGCACCATGTTCTAATAATAAAATAATCAATTCTATATTGCCTAATTGGGCGGCAGAATGTAAAGGTGCTACGCCAGATTTCTGACAAACATTTGGATAAGCGCCAGCATCTAGCAACATTTTAGTTATGTTAAAACTGTTGGCGGCAACGGCAGAATGAATTGGGAAAACATGGTATCCATTTTTACTAGGTACGTTTACCTCAGCACCTTTAAGTACTAAAAAGCGAGCTATATCTTCATGAGCAAAATAACAAGCTAATCCTAATGGTGTAAAACCATCAATAGAAAAAGAATTAATTTTAGATGGATCTTTGAAAATTAATAGCGTTACGTCGTCAAATTTACCAACTGCGCAAGCATCAAAAAGGTTCAATTCTGGAACAAACTCTGCAATAGCATTGGCAATTTGCTGTTTTTTGTAATAACAGGCCAATAATACAGGAGAAATTTGATGAGAAGTAGTTTGGTTGGCTAATTGCGGCTTTTCAGTTAAAAGGGCAATGATTTCATCTAGCTGATCGTTTGCTATAAGTGTTTCGAGATGCGAAATATCCATTTTAAAAATTCTATAAAACTAATAGGTTAAATTAACGAATTTTTTTTGAGATTGTTAAATGGAGAGATCAATTTATGTACTTAAATAAGGTTTTTGAAAGAAATCAAAAAATACAAAGCACAAAAAAATCCTGCCTGAAAAGATCAAGCAGGATTAACCTAAAACAAAACTATCTAAACGAAAATTAAATCAGTTTGAGGTAAGACACTTATTTAGAAGGAAAGTTTAATAACGCTTCAATTAATTTGAGAAATAGCTTTGGCAAATCGAAATAATTTCATTAAATCGTAATTGATTTATACATCACAAACAACTATATGTTTTATATTTGTTGATTAATAACATTGAACGAAAGATGGCGGTTAAGGGTAATCAATTTAGGTCGAATTCATTTAAGCAAGAAACTGAGCCAACTAAAGCTGGTCAGAGACAGACTACAAGCAGAACATCTAGAGTTAAAGCTGACATCTTGCCATCATTTGATTTGCAGAATGGTAGATTTATAAAAATTGTAGGCCTTTTCTTTATTATCCTTTCTATTTATTTTTTGGTAGCTTTTACCTCCTACATATTTACTTGGGAAGACGACCAGAGCTATGTAATTGATGCAAATGGTGGCTGGAGTAACTTGTTTAAAACCGTTGATGAACTTAAAGCAACAGGAATAGACACACCTGTAGTACAAAACTGGTTGGGTAAAATCGGAGCATTGCTATCTCATCAGTTCATATATGAGTGGTTTGGAGTTGCCTCATTTCTGTTTGTTTTTGTCTTTTTTGTAATTGGTTATCGATTACTATTTAAAGTGAGAATATTTGCGATAGAGAAAGTGTTGGGATACAGCTTTTTCTTCTTGCTTTTTATTTCTTTGTTGTTTGGCTTTGGGCATTCTTTTCTCAATCAGTCTCCACATTTTTTAGAAGGCGAATTTGGATATTGGAGTAATCAGCTATTGGTAGCGCAAATAGGGCAGGCTGGGGTAGGGGGCTTAATTGTTTTCTTGGGCTTAACCATTTTAATAATTGCCTATAACATTGATTTCAAAATACCAGAGAAGAAAAAAGAAGTATATTTAGATAATGAGGTTCCAGAATATGTAAATGATATTAGAGCACAAACTAATCAAACTAGAGTAGAAGAGCATCCTGTAGCACCTGTAGAATTTACAGTTAACGATAGGTTTAAAAATCAACCTAAAAAGGAACAAAATATTGTTTTAACACCCAATAGGTTCGAAGAGAAAACAGTAGATAAGGAAGATATAGCAGCCATTTTGCCTCTAGGTACAAATGTAATGCTGACGCCTACTGTAGCTCCGGTGGTTACAACATCCGTGGAAGTTGCTCCAGATCCTGAACCTTCTTTTACCATAGAAAAGAGCGAAGAAGAAGTAAAAGCTGATGGTTTAATAGAACAGTTTGGTAATTATGATGAAAAATTAGATTTATCAGGTTACCAATATCCTAATTTAGATTTGTTAGAAAACTATGGTTCTAATAAAATATCTGTAAATGCTGAAGAATTAGAAGCCAATAAAAATAAAATTGTAGAGACCTTAAATCATTACAATATCGAAATTGATAAGATTAAGGCTACAATTGGTCCAACAGTTACTTTGTATGAGATTATTCCAGCACCTGGTGTTAGAATTTCGAAAATCAAAAATCTGGAAGATGATATTGCTTTAAGTTTGGCGGCATTAGGTATTCGTATTATTGCTCCAATGCCTGGAAAAGGCACAATTGGGATTGAGGTTCCAAATTCGCACCCAGAAATGGTATCGATGCGCAGTATTTTAAATACCGAAAAGTGGGCTCAAAATACGATGGATTTACCAATTGCTTTAGGTAAAACCATTAGTAATGAGGTGTTTATTGCAGATTTGGCTAAAATGCCTCACTTATTGGTGGCAGGAGCAACTGGGCAGGGTAAGTCTGTAGGTATTAATGCAATTTTGGTGTCGTTATTATTTAAAAAACATCCAGCGCAGCTAAAATTTGTATTGGTTGATCCGAAAAAAGTAGAGTTAACTTTATTCAATAGAATTGAAAGGCACTTTTTAGCTAAACTTCCGGGTGAGGCTGATGCCATTATCACTGATACCAAAAAGGTGGTAAATACTTTAAACTCACTTTGTATAGAGATGGATCAGCGTTATGATCTGTTAAAAGATGCGCAAGTGAGAAATTTAAAAGAGTACAACGATAAATTCATCAAGCGTAAGCTAAACCCAAATAATGGTCACCGTTTTTTACCTTTCATAGTTTTAGTGGTTGATGAGTTTGCAGATTTAATGATGACTGCAGGTAAAGAGGTTGAAGCACCAATTGCTCGTTTAGCGCAATTAGCAAGGGCGATTGGAATTCACTTGGTTTTAGCTACACAACGCCCATCTGTAAACATCATTACCGGTACCATTAAAGCAAACTTCCCAGCTAGGTTAGCATTTAGGGTGTTATCTAAAATAGATTCGCGTACTATTCTGGATAGCGGTGGTGCCGATCAGTTAATTGGTAGGGGAGATATGCTTTTATCTACAGGTAGCGACTTAATAAGGCTACAGTGTGCTTTTGTTGATACACCTGAAGTTGACCGAATCTCTGAATTTATTGGCAACCAAAGAGGCTATCCAGATGCTTATCAATTGCCGGAGTACATTGATGAAAATGCCGAGCAAAATAAAGCAGATTTTGATCCTGATGATAGAGATCCGTTATTCGAAGAGGCTGCACAGCTGATTGTTACCCATCAACAAGGCTCAACTTCATTAATTCAACGTAAAATGAAATTAGGTTATAACAGGGCTGGGAGGATTATTGATCAATTGGAAGCTGCAGGAGTTGTTGGTCCTTTTGAGGGAAGTAAGGCCAGAGAAGTTTTATTGCCAGATCAATATGCTTTGGAACAATTCTTGACTAACTTAAGTAACAAAAAATAATTATTATCCTGATAGGGAATAAACAATTTAACATAAAGATGAAAAAGATAATATTAGCATTATTTATAGTTGGCACTGCATTTACTGTAAATGCCCAAACAGACGCAAAAGCGAAGGCAATTTTAGCTGAGGTGAGTAAAAAATATCGTACCTACGATGTAGTGAAAACTGATTTTACATTCACATTAAATAATGCACAAGCTAAAGTTAAGGAAACACAACAAGGTACTTTATATGTAAAAGCAAATGCAAATAAGTATAAAGTTGCCATGACTAATCAAGATTTAATTAGCGATGGTAAAGTGCAGTGGACATATTTGAAAAATGATAAGGAAGTTCAAATTTCTAATGTAGATAATAGTGGCGACGCAATTAATCCGGCTAAGATATTTACCATCTACGAAAAAGGATTTAAATATATTTATACTGGCGACAGTAGGGTAGGTGCTAAAACCTATCAGATGATTGATTTATCACCAACAGATGCTAAAAAATCAATTTTTAAAGTACGTTTAAGTATTGATAAAGCTTCGAAACAAATTGCCAACGTAGTTATTTTCGAAAAAAATGGAAATACTTATACCTATAACGTAAAAACTTTTACGCCGAATGCAAAAGTTCCTGAAACAACATTTGCTTTTGATGCCAAAAAATATCCAGGTGTAGAGGTAGTGGATTTAAGATAATTTTAATTTCCTGATTACAATTGGGATGCAGGTTAAGGGGTTTGTGCAATTGTACAAACCCTTTTTATTTTAGTCAAATTTTAAGTATCATTGCTAACCTAAAAAAATTAGGTCGACCATTAATAGCAACGAAGAATTTAAGAAAATATCTTAATTTTTCTTAAGCCTTAGTGTTTAAAAATCTCAGCAAAACAAATTTGAAAATTACATTTTTAGGTACAGGTACTTCTCAGGGCATTCCGGTAATTGGATGTGGTTGCGCCATTTGTCATTCTTCAGATCAAAGAGATAAGCGTTTGCGAGTTTCTGTAATGATCGCAATAGCTGATACTACTATTGTGATTGACAGTGGTCCAGATTTCAGGTATCAGATGTTACGTGAAAATGTAATGGATCTAGACGCCATTCTCTATACGCATGAGCATAAAGATCATATTGCAGGTTTAGACGACATTAGGCCATTTAATTACATCTTAAAAAAGCATATTGACATTTATGCCACACTAAGAGTTCAAGAAGCTTTAAAAAGGGAATTTGCTTACATTTTTTCTGATGTAAAATACCATGGGTTGCCCCTTATCAATTTATACACGGTAGGAGAAGAGCCTTTTGAAGTTAAGGGTAATAACATAATACCAATAGATGTGATGCATTATAAACTGCCAATTAAGGGCTATAGAATTGGTGATTTTACTTACATTACAGATGCAAAGACAATTGATGAAAAATCATTTGAGAAAATAAAAGGTAGCAAAGTTTTAGTGATTAATGCTTTGCAAAAGGAAGATCATATTTCTCATTTTACTTTAAGTGAAGCCATTGAGTTTGCTAACAAAGTAGGAGCAGGAACTACTTATTTTACGCACATGAGCCATAATTTAGGTTTACATGCTGATATAGAAAAGGAATTGCCAGCACATATCCGCTTAGCCTACGATGGACTATCTTTCCAAGTTTAATTACATCGGTGTTCCTACTTAGTAATAAATACCCTGATTAGGGTATTGTACTTGGTTGTCTCATCTTATACTTTAGCTTTATAAGCTATGAAAAAAATTTCTTTAATTCTTATTTTCTGCCTATGTGGATTTGCTCATTTCGCTAAATCTCAAAACTGTACGCCAATTGTTGCTGCAGATCTAAAGCGAATGCTTGGTGAACTTGGCTATGAAGTTAAAGATCTGAGTGTTGTTGTAGACAAAGAAAAATTCGAAATAAAGGTGCTTTTGCCTACGCTAAGTGTACCAATGGGGGTTGAACTTAGTGGAAATAAGAATAATATATGGTTTACTGCAACACTAGGTAAAGCTTTTGAAGAAACATCGCCAAAAAATTTCGCCTTATTGAAGAGGAATGCAATAATACAACCTGCACAATTTTATGTAATTGAAAGGGGTAATTTGATGATGGCAGTTGCAATTGAAAATAAAGGTGTTACCAATGCATCATTAAAAAAAGCTAGTGATATGTTAGCCACTAAGGTATTTGAAAACAAGATCTATTGGCAAGCCAATTAAAAACACATATATTTGTCTCCAAGAGTTTAAATACCTAGGTGGCGGAATTGGTAGACGCACTAGCTTGAGGGGCTGGCGCCTGTATGGGTGTGGGAGTTCGAATCTCCTCTTGGGTACAAATACTGTTGACAACTACCTACGGGATTGTCAAAGAAATTGAAAAGTCATTTATGAAAATAGATGACTTTTTGTTTAAATAACAGATTTATTGCTGATTTAACTTATCGTAGAATCGCAATTTTATTACCTGTTTCATTTAAGCGCTCAAAAAGAGCTAGCAAATGCAAGTGTCATAAAGGATATGCAGTATCACTTTTAACTTCTGACAGCAATAAAAAACGCTGTACGGTAGTGATGCTAGGCAGGGTGTAGCCTGCCTCCTTTTTTGCCCTTAGGACCGATGGGCTTTATATTCTGCTTACAGGTTTTCTGTCAATATGGTAATTTCCCTAATCACCTTGTCCAGCTCTTGTGCAGTTTCGTTGATCATGGTAATGGTGTGTGCATTTGACGAACCATCTTGATCGCAAAGCTGGGCAAGGCCTAGGATATTCGCTACCTGAGCCCTTACGCGGTGGGATTGGATCCATGCGATCTCCCTTAGGCGGGTGTTCTGGTCTTCGATTCTGTGCAGGTACTGTTGCGATTCTGTGATGTCTCGCATAAAGCAGTTGACCCCGATAATTTTGCCGTGCATATCCGGTATGGGGTTGAAGCTCAGTTGCTCGAAGACCTGATTACCGTCGATCTCCCGATGGCGGACGATGCTAAAGGCCTCGCCCTTGAATGCCCGCTGGTAGCTGTCGAAAAATACCTTCAGCCTTTCCTGTACAAAATCGGTAGTGGACACTTCATTTTCCCCTTTTCCAGTAAGTTCCCTAACTCGGTCCCAGAATGCCTGGTTGCCGGTAATGATCTTTGATTCTTTGTCTACCGACCAGATTAGGTCGCGGGTATTGTTGATGATCGCACGAAGGTTCTGGCCGTCGTTGTAGATCTTTTCCTGAATTTTTTTCCGCTCGGTGATATCCACGAAGTAGACAGCGATGCCGTCTCTGGTTGGGTAGACATTCATCGATCCCCACACCCCCAACGGTGCGTACTGTTCTTCGAAATTCACACTCACCCCTTCGCTCATCGCCCGCTCGTATTCAGGATAAAACCTGCCCTCCATTGACCTTGGGAAAAACTCCCAAAGGTTTTTGCCCAAAATCTCTTGCCTTGAACAGCAGAGCGCTTGCTCGGCCGCCTTGTTGATAAAGGTCACTTCCCAGCGGTTGTTTAGTGTATAGAACCCGTCGGTAATGCTGTCAAGGATGTTCTCAAGTTCTGCGGATTTTTCGTTCAGGGCCTGCTCGGTGCGCATCTTATCGTCAATATTGACAATCAGTACCTGCCTTGCGCTATTGCCATCGAAGGTGGTATGGTGTGTATAGATGCTTACATAGAACTTCCTGCCTGCCTTGTTAACGTGCAGCCAGCTGCCCGCGTTCACGTGGCCTTTCTGGAGGGTTTCTAGGAAGCTAAGCAACCTAGGCACTTCCTCAACTGGGCGGATGTCGGTGAGCCTCATCTTCAGGAACTCTTCCCTGCTGTAGCCATACTGCTCAAGAGCGGCATCATTCATTGCAAGGAAGTTGAGCGTCCGGTCGTCATAGATGTACATGGGTGCAGGAATACCATCGAAAAGGCGCTTGTAGTCCTCCGTTCCGTTTTCCAGCCTCTGGTGCTGTTTCCTAAACAGGAAATAACATGCCAAAGCGGCAAATGGTAGCAGAGTCAACGTGGCACTGACAACATCCATAGGATTAATATAATTAGGGTTTATTTGTGGAATGTAATGCAATCTAGTATTTTTATTCGATATCCTACTTTATTCTGGAATAGCCGATCGTGCTTACTTAAAGTTATGTATTCATAAGGCCGGTCGTCATTTTCGATGCCTATGAAATCTTATTGTTTATTTGGATAGTCCGAGCTTCCCATCGCTAAAAGTTGCCACAGGTTAGCTGTGATTATTGATTGCGTTGATTACATATTTCAAACGATCTATGATTTTCTTAGCCACTCTTTTGCTCAGCCCTGCAACCTGGACTTTTGCTCGGATTTTGTCTATTTAGGTTTGATCGAAAGTAACCTATCTTTTTCCAATACATAAATTGTCAAAGAGATGTTCGAATCAACGTGAGACAGGCGTACATAGAGTTTAGTACTTGTAACAGCTACAACAGAAAACCAGCTTACCGTAGAAATACCGGTTAAGGAATTGGTATCCCGATAACAGAGGTCGACAACCTTTTTGAAACTTTTTGGTTTGAGAACTATCCTATTGGGTTATACTCAAACTGTTCAAATGAGCCAAAAGCCTCAAATCATATGATAAGTGGTTCGATTTTAATCCTGTTGGGGGTACAAATTAGTTAGTGCTTGTTAACAGGATTGTCAAATAAGAGAAAAGCCATTTAGATAAGTGGCTTTTTTGGTAAATTTATTTTTCTAAGATAGCTATCGGATTCGAACAATTTGGGGAATCTTAGCTCAGGAATTGTTCAGAGAATCGCTAGGGAACGAAAATTCCGATGTTTTTTAGGCCCGACATGCCAATTGGCTGTTGCGTAAATTCGCTGGAGCTGTTTAGATGGCATGAACGTCCAGATACACTTGGAAATCTACAATATCAGAAAGATACACGCCGTTTCATCACAAGCCTGCTTGCCTAGATGTTACTGGAGCGCCTGATCAATTAACTACGCGTTTTCCTCAGCGTAAAATAAAATATCGTACCTTTTTTTTCTTCGCTTTCGACCCAGATCTTCCCGCCCATCAGCTCAATAATCTCCTTACTGAGTAATAGGCCTAGGCCTGTACCGATTTCGTTCGCAGTCCCCTGTGTAGTAACCGAAAGGCCCTTGGCAAAAATTTGGTCCTTTATCGCTATCGACATTCCGCTGCCATGGTCTTCCACACTGATGGTGATATTTGTTCTATCCTCTAAGGCCGTAAGGTTAATCTCACTGTTTTCATAACTGAATTTGATCGCATTTGTCAACAAATTCCGGAGCACGGTGGCAAGCATGTTTCTTTCGGCGTGGACTTTCAGGTTGGCAGGCGAAACAATTTTGATTTTCAACGATTTGTTGAATGCCATCAACGTTATCTGGTCTACCGTTTCACGAATAATGTCCGTCAGCTCAATCTCCTCGAGCTGGAATTTTTGGAAAACAACCTGTGACTTGCTCCAGTCGAGGAGGTTGGTCAATAGACTGAAGGTATGGTCTGCCTGGTCGGTAATCAGCTGTACATATTCGCTGATGGAATCTATATCTGCAGTCGACAGTTCTTCAAGCATCAAAGTAGCAAGACTCTTGATGGAACCCACAGGGTTGCGTAGGTCATGGGAAATAATTGAAATGAACTTGTTCATCGATTCATTGCGTTCCTTCAATTGCAACTCCATTGATTTTCGTTTGCTGATGTCGGTTACCACGGCAACAAAATTATAGGGCGCATCACGGTTTTCTCTAAATGCAGATACATGGCTGACTACCCAAACGATTGTATTATCTTTACGGATATAGCGCTTTTCCAAACTGTATGTTTCACGTTTCGCATTTAGCAATTCTTCTCTGAGCGGTTGCTCCCTGTTCCAATCGTCTTCTACGATAAGGTCTGTAATATGCATTGTTCTGAGTTCTTCAAGGGAATATTGAACAAGATCCAAAAATTCTGGATTCGCAGATAAAGTAAGATTGTTCTCATCGAAATAGACGATCCCAGCATGGGCATTGGCAAAAATGTTCCGAAACCTGTTTTCACTGGCTTCGAGTAATTTTTTTTGTTTCAATTCAGTGCTGATGTCATAAAAACTAACTACAGCACCTATTAGTTCCCGCCCTTCGTATTGTGGATAGGCGTGGTAGCGTACCGGTATCGCAGCTCCCGTCTTGGACCAGAATACTTCGTCATCGGCAATAATTTCAATGCCTTCCCTGAGCGCCCTCCCGATCTTGCAGCTGTCGGCTGGATAAACCGTGTGGTCTGCATGGCTATGATGGATTAAACGGTGCATATTCTGGTCGAGCAGTTCACCGTCCGAGGTATAGCCGAGTGTGCGCCAGCATGCACTATTGGCATAAACACACTTGCCGCTCTTCCCAATTGCATAAATCCCTTCGGTAATGGTATCCAGTATGTTCCTATAGTTAAATCTTAAACCAGTTTCGTTATGGCCGGTTGCGTTGTTTTGGTCGGAAACAATTAAGTTAGGAACACCTGACTTGCTAAGTTCATTCATTTTTTGAATATTTTAGAACATCCGTTGACTAAGATCGATATGTAGATAGGGATGATATTAAATTTATTGAGGCATTGCCAGTTGAACTCGAGATATGCTGGCTGCAATTTGGAGTAAAGGCAGTGCTGAGATTTGATATTTTGGTTAGGCAATGTATCCAAATCTAAAAGAAATAAACGAACCAGCCTAGTAAAGAATGAATTAATTAGATCATCCTTCAAATCGTCGCTACAAAAAAGCTGAATGTGGGCTCTGCCACACTGGAACCGAAGACGAGAGAATTAGAGAAAGGAAGTATTGAACCCATTGACACAGGTAATCGCCATGGGAGTTGTTTTAATTTTTAAAAATGCGACGTTTAAAGTTTAATTAACTTAGCTTGCCGTTACATTACTACTCAATTCACAATGAGGTTTCCAACCTAGGGCGCTTCGCTCAACCGATACGACGATGAAAAACCTCCTGCAATCTTTAAAAAATATCATTAGCGTTTCCCCCATGCCCATGGCGGTTGTCGACAAAGAAATGCGTTATCTCGCCGTTGCGGAAAAATGGATCAGTTTTTACGGTCTGGAAAACGAACAGATGATTGGAAGGTCACATTACGATGTATTTCCCGAAATCGAAGAGCGCTGGAAAGAGATCCATTCAGATTGCCTTAAAGGTATAGACCAGCAGTGCGACAAGGACCGTTTCGAACGTGCCGACGGCACAGTGATGTGGTTAAAATGGGAGGTGAGGCATTGGATTGATGGGGATGGAAAGATAGGGGGAATGATTATGTCGTGCGAAGATGTTACTTATAAAACCAAGATCTTTATGAATGAAAAGCGGTTTCAGCTTTTCATGGATGATCTCCCCGGGCTCTGCTGGGTAACCGATCAGGAGAAAGTGCTCAAATATGCCAATAAATGCTTTTATGAAACCTTTAACCCGCCGAGCGGTGTTATCGATAAAACCACAGCCGAAGGCTTTGGGGTCGACATGGCCAAACATTTACAGGAAAATAACCAGTCGGTGCTGAGATCGGGAAAGGGTATGGTATTTTACCAAACTATACGCGACCATCAGGGACTTCCACAGATTTTTAAGACACATAAATTCCCCTTTACTGAGTCTGGGTCGGATATGGTCGGCGCGGTAGCCTTTAATATCACAAAAAGCAAGCAGCTGGAAGAAGAGTTGTTCCGGAGCGAGACACAGTTCAAGATCGCTTTTGAGCATTCTCAGATAGGGATGGCGTTAACCGGTCCAGATGGGAACTGGAGGCGAGTGAATAAAAGTCTATGTCAGATGCTTGGCTATACTTCTGACGAAATGAAAAAGCTGAGGTTCCAGGATCTGACGCATGCTGATGATCTGACCAAAAGTATGGCAAGCTTAAAGGATCTCGGCAGCGGGAAAATTGATCAGCTAAAATATGAAAAGCGGTATATCCACAAAAATGGGAGCACCATATGGGCTTTCATTGCTGTTACAGCACTTTTTGACCGTTCAGGAGAACCTTTATATTATGTTTCGCAAATCGAAGATATTACCAGAAGAAAAAAAATTGAAAATGACTTGGTCTTAAGCGAGAAAAAGTACAGGACTATTTTCGAAAATGTACAGGATGTGTTTTACCAGACTGATCCTAACGGATTGCTAACAGAGATCAGCCCATCAATCGAAAAATACTCCGGTTATATGCGGAGTGAAATGATTGGGCGACCTTTTACGGATTTTTACCTATATGCGCACGACCGCAAGCGGTTCCTCGAAAGCCTTCGTGCCAAAGGCTTTGTCATCGACTTTGAAGTGCTATTGAAATCAAAACACAATGAACCGATCTATGCATCTGTAAATGCAAGATTGATTGTTGAAAACGGTACCCTGTTGACGACGGATGGTAGCATGCGCGATGTTACCGTCCGAAAATTGCAGGAAAGTGTTCTTAAGGTGCTAAATGCGGAATTGACAGAATCCAACAAGCAAAAAAGCAATTTGCTTTCGATCATCGGGCATGACCTAAAAAACCCAATATCTGGTAGTTTACAACTGCTCAACATGACCTTGGACGACTACGAATCAAGTACGGAAGACGAGATCAAAAGTAGCCTTTCGATGATAAGGAAGGAACTTTCCAGCGCCAATGACCTGCTTGAAAATCTACTGGAATGGGCAAAATCACAGCGTAATGCAGCGAGTTTTAATCCTGTCAAGATAACTGCCGTTAATGACCTGGTTGATAAGTGTACTCAAGTGGTATGTGCTATGGCCATTAAGAAGAAAATAACCATTAAATCACAGGTGGATGAAGGATTATCATTCTTAGCGGACACAGGAATGCTAGAAACCGTTATCCGCAACTTACTATCCAATGCGATTAAGTTTACCCATATCGGCGGTGAAATTACGATTAAAGCTGTCGGAAACGGTGCAGGTGCATTGTTCTCGATCAGGGACAATGGTCAGGGTATTCCCAAAGACAAAATTGATGGACTTTTCAACAAGAATTCGCAGTACACTACTTTTGGGACCCAAAGAGAAAAAGGTACGGGACTTGGGCTGAGCCTTTGTTATGAATTTGTACATCGGCATGGCGGGACGATTTGGGCAGAAAGCATAGAAAATAATGGCAGCTCCTTTCATTTTTCTATTCCAAATACTATGGGCATTAATTCGCTACTAAATACGAAAATGTAGAGAGTCTTCCCTGGTGTCGTTGATCGCCTGTATAGGAAACGCAATACAACAGAACATAATAAAAAATATAAGAAGCAGACCTTGCTCTGGCCGTGAAAAGTAGCCTACTGGCTGTACCACTTTTTTCCAGGTCATTTCTAAGGTACAACACCTGTGGTTGTAATGCAGTGCTGCGCTTAGAGCGGTTGTGGCAGACCTAGGCAGCCTACCTCCTTTTTTGCCCTCTAGGACATCCCTTAATTAAGTCGATAAAGGTTTATGTTGTTTTAATGGGAGTATTGTCTTTTTTATAGATTTGTTTAGGTGTATATTACAATGAATGTGACCCCCTCATTTCAATTTAAAATGGCCGCCTAACGGGCTTTAGAAAGTAGCTCTGAATTGAGCTTGTAGATTCCAAAGATAGCAAACTTCCCATTTCCCTACCAATTCGACTATCTCCAAGGATTTTTTAACCCACCCGAATTAATCAGTTTTAAGGCCTTCCAATTTCTAATCCTTAGTCCTGTTCATCCTTGACAGCAATCGTCGCTCAGGGCAGCTAAAAACCCCAAAAACAAAGGCTTACATTTTCGATATCCTTGCTGCAAAAAAAACAGCCTTAGAAGATCCAAAAGGCCACTTTCATGTGTAATTGAGGGGTCAGATTAGTGGGTATAAAACGGCCAGTTTAGTGGATATTTACTGGACACTTTTGTTTAAACTCCCAATTAAGTATTATTCTTGACATTTGCCAACTTTTTTGTTCTAATATAATCTGGTAAAGGTGTTCTTAATGAAAATTCGAAAAATTTTTATGCTCTTTTTATATAAATCCTTTTCGTTCTAAATCCTCAATTATAGGCTCTATAAGCAATAAAAAGCGATTTAAATGTTCAAAGTATTCCTGCTGATCTGTACAACCGGACTTTGAACAACTCAAAGTCCGGTTTTTTCGTTTAAAATTATCGTTTTTTGCTATCTCAGCCCTGTTCAAAGTATTCTACTTAGCGTTAAGTCTGGTAAGAGGGAAGAGAAGATTAGGTTAGAAAAACTTAAAGTGATAAAAATTCAAATCAGCCTTAATATTCATTCGAGGAGCTTAGAGATTTGCCAATATCACAAACCAAGGGAAAAGTTTTTGATGGAGGCATAATTCTTTCCTCGTATTATCGAACAGTTGATGGAAAATCAATTGATTTTTTTTAAGAAGGAGTCTCGGTAGGTAAGGCCAATATTTAGTTCTATACCATTTATTATCACAAGGTTACCTTCAATATATTGGATCAAATCGATATTTATGATTGTTGAACGATGTATTCTTGTGAATTTTGATACTGGTAACAGGGTTTCTATTTTTCCCATCGTCATGTAGCTTATATATGTCTTTTTCATAATATGGACCTTCAAATAATCGCCCATACCTTCGATATATAAGATCTCTGAAAAATCCACTTTGACCAAACGTCGGTCTACCTTTAGGAAAATACTGGAAGTTTCCGTGGGGGTTTCTTCCATTCGCTTGATGCCAGTTGGCTTTATAATTTTATCCACTGCTTTCAGGAAACGATCAAATGTAACGGGCTTTACTAGATAGTCTGTTGCCTCTATTTCAAAGGCGTCAACCGCAAATTCTGTATGTGCGGAAATAAATATAATCTTGGGATACCATTTGAGTGATTTTACAAAATTTATTCCACTGATTCCAGGCATCTCGATATCTAGGAATATAACATCTACCGATTGGCTGTGCAGAACTGCAAAGGCTTCAAATGCAGATTCATAACTACCTATAAGATGAAGTTCAGGTAACTCATCAATATAGGAAGCTATCAGTTGCCTTGCCAACGGCTCGTCATCAACTATTATACAGTTTATCATTCTAAATTAATTACTAAAGTTACGATAAAGCTGTTGTCCTCTTCGAAAATCGTTAGCTCATGCCGGTTTGCATAAAGTAGGTTTAGCCGTTTTCTAACATTCTTCAGCCCTATACCTCCTAATTCATTAGATGTTTTATCTAATGAAATTAAAGGGTTCGAGGTTTGAAAAATGAGTTCCTTTTCATCAACGGACAACACCAGCTTGATCCGTTTATCTGCTATATTTTGGTGCAGCACATGTTTGAATGTATTTTCTATAAGTGGCATAAACAGGAGTGGCTCTATCATAAGCTGAGAGATATCCCCCTGTATGGAAAACTCGATTAGATTTGATGGGGTGTGCCTAAAACTTTCTAATTGGATGTAACCGTTTATAAAATCCACTTCTTTTTGTAATGTGACTTTGTCTTGGTTGCTTTCATAAAGAACATATCTCATAATGGAGGAGAGACTTTTGATCATCTGAGGTGTTTCAGGCGATTTTTGAACACTTAGCGCATACATATTATTGAGCGTGTTAAAGAAAAAATGAGGCTGGATCTGTGACTTTAGCTGGTTAAGCTCTAACTTAAGTTTCTCAGTTTCTACATTAGTCAAGTTATACTGGTTTTTGAAGAGCAGTTTCACTACATATAATGATGTGGCAGCCAAAAGCACCAAGCAGGTATAACCGAGTGATTGGTTGAAGTATCCTGTTGTAAAGTCTTCGGGATGCGAGGCTGCTAAATTATTCCGATACTTTTCTGGTACCAAGGGGAGATAAATGAGAATGATGCTGGTTAATCGAGAAGATACTTCATAAAACATAAGATAGGCTGGAAGTAAGATTGATGCCAAAATATACTTTCCTCTTCCTATGGTGTAGGGCAGGTAGGCTCTATAAAATATGATGATGATGGGCAGTTGTAAAATATTGAGCAACACCAAACTAAAAGTAAATGATAAATTGCTGAAAATCTGCAGACCAACAGCAAAAGGGCTTAGGATACCGATAAAAAAAAGATAGATCAGTTCTGCAAGGAAGCCCTTTTGCCGATAGGTCAGTTCTGAAAATGAAAATCGCATAGCTGAATGTAAGCAGTTTATTCCTAGGAACTAAAGTTTTTAGATGAAATATGCTTTTTTCTCGGTGAAAATATCCCCATGAAGTTCATCGTGAGAAAAGCTGATTTCGACTAACTTATTTTCCTGATTAGATTCCCCGCGCCATATTTGGATATGAAACCGTCATGTTTTCCAAAATCACACAGTAGTATGATTAAATCATGACAGCTTCATCACCACTGAAAACAAAATTTTAACAAATGAAAAAATACTACATCTTATTGGTACTGGTTACTTTGTCTATAGAACTAACAGTTGCTCAAAACAGGTATAAAACGCAGGACTTATCTATATTGGCCAAAACATGGGGACACCTAAAATATTATCATCCAGAGATTGCCAATGGTAAGCACAATTGGGATAGTATTTTGATCTGTTCCATTCAAAACATCTTGGTTTCCAAGAAGAGAGAACAGGTGAAAAAGGAGTTAGGCAAGCTGTTTAAGACTGCTGGAGAAAATACTGCTGCTGAGTGCAGCGCCATAAACATGCTTCCGGTATCGCTTAAAAATTATGATAATTCCTGGATTGAAGAAAGTAGTATCCTGTCTCATGAACAAAAACAGTTACTGATTTTCAATACTAAACATCCTTACAGCGGATTAAATTTCTATGCCCAACCAAATCCGGATAATGACAGCACGGTATTTACCCCAAATGAAAAACCTTACAAGGAAATGTTATATCCAGATGTTAACTATCGTTTACTCGCATTGTTCAGGTTTTGGAATGTAATTAACTATTATTATCCTTATAAATACGCTATCGGAAAACCATGGGCTTCGGTTTTAACTGAGATGATTCCAGTGATGGTAGGTGTTACGGATACGCTTTCATATCACAAAGCACTGGCAAAAATGTCCGCTACCATCAATGATTCCCATGGATCAATTTGGCCTTCTGTTTTTACTTCATTTACCGGAAGATATTCGCCACCATTCAACTTTGCGCTGATAGGTGGAAAGGCTGTGGTTACCAAAATTGTAGATAGCTTATTATGCAACGGTTCAAATATCCAGGTCGGCAGTGTAATTTCTAGCATAGACGATATTTCTATCAGGCAAAGGATCAAAGCAAATTTAGATTATGTAGCCGCATCCAATTATGGAGGCAAACTCAAAACCATGCATGCGTTTATTTTAAATAGCCATATTCCACAGGCCTCATATTCTTTTCAAAACCCGGACGGAAAGAAGGTTATCGCCAACATCAAACAGGTAGAAAGAAACTTTATCAAAGAGTACTCCGATTTTATGAAAATGACAAGCCCGGTAATCGCTAAAGTTATGGATGGGAACATCGGTTACATCTATTTTAGTAACCTTAATAACAAGAACTTGGATAGCGCAATGAATGTTGTAGGCAAAACAAAAGCTATTATTTTTGATATGCGAAATTATCCGACAAATGGATACGGTATTTATTACGTGCCCAATTATTTATTAAGCCAATCTAAAATTTATGCTAGGAATAGCTATCCGAATTTTACTTTTCCGGGTATGTTCAACTATAAGATTGCTAACGATAATACCAATTTTTCAAAGGTAGGAAAAGACAATCTAAATCCATATCAGGGTAAAGTGATATTGTTGGTTGACCATAGAACTCAAAGCGCAGCAGAGTGGGCCTGTATGACCCTGATGACAGCCGGCAAAGTAACCGTAATAGGAAGCCAAACAGCCGGTGCAGATGGAAATGTTACCCGCACCATTCTGCCTGGTAATTACAATATTAATTTTTCTGGATTGGGAATTTATTTTCCAGATGGAACCGAAACGCAACGGATAGGAATTCCAATCGATATCAAGGTAAGATATACTATTAACGACATGATAAATAATAATGATCCTGCACTAAATCGAGCAATTGAATTTGCGAATCAGAAGCGAAACAATAATCAATAGTTGGTTTGCTAAATAATTCATGGGTGTTTAATTGATCAAATGAACATAACCTGTAGCGGTAAAAAAGCAAGACAATTTATTTTTACATTTGCCAACTTTTTTGTTCTAATATAATTTGGTCAAGGTGTCCTTGATGAAAATCGGAAAAATTTTTATGCTCTTTTTATATGAATCCCTTTCGCTCCAAATCCTCAATTATGGGCTCAATAAGCAATAAAAAGCGATTTAAATGTTCAAAGTACTCCTGCTGATCGGTACAACCGGACTTTGAACAACTCAAAGTCCGGTTTTTTAACGCTAAATACGCCTTCAATGTTATCTTAGCCTTGTTCAAAGTATTCTATCTATTGGCTTTTAAAATTACGTGGGGTTACGGGATTATTTTAGAACAATTTCTGCTGTTTTCAAATTTGAGTTTAAAATTCTTCTTTCAGAGTTGTTCAGAGACATGTCCGATGAACATGTTGTGCATATGAACCATTTTGCGGCTGAAGCTGAACAGCTAGATGGGATAAGGCGTACTAACATCGCATCACAATTTATCTCCCACTTTTTGTCATCACATTTACGCTACCCGAATTCTCGTACATAGTTGCCCCTGTAATATTTCCAGAGCCATCTCTCTGAAAGGTAAACTTTAGGTTATCAGGCTTTTCGATCATTCGGAAACTTCCATCTTCGGCCTTATATAACCGGTAGTTTGTCCTGGAGCCTGCCTTGTTGAAATACAGTTGGTTTTTTTGCTGGGTAAATACCAGCGCCTCCTTTTCGCCCACCCTGTACAGCCCGAGGTACGCGTTGATGTTTTCCAGCGGCTGCTCATTGATCGTCTTCATCACCGACCAGTTATAGGCATTGGCAATGCTGCGTACAGCTTCCAGAGCAAGGTATTCCCCGGCATTGGAATTGGTCAGTACAACCGCTCCCTGACCAGTGCTAGTGATGGCGAATAGCATCCCGGTGTAACCGGCATTGTTGCCTGCATGCCAGTAGCCAAGCACCTTGTCTGCGCCCTTGAGGTTCAGTCCTAGGCCCATGGCGTTAAGCTGTGGCGTGAGCATCTGGGCGGTCAGTTCCGGGCCGGGCAATGTCTTGTTTTCCCCATTACCGGCCTGGTGGATGGCAACGATAAGTTTGGCCAGGTCGGTCGGGGTGGTCCATGGACCGGCCGCTGCCATTTCTGGGTAGAGGTTGTATTTTCTTTTGGGGTCTATGTTGCCATTGTCCTCGTGGCCGCGGGCAATGTCCATTTTTAGTTCCGTGTCCGGATAGTGGCTGTAGGTGGTGTGCTTCATCTGCAGGGGATCAAAGATCTGCTTTTGCACGTAGTCAGCAAAAGTGGTCTCGCTGATATCCTCGATCAGCTGCTGGATGATCAAATAGCCTCCACCCGAATAGCGTTCCTGCGTGCCGGGAACTGTTTTTACCTCGAGCTGTTTTTTGTTGTTGGCGGGAGATCTTGCGCTGAGCATTTCAGTCAGGGTAGGGATCTTGGAGCCGGGATAGTAGCCCTGAAAGCCGTAGCTGTCATCCAGGCCAGCGCTGTGGGAAAGCAGCATGCGGAGGGTTACCTTCTTGCTTTGGGTAAACTTGTTCTCTGGCAGTTTCCAGTTTTTGAGTTTTTGGTTGATGTCCTGGTCAAGGTCAATTTTTCCCTGTTCGACCAGATTCATGGCGGCAAGGGCAGTGATCACCTTGCCGATGGAGGCGCACTGGAAAAGGGTGTTTACCGTTACGCTATCGGGACTGGTGGCATCTTTAAGCCCGTAGCCCTTTGCCCAGGCGATCCTGCCGTTATCCACCACGGCTATGCCAAGGCCCTGGACCTTGGTGGCCTGCATGCGTTTGAGGATATGCTGGGGCACATTGTTTTCGCCAATGGCATTGATGAGATTAGGACTCAGTCCATTCTCGACCTGTAGGATCTTTGTGTCGCTATTTTGGGCATATGTGAAAAGTGGTAGCGCTATTACTAGGAGCAGGGTTGGTATAATAGAAAGTCTATGCATACTGGTAGTGGTTTTGATATGGGTTAATGTATTGATTTATTTATTGATGCTGGAAAGCTAATTATTACTTTGGCTCTGTGTTTAGTTATACTGATGTAGGCTATCTGCCTAGCTGCGACTTCTTCCTTTTTCCTCCGCATCGCCACGGTTGCGGTCTTGGGTCTGTCTTACCTTGTTATTTCCAAACTTCCAGCTGAAGTTCAGCAAAATCCTTCGGCTTTCAAAGGTTGCCCTGTCGCTATATTTCAGGCTGCCGAAATCAACGTCGGTAAAATTACGTTGGGTCTTGAAGATGTCCGAAATCCCCAGGCGCAGCGATGCCTGATCTTTGAATAGCTTTCGGGAGATACTGGCGCTTGCATTTGCGCTGTTTTTTGCTCATAGATCAGGATCTGGGAGGCGGAGGTATAGCGGCCGCTGAGCTGGAACTGGTATTTGCCTGCCAATGTAAAGCGCTGGCTGGTAGAAACCTGGTAGCGCCATTGGTCCTGGTTCAGCTGGCCTTGGAACAGCTCGCCTGAGAAATGGTCGTTGCCGATGTTCACCTTGCTGAGCACGTTCCACCATTTGGCGATCCTGATGGGATAGTTCACATCAAAGTTGAATGTCTGCATGCTGCCGGTATTATCTGGCAGCTGTACAAGGATGTTGCCCGACTGGCGGTACACGGTAGCAAAGTAATCATCTGCCCAGCCATAAGTGCTAATGAGGGTAATACGGTCATTGAAAGTATAGGTAAGCTCTGCCTGATCATTGCGCTGCACCCTTAGTGCCGGATTGCCGGTCTGCTGGTTCAGCGGATCCTGTACATAGACAAAAGGATGCAGCTCGCTATAGTTTGGGCGCTGGGTACGGCGGTAAAGGGCAAGGCGCAGGGTATGCTTTTCGGCTGGCCTAAAGCTCAGATAGGCCGAGGGCAACAGGTTCAAGTAGCTGGTGTCGGGGCTGATGGCTCCTGCGGTTTCTCCCCTGGCATAGGTCTGTTCGATCCTAAGGCCCAGCTGCCATCCCCAGCGGGCGTTTGATCTGGATAGCGAGGCATAGCCTGCTCGGATCTGCTCTCTGTAATGGAAACGGTTTGCATCCTGATTATTATCAGTTTCCACATCTGCAATCTTCAGGCCTGCTTCCACCTTGAGTTTGCTTTTGTAGCTATGGGCATAATCTGCCTTGAACGTAGAAATGCTGATCCCTGTCAGGCTCAGGTAATTGATGTTGGGCTGTCCGGTCGTAGTGATGTCGATCTGACTGTTTCTGCTGAAATCCGCACGGTCCAGGTCTACGGTCAGCTCGGTCCCAAGGGTATCGGCGTAACGGTAGTTGAGGTTATAGGTGTTCCAGTGGCGAGTGTTTGGGTTTTGGCTGCTGGTCAGGTAACGGTCTGCTCCCTGCTGGGAAAAGGTCTCGTAGCTGGTTCTGTTGGTGCTGGCCTCCCGCTCGATGATTCCACCAAAGGTGCTCTTGGTGGTCAGGCCGTAGTCTATGGCTAGGCGGAAAACCGGATCGTTCCACTTGTCTAGGCTATTGGTCTGCTGGCTGAGTACTCCTGGGTTTAACTGGCGCTGCCTATTGTTTTTCGTCAAATAGCCGCCCTTGTGCAGGGCAGCATATCCGCTGATGGCGAGTTTTCCGGTGCCATAGTTCATTAGGGCCGATAGGTCCAGCCAGCTGCTGGTGGCCTGGGAGGTGCTCAGGTCCAGGTTTCCGCTAATGCCCTTTGCCACTCCAGTGGTCTTGATGTTGATAATGCCCGTGTTGCCGTTTACCTCGTACTTTGCCGGAGGGCTGCTGAGCAGCTCCACCTGTCTGATGCTTCCCGTGGGCATCGACTTGAGCATTTTGGCAAGGTCGCTTGGGGTCAACCTAACCACCTTGTCATTGATCATTATCTGGACTTCGGATTTGCCGCTCATCAGTATGGCGTCCTCGTTCTCGCTGATGGTGATCCCCGGGGCAAGGCCCAGGATCTCCAGGCCATTTGAGGCGAGTTTTCTGATGCCCTGGTTCACGCTGATCACACTCCGGTCGGTCTGTTGGATGATCAGGGGTACATTGGCCTGGATGAGGACCTCGCTGAGCTGGTTTTCGATTGGTTTCAGGCGAATGGTGCCAAGGGCTCGCTGAGCGGTAAGGATGGTGTCGGGGCGAAAGCCCATGGCGCTGATGACCAACTGATCCATTGTCGCGGTGTTTGCAAGGAAATGCCCCGCGGTGTCGGTCAACATGGTCCTGATCAGTTTTGGGCCGGTAAAGATCCGTACAACAGATCCGGGAAGGGGAAGCCCTTTCTCATCTACGACCTTTCCGCTGAGCTGGGCGATGGCGCTGATGGAGCAAATACAGATGGCCATTGATAGTAATAATTTTTTCATTTCCCAAAGGTGCAGCTGCTGCGAAGGAGCATCGCTTCAGAACATGATATGACCCCACTAATCGGGTAAATATTCCCTGGGGCTTTTTCCTGTCATCTTTTTAAAGGCGCGGTTGAAGGTGGACTTGGAATTGAAGCCGGCGTCATAGGCGGTCGCCAGCAGGCTGAAGTTCCGGTAGGCAGGAGTGTTCAGCAGGCGGATGGCCTCCCGTACCCGGAACTCGTTCACGTAATCGTTGAAGCTCTTTCCGTAGGTCCCGTTGATCACCTTGCTGAGCAGCGAGGCGTTAGTGCCCAGCTTCTTGGCCAGTTCGGTGAGGGTGAGTTCGGCCTCGAGGTAGATCTTCTGGTCTTCCATCGCCTCATCCACCTTGAGCTTCCAGTCCTCCATCCAGCTATGGTTCTGGTAGTGGATATCGATCGTTCCGGGCTGCGGTTTTAGCGGCTCGGTGTAGGCGCTCAGCAGGTAGGGCTGGAAATTGAGCTTGATGATGGCCCTTGCGCCATAGGCGCTGATGGCCATGTAATAGGTGATAAGGGCGAAGGCGAAGAAATAGTACCACGAGCGGACATACATCATCTCTAAGAACAGCGAGAGGACGTGCTCGGAGATGAGCAAGATTGTCAGGATGGCAAAGCTGTAAAGGAAATTGCGCAGCCACTTGAAGCTGGCCGAATCGGCGAAGGAAAATTCGAATCCGGAAAATATGATGTAGCTTCGGTAGTAGCGGATGGAAAGGACCAGGTAGACCAGGATGCTGAGCGACCAGCTCCAGCCGTACCAACTATCGAAATCCGGATCGGTCTCCCCGTCCATCAGGAAATAATGTCCCACCAATAGCTTATCGGTCAGTACGATGACCAGGCTCCAGAGCAGGTAAAGTGTCCCGGGCAGGAAGTGCAGATAGTCTCGCCGGGTCAGCCGGTACCGTGCATCTGTCAGGCTTTTCAGGTAAAGATAAAGTAGCGGGCCAAAGAACAGCGCATGGATAAAGGGGGTATAGAAGAGCACCTCGCGGTAGGGCTGGGTATCGTACCAACCTGCAAATCCCGACATCCAGGGAAAGATGAAAAGGGCTGAGAGCAGGCAGAACCTTCCCAGTATCCTGTCCGGCAGCCGCTGCTGGAGAATTCCCCTTTTGAAAAATAGAAAGCTGTACACGCACAGGTGTGTAAAAAAGATCAATAGCAGCGAACTTCGCAGCCCGAATTCAAAAAGCATGCACGAAGATAAGGTTTACCACGGTACAATAGGTGTCAGAACATGATTTGACACGCAGGCAGTATAAAACTTATGCAGCTTTGACAGGATAGGTAAGCTAAGAAACGCTATTGAAACTGGGTGAAAGCGCTCTTCGATTTTTTGCCTTAAATCTAACATTCAACGTAATATATCAACATGAAAAAAGTGCCTATTACCCTCATTTTGATCCTGTCCTTTTTTTGAGCCTTTGGCCATAACATCTACTTACCAAGACTTAAAAAGCAGTTGAACAGTTTGCTGCGCGAGGACTAGAAATATCCCCAGATGTTCGCTCTTGATTTACATTAAAATTCGGTAATAGTCCTACTGGGGTTTTTAAAAACTGCCTTTATTTCTGTTTAGAGCCGCAATTTCCCTTAGATTATCAATAATATCGTTCAATGCTAATGGGTTGAGGAGTATACCGTGACTTTGAACAAGTCAGAGTTTGGTTTTTTATGTCAAATCGGCCTTTAATGCTATCTCAGCCTTATTCAAACCGCTCCTGTTAAAGGATTTTCTATTTAGTAGGATCAGCAGATTGCCTTTGAACTCTTTTATGCTTTTACAAATTTGATTTAATATTTCAGATCTGATTTAGTCTATCGTGTAAATAACCCTCCGTTCCTTGATTTTGTCCCCTTTAAATAAACATACATTTGATAAGAAAATCTCTTCAAAGTTCCATTTCATACCATAAATAGCAACAACTATCCCATTTTATTTTTAATGCTGTTATGCAATCATAGTTTTAGGCTATCATTCTTTAAACAAATTTAATTATGAAATTATATTCAATCATTCTAGCAGTATTAATTGCAAGTTGTTTTACATCGGCAAATGCCCAAAAGAACAAAGCAATCTTAAAAGGTAAAGTAGCTAATTGGCCTACAGACACTGTATACTTTGCTACATTTACCTTCCATTCTCCATATTCTACTGTAGAAGGTTTTCAAGTCCTTAAGGCAGATCAAACATTTGAATACGTCTTTAACAAAGTAGATCAACCCTTTGTTGTTTATTTAACTCCAGAGCGAAAATTTCTTGACTTAAGAAACGATGTGCTTTATGAAAACTTAACAGATAAATACTATATCGGCTATTGCAAAAACTTCTATGATTGCCCCATCACTACTTACTTAATAGAACCAGGAACGGAGACCAATGTTGAATTGACAAAAACCAAACGCTATGGAAAAACAGGGATGAAATTCTTAAATGCAGACAAGTATAATTCCGAATTTTATCAAACTACATTCGACTTGGAACAAGGACTTGATGAAGCACTAGATTCTAGATTTGATGAAGCATTAAAAGACATCAAAAACATAGATAGAGCAATTAAGAATTTAAGCCGTAAATTAAATGAATTATTAACTAAATTAGATAAAGAGCAACATCATATAAGCCCATTTTTGTATAAGTATACAAAATCAGAAATCGAATTTGGAGCTAAAAAGGAATTTCTAAGATACCTACTATTGAATCATAAAGAAGAAGCATCGAAACTATTTAGAAATAAAATTCCAAAGGAAATAAGTAATGTTGTTGAATTTAATAAAGAAAGTATAGATGATGCTACGTTGATCAGTCAAGAGTATAATGAGTTCCTTGAATTGTATTTAAATTTCAAATTTAGTAAGCTAAAAAATGAATTGATTATCTATAAAGAGCTTGATAAAGAGAAATTCGACTTTGCTTTAAAGGAACTGCCACGGGCATCAAAGTATTTTTATTTGGCAAACAACCTCTTGCATTTAAAATACAACGTAAAAACAAAGGAGCTTGTTGCTAGGCTGATTAAACTATACCCCGACGGAAAATTGAATGATAAATTATTGAAAAAATATAACAATTAAGACCATGCAGTTACATAAAAAGAAGACTATACCATATCTGGAAATTGCTATTAATATCTTAATTCTGTTAATCATTTACGCATTTTCAGTTCTCACGCCTAAAATGGGCAAAAAAGAGATTTTATCAATAACGTTAGTGCTTTCAATATTCTATATCCATACTTTTTTTATCATTCCAGCCTTAGTAGCACAAAAAAAGAAACTGAGATATGCTATTTTGACCATTGCGCTTTCCGCAACTTTTTACCTGCTAATTGGAAAAATAATTCGCACTTTATTTGATGATGTTCAAACATCGGAAGACGTTTTCTACACAATTTTTACGTTAACTGCCGTGCTTTTATTAACGCTGTCTTTATCGTTTGTATATGCTTATGTACGTACAATAAAAGCTAAAGAAAGATCATTTGACTTAAGGTTGGGTAGTAAAGAATCAGAATTAAGACTTTTGAAGTCGCAAGTTAACCCACATTTCTTGTTCAACTCTTTGAACGCTATATATGCCACTGCTTTGGTCGAAAATTCGCCTAAAACAAGTGAAAGCATTGCAAAACTGGCAAGTTTAATCCGATATATGCAGAAAGACATGAATGAAAATTTCATTCCGCTGCAAAATGAAATCAAATACATTGAAGATTATGTCGCTATTCAAAAGATACGTTCTGCAGTAGAGCCAATGGTAGAATTACGATTTGAAAATATTGAAAATTACATGATTAGTCCTGGCCTTCTAATTCCATTTGTGGAAAATGCATTTAAATATGGAATAGATCCATCAAAGCCTTCAAAATTAGAGATATCAGTATGTTGTGCTAATAATTGGATAATTTTTGAATGTATAAATACTTACCATGAAGGTTATAAAACCTACGAGAAGGAAGAGGGCTTTGGTATAGGGATTAAAAATACAAAAAAACGTTTGGAACTAGTTTATCAAGAAAACCATACTTTTGAAATTAAAAAACTGAATGGGGTTTTTTCGGTAAAAATAGATATAAATACTGCTGAGAAATGATAATAGCCATTGCAATAGACGATGAACCAAAAGCGCTTGAGGTTATCAAATTCCATTGCGCCAAAATTGAGCGCTTAGATCTGATCGCTCAGTTTTCTGATCCTACAGCAGCAATTGCTTTTTTAAGACAAAATCCTGTCGATTTAATATTTCTAGACATCAATATGCCCAATATGTCGGGTTTGGAAATGTTGGAAGAATTAAAATTAAAGCCAAATATCATTTTCACTACGGCCTATGCAAATTTCGCTCTCGAAAGTTATGCTTATAACGCCATTGATTATTTATTGAAACCCTTTGAATTTGATCGATTTCAAATGGCCGTAGATAAATTGGAAGAACGGATTTCTTTTCAAAAGAATAAAAATACTTTCTTTTTCATAAAGGATGGATTCCAAAATATTAAAATTCAATTCAAAGAAATTTTCTTTATCAAAGGTTCTGGGAATTACTTGGATGTTATCCTAAAAGAAAAAGTACATTCTCCTCGAATGACATTTATGGAACTTGTAGAAAAATTACCTTCCTCAGAATTTATAAGAGTGCATCAGTCTTATGTTGTCAATATTCATACAATCGACAAAATCGAAAATAACCATGTTTACATAGAGAAACATGAAATCCCTATCAGCGGTCGTTATAGAGATTTGCTCTTCAGACGATTAAATCTAACGAAATAGATATTAACGGCTGCGCTATTTTTTTAAAAGAATAATAAGTAAACGGCATATCTGTTTTGGGTAAAATCTCCCAATTGAAAACAGTATATCAAAAGTGTTTATTTAATAATCACCAAATTTTTGATCCATTATAATCTGGTCAAGGTGATCTAATCTAAAATCACCTTAATTTTTTTGCCAAATTAAATGAGTTTTTTTCTTTCCAAATCCTCAATAATGGATTAAAGAGCAAATAAAAAGCGATTTAAATGTTCAATGTATTCCTGCTGATTGGTACAACTCACTTTGAGCATTTCAAAGTGAGGTTTTTTTATGAACAATATATTGCATCATTATTTTAAAAATGCTTAGTATTGGGCTACCAGAATAACTACTAATATACTTCTACGAAGCAGGAACCGTGATGGGTAAAGTTCTGTCTAGCTGTTAATAACAAACTTTAACTTGCTATTTATAATCTTTTAACTCTTGCATTTTTCCATTTATAAAACCTTCCTTGTCTTTTTTTACTTCCTCCAATATAGCTTTCCTATCTGCTGGGAGCGTAAAATATTTATCAGCCCATAAATTAATCTCAAGCATCAAGGGAAGTAAATCAATCCCTTTTTGGGTTAGTTTATACAATACTTTGGCTTTGCTATCCGGATGGTCTTGTTTGGTAATTACACCATTTTCTTCCAACATCTGTAATCTAGAAGCCAAAATATTAGTCGCTATTTTTTCATCCGACTTAAGGAAATCACCATACGTACACTGTTTAGCAAACATTAAATCCCTCACAATTAATAAAGACCACTTGTCTCCCCATATATCTAAAGAGCTGCTAATTGGGCATTCAGACCGCTTTTTTAAATCTCCCATAAAATAAATTATAAAATCACTTGCAAAATGAAAGTTGTTTGTATATTTGCACTTGCAAAACGCAAGCAAATTTACATAATTTATCACAAATACAATGAAAACTACAGGAAATACGATATTTATCAGCGGTGGAAGTGCCGGAATAGGCCTAGCCATTGCTAAAAAATTTAATGGAGCAGGTAATAAAATCATCATTAACGGACGTAGCGAGGAACGTTTGCAAAATGCCCTAAAAGAATTGGACAATGCCATTGCCATACAAGGAGATTTATCAGTAAAAGCAGACCGATTAAAAATTGCTGAAGAATTGAAAAATAATCATCCAGACCTAAACATCATCATTAATAATGCTGGCGCAGCTTTTATGAACGATTTAAGCAATAGTAATCACAACTCAGCAGAAAAAGCTTACCAAGAAATCAATACCAATTACATCAGTGTAATAGATTTTACAGCTTTAACTTTGCCACAGCTTTTACAACAAGAAGAGGCAGCAATTGTAAATGTTTCTTCGATAGCGGTGTTTAGATCTAACAAATATTTACCAACGTACTCGGCAAGTAAAGCCGCACTGCATAGTTATACCCAAGGGCTTAGAGATACCTTTGCAGAAAATGAAAATTTAGGAGTGTACGAACTATATCCACCATTGGTTAATACCGAGTTTTCGGCAGAGATTGGTGGTGCAAATGGAATTCCAGCTTCAGAAGTTGCTGATGAATTGTTTATTGGGCTAGAAAAAAATCAATTTGAAATTCCAGTAGGGGATACTAAAAAAATCCACGAGCTGGTTATCCCAATTACAGAACAGGTTCCACATTAATATTAAAAGCGATGAATTTAAAAGGTAAAACAATTCTAATTACAGGTGGGGCATCTGGAATAGGATTGGAAGCGGCAAAGCAGTTTTTGGCAATTGGTGCAAAGGTGATTATTACTGGTAGAAACCAAGATAAGTTGGCTGCGGCAAAGCAAAGTATTCCTTCCTTAATTGCTATTAGAAGCGATGTCGACAATGAGGATGATGCAAAAGCACTCTTTAAGGAGGTTAATGCGCTTGGTGGTATTGATATTTTATATCATAATGCAGGTGTTGGAACCCCAGGCTTAAACCTAGGTAAGGCAAATGCACAAATTTTAGAAAATGCCATTTATGAAATGAACGTGAACTACTTTGGTATCATTAGGCTAAATAATTTGTTTTTGGAGATGCTGAAAGCTAAAGCTGAAAGCGCAATTATCATTACTACTTCGTTACTTAGCATTGTTCCGGGAATAGAAGAGCCAACTTATTCGGCTAGTAAAGTGGCTTTAGGCTTTTATACCAAATTGTTAAGGAAAGATCTCGAAATATTAGATAGCACTGTAAAAGTATTCGAATTATTGCCACCACTTGTAGCTACAGCTATGACAGCCAATAGAAACGACAAGAAAATTTCTGCTCAAGAATTGGTAAAGGCATTGGTTTCGGGTATCAAAAAAAATCAATTAACGATAAGGGTAGGCGATTCGAAAATAGTATATTTAATGAGCAGATTTTTTCCAAAGCTGGCATTTAACCTCGTCAATCCTAAAAAAATATACAATAGCATAGGGTAATTGATACGAAATATGAAAGCATATACAGTTGAAAGATATGATAAGGAGCTAGGCTTAAAGCTAGCCGATTTGCCAGAACCTGAAGTTGGAGAAAATGATGCGTTTGTAGAAGTGCACGCTGCGGGAATTAACCTCTTGGATTCAAAGATAAAATCTGGTGAATTTAAGTTGATTTTACCTTACAAACTTCCCATTATTTTAGGGCATGATGTAGCAGGAATTGTCACTAAGGTTGGAAAAAATGTAAAGCAGTTTAACATAGGAGATGAGATTTATGCTCGTGTGGCTGATTTTCGTATGGGCACTTTTGCTGAATATATCGCCATTAACGAAAGTGATGTAGCCTTAAAACCAAATAACCTTTCTATGGAAGAAGCGGCATCCATTCCTTTGGTTGCACTTACTGCTTGGCAAACGCTGGTAGAAAAAGCAAATCTTAAAAAAGGACAGAAAGTTTTTATCCAAGCAGGCTCTGGAGGTGTGGGGACCATTGCAATACAATTGGCGAAACATCTGGGCGCAACTGTTGCTACAACGGCAAGTGAAAAAAGTTTTGCGATGCTAAAAGCGCTTGGAGCCGATGTACTGATCGATTACAGAAAGGAAGATTTTGAAACCATCCTGAAAGACTACGACGTGGTGCTGAATAGCCAAGATACCCAAACACTTGAAAAGTCACTAAGAATACTAAAACCTGGAGGGAAGGCAATTTCAATCTCAGGACCACCAACACCAGATTTTGCCAAAGGAATTGGAGCATCTTGGATCATCAGAACCGTTCTATCATTAATTAGTTTTGGTATCAGAAAAAAGGCTACTAAACTAGGCGTAGCTTATTCTTTTCTATTTATGAGAGCTGATGGAAAGCAATTGAGCGAAATTACGTCATTAATAGCAGCAGGTACAATTGTTCCAGTAGTTGACAAAGTATTTCCATTTGACCAAGCCAACGAAGCGCTGACTTATGTAGAGAGCGGTCGTGCAAAAGGGAAAGTGGTTATCAAAATGAAATAAGATTAGCAGAAGGTCTGATCTATTTTGATAAAGCTGCTAAGTAGAAAGATCAATTCTTAGTGCTCTGAAAAGAGATGATGTGAGGATTAAAAAAGCTTTCTAGTAAGTATTTTCTTATTAATTGCTACATTCGCTCAAAGCAAATTAGCTGTGGTAGATAACCATTCTTAATAATTTAATGAACTGAATGACCTTTTTATTCTTTTTTAGTGCTTTAGGAGCTTTTAATGGTTTTTTACTTTCACTATACTTTGCCATAAATGCTAAAAAGAAAATCTTTACAAACTATTTTCTATCCTTGCTATTATTGGTGCTAAGTATTAGGATTGCAAAATCCGTATTCTTTTATTTTAATCCCAACTTATCTAATATTTTTATTCAAATAGGGCTTTCCGCTTGTATTCTTATAGGTCCGTTTCTTTATCTATATCTAAAATCATATACGGAAAATGAGAAACAAAATTGGGTAAAACACCTATTACCTTATCTAATACCGACTAGCATTTTAGGATATTTGTATCCGTATGACGAGCATATTGCCATTTGGAGCAGCTGGATTTTAAAAGCAATATACTTGCAATGGTTCATTTATATTGGCTGTTCTTATAAATACATCAAGCCTATTGCCCAAAAGCTAAAAGAAAAGGAAAGTTTAAAAAGAATAGAAGTCTGGTTTCTAAGCATCTATATTGGGGTGGCATTTACTTGGTTAGCTTATACCACCGCAGCCTATACATCCTATATCGTTGGCGCCTTATCTTTTACATTTGTACTGTATTTAATTGTACTGCTTTTGATTTTCAGGAACAGCCACGAGTCTACTTTTTTCAACGAAAAGGAGAAATACAAAAACAAAGAAATGGACAAAGAAACTCAAGATTTAATTGGTCAAAAACTATCCATCATTATTGAAAAAGAGCTATTTCTTAATCCAAGTTTTAGTCTTGAAGAAGCTGCAAAAGAATTAAAGTTAACAAAGCACTTATTGTCTCAATATGTAAATGAAGTTTTAGGTAAGTCTTTCTCCAATCTCATTAAAGAATATAGAATTGAAAAGGCGAAAAAGTTATTAGAAACCGAAACGAACTATACCATCGAAAGTTTGGGCTATGATAGCGGCTTTAATTCTAAATCAACCTTTTTTACCGCTTTTAAAAAAATCACAGGTTTAACTCCTGCAGAATATCAGAAAATGCAATCGAAATGAGTTCGAGATTATAGAATCGAACTTCTACATTATGATTTGAGAACCTTTTAACTATTCATACACTGGATATTTGCACTCATTATTAAAAAATAAAAATTTTATAAATGAGAAAAGTGTCTTTATTAATTGTGTGTATGGTATTGATGTTAAGCAATGCATTGATCGCTCAAATCAAAATTTCAGGAAAAGTGGTTAACCTTGATAACAATCCACTAGAATATGCGGAAGTTATCCTCTTTTCAGAAAAAGCGGTTCCGCTAATCAATCGCCTAACAAATGAGAAGGGTGAATTTAATATCGATTATCAAAAAGGTATTTACAAATTGGAAATTCGTCAGTTTAAACAGGTTTTATTTACCAAAAACATAACATTAGATACCGATTTTGAAATTGGAACGGTAACAGTAGACGCTACAAGTACCTTGGGAACAGTGGAGATTTCTAAAAAGAAAGAGTTAGTAGAGAGGAAAATAGATAGACTTGTTTTTAACATAGAAAATACGATTAGTGCCGTTGGTGGAGATGCTTTAGAAGCATTAAAAATTACACCGGGAGTATTGGTACGAAATGAGAGTGTAACTATTGTTGGCAAACAATCCATAAGGGTTTTGGTAGATGACAAAATGTTGGAACTAAGTGAGGGAGATTTAGCAAATTTCCTTAGGTCAATTCCAGCTGATAATATTAAAAACATAGAAGTAATTACCACACCGCCCGCAAAATACGATGCTGCTGGTGGCAGTGGACTGATCAACATCAGACTAAAAAAGGCACAGGCAGATTCTTGGAGCCTTTCTTTGGGCAGCAGCTATTTGCGCAGGTATGATGAGGGCGAAAGTACAATGACGAGCAACTTTATGTACAGCAAAAATAAGTTAAGCCTAAGTTCTTCATTAAATTACAGAGATGGTGGCGAAACTTTCCATTATCAAGATGATAACGTTTTCCCTACGGAATTATGGAATACCAAGCAACGATTTAACAGAAATTACAAAAGGCTGAATGCAGTTTTAGGAATACAGTATTTAGCTACAACTAACTGGAATCTAGGTTTTCAGTACATTGCCAATTTTAACAAAACACATTCCAATAGAAATACTCGATCATCTGTTTACGAAAGCAATGAAGACTTTCCGTTTAACGATATCGTTTCTTTTACTACTGCCGATCAAAAACCAGATTTCAATTCGATAAACTTTTTCAATGAGTTCAAGCTCGATTCTAATGGCAAGAAAATAATCTTGAATTTAGATTACTTTAAATATTCGAATAATGATACCAGACCTTACCAAGGTACATCGTTAATGAATAATCCGTATCACATCCAATATTTTAAAGGGATTAATGACAATACCCAAAGCACTAATAATTATTCTGGAAAAATAGATGTAGAACTGCCTGCAAAATTTGCCAATTGGAGTGCTGGCGCTAAAGTTTCTGTTTCTAATACAGCAAACGACATCGCTGCTTTTAATAGCGGATTGGTTGATGTTCCTATCACAAATATCCCACAGACACGCCATCAGTTTGATTATAATGAATATATTCAGGCAGTATATTTCTCTGGACATAAGAAATTCAGGAATAACCTGGAAGCTCAAGTTGGGCTGAGAATAGAATCTACTCAAACGAAATCTTATAATGGTAATTTGAACCAATATTTGAATACCAATTACACCAAGCTATTTCCTACTGTCAATTTATCTTATACACCTACAGGAAATTCAACATACAGATTTAGTTACGGCAGAAGAATTGCAAGACCAAATTTCTCAGAGTTAAACCCAAATGTTACTTACATTACCCCATTTTTAACTGTAGAAGGCAATCAGGTTTTGAGGCCATATTTTATAGATAATTTGGAATTCATTTATTCGTATAAAAAGCTCGAAAGTAAACTTTACTACAGCATAGAAAACGATGTGTTTAACCAAATAGGTTTGCCAGATCTCAACACTAATCAAATACGATTGATTTATAAAAACATCTTTAATCTTAAAAGGTATGGGTTTGCTGAAACTTTTACCTTTGATAAAATTAAATGGTGGAACAGCAATAATTTATTTAATATAAACTACACTACAGCAAAAACTATCGATTTATCGGCAAGGGCTGTAAATGGTTTTACCTCTTTTTTTAATAGCAATAATGATTTTAATTTAAATACCTCCAAAACATTAACGTTCAACCTAGGTTTTGAATATTATTTCTTAGGAGCGTATGGCATAGATAAAATCAAACCATTTAGTTCAACATCATTTGCCATTCAATACCTTTTGCTTAATAAAGATTTAAGAATAAACCTAAGGGCGAATGATATTTTTAAAACAGATAGATATAGATTTAGCTCAATTGTGGCTGGTGTACACAGAAGCACAAACTATTATTTTGATACTCGATTGGTTCAATTGTCTGTAAGCTACAAGTTTGGAAGTAGGAAAGTTAATGTGAGCAATAGGCAGACTGGAAACCAAGAGGAGAGGTCAAGAACAGGAAATTGATTAAAAAGCTCACTCAAAAAAATGGCGTCATCTGAGTATCGGATGACGCTTTTGCCATTTTTTGATACCACCTTTTTAAGCAGAAATAGCTAGCCCCCAATTTCTAATTACCCCTCAACCATTTCTTGCAAAGATTTACTCAAAATGGCTACGGCATTTTCCATCTCTGTTGTAGCTAAATTGCCAAAACCTAAACGGGTCGCGGTAAGGTTTTTAGTTTGGTATAAAATCGTTTTCGGCAGGAATAATCCATTTTCGGCACATTTCTTTTTCAGTTTAATTAAGTTAAAATGATCCAGCCACTCTACCCAAATGGCTAGTCCACGTGGAGGAAGATTAAATTTTATCTTCCCTTTTAACTTTTCGGTAAGCAATTGTGCAAAATAATCCCTACGCTCTTTATAGGTTTTTCGGTTTTTCTTCGCAAGGCGATGTACTTCGCCATCTTGTATCCAATCGGTTAAAACCTGCTCCTTAATAACATCAATTCCTGGCTCTAAAATAGCCTGGTGCTTTTCGAGTTCTTTAATAAATACTGTTGGAGCAGCAACAAAACCATAACTAAATCCCACAGGCAAAGATCTGGCGAAAGAGCCAATATAAACTACGGTTTGATTAACATCTAAAGCAGCTAAAGGTAAAATTGGGTTGTTATCATAATGAAAATCAAAATCATAATCGTCTTCCAAAATGATAAAACCATATTGTTGGGCCAATTCAAGTATTTCTATCCTTCTTTTTGCACTTAAGGCTATTGTGGTTGGATAGTGGTAAATGGAAGTAAGATATAACATCCTGATAGGTTGTTCTTCGCAAATTCGCCTTAAGATTTCCGTATTTATCCCTTCATGATCAACAGGTACTGAGATAATTTTAGCACCACTATCAGCTAGAGTCATGTTAGATTGGTAATAACTTGGAGAGGCAACTACAACTTTATCTCCAACAGCAATTAACAATTTGGTAACCAAAAACAAACTTGTTTCGTGGCTCCATGTAGTAAGTAAATTTGATGGAGAGATACGAATACTCCGAGTTACATTCAGAAAATTGGCAAACTGCATTTTAAAATGTTGATGCGATTGAGTTTGGAGCTGCTGCCAAGTCTTTTTGTGTTTTTGCCTTTTTAGTTTAGACACATAAAGTCTGGCCAATATGTCTGTATGTATTAATCTTAAATCTGGTAAGCCATCATTAAATTGCAAAGGGAGTTCGCTCACCTCAGTTGGGTTTTCTAAAATTTCTGAACGTTTAAAAGTAAAGCCTGAAGTATTGACTAATTCATTTTTAGACATTTGTATAGAAAGCTGTTTCTTTTTAACCTGTTTTTGATCAGATAAAATGAAAGTCCCTTTATTTGCCCTAATTTCTATAAAACCTTGTGCTTCCAGATCTTGGAATGCTTTGATAAGTGTATTTCTATTTACAGCTAATATTTTACACAATATGCGTGTGCCTGGTAGTTTTGTGCCTTCGGGTAATTGACCCATTTGTATAGCTTTAATAAATTCAAAAACCAATTGCAGATATAACGCTGTTTTATCTTTTGCATTAAGTTGTATGAAACTTTTGAAAGGAATATTAACCGGACCATTCATTTTTTAAAAACTGGTATAGTATACTGGTACGGCAAGATACTATTTTTGTGAAAATTTATAAGAATGAAAATATTTTATTTTGCGATGTTACTATTATGGGGTGCTAATTTATATGCACAACAAAAACCAGATAGTGTAATTACCATGAACGAAGTTGTAATTAATGAAAATGGTTTCAGTACTCCAATCTCTAAACAAAACAGAAATGTTTATGTAATCGATAAAGCAATGATTGCTAAACTACCCGGACGGAGCATCCAAGAGTTGTTACAATATGCCAATGGGGTAGATTTGAGACAACGCGGGCCATTTGGTACCCAAGCTGATATTAGTATAGATGGCGGTAGTTTTGAGCAAACGGTAGTTTTGTTAAATGGGGTCAAGATTATTGACACGCAGACTGGTCACAATATGCTTAATTTACCCGTGCCCGTAGAAGCCATCGAAAGAATAGAAGTGATTAGAGGTCCAGCTGCCAGAATTTATGGCATTAACAGTTTAACCGGTGCGATTAATATCATCACTAAAAAGCCAGATCACTCAGGTTTGTTAGTAAACACTTATGTTGGTTCTAATTTCGAAAAAGATAAAGAGGGAACAGGCGATACATTTTTTGGTAGGGGAATTCAATTGGGCGCAACTTTAAGTAAGCAAAATCAACAACATTCCATATTTGGTTCGCACGATAAAAGTAATGGCTTTCGCTACAATACCCAGTTCGAGAATAACAAAATACTATACTTAGGTAATTATCAGCTTGGTAAAACCAACGAGATTGCCACTACATTTGGCTACATTGATAATGGGTTCGGGGCTAATGGCTTTTATGCGGCTCCTGGCGATAAAAACTCAAATGAAGCAGTTCAAACTACTATCGCCTCCATTCAATCCAAACATATTTTGTCAGAAAAATGGACACTGATCCCAAGGTTAAGCTATAGGTATAACTTTGATGATTATAGATATTTTGGAGCCGCTAACCCAAATGCAGGTAGAAGTAAACATTTTACGAACTCATTAGCTGGCGAAGTGAATACCACCTATAAAATGGAAAGTGGCGAGTTTGGTTTTGGTGCGGAAGTTAGGAGCGAGGATATCAATTCCTCAAACATTGGCAATCATCAAAGAGAAAACTTGGGTATTTATTCTCAGTACCGTACCAACCTGTTAGCAAATTTGAATGTAAATGTAGGTGCTTACCTTAATTATAATTCTGATTATAAATGGCAGCTCTACCCTGGTATCGACGCAAGTTATGCTTTAACACCTAACTTTAAACTAATTGGAAATATTGGTACCAGCCAAAGGATTCCGTCATTTACCGATCTTTATTTAAATCAGCGTCCAGGGAATATCGGTAATCCTAACCTTGTACCAGAAAATGCACTGCAAAGCGAATTAGGGTTCAAGATCACACAAAATAACTTTAGCTTCAATGCCAATGCTTTCAGTCGTAAAATAGATAAATTTATAGATTGGACACGTTCAGTAACTACAGATCCATGGCAAAGTAACAATATTGGGAACTTTGTGGTTAATGGGGTTAATCTGCGTACCAACTATTTAATACCTGTATCAGAAAACGCAAAATTGACTATCAATCTTGGCTATTCTTATCTTAAATCTGAGCTTAGAGATATGGATCCAAATTTGGCTTCTAAATATTTGATCGCCTCTTTAAAGCACCAATTAACAAATACAATTGATTATCAGTACCATAGTTTTTCTGTATTGATTGCCACACGTTTACAGCAACGAACATCGGGTACTGCTTATTGGATAAACGATTTAAGGATTAGTCAATCTATCCGAAATTTCACTGTTTTTGTAGATGCACAGAATATATTTGATACTACTTATGTTGAGGTTGGCGCAATTCCATTGCCTTCACGTTGGATGAGCTTGGGATTAAAATATAACGTGTCATTGATGTAGGTAATACTACTGATGTTCAAGTAATTTTAATCAACTCTTTCATTTTATTAATTGATAAAAGTCGGATTTGTATAAATTAAAGTCTATTTTATGTAAGGTTACAAAAGCTGTACCTTATAAATTTGCATTTAAACAAGTGGCTGTATCATAATTGGCTTTGTCATCCTGAGCCTGTCGAAGGACTTAATAAAAATTCATTAAAAGCGTTTTGACATTTAATTCAATAGATGATGAGATAGTTTCTTGTTTATATATAAAAGCTTATGAACCGTAGATCACTTTTGAAGCATCTTGCTGCAACAATCCCAACAATTGCATTATCCGATCAGCTTAGTGCAGCCAATAATTTGTTTAATGAGGCTAACGATATTAGGATTTCTGGTCCTTTTGAACCTAATTGGAATTCTTTAGCCCAATTTAAAACGCCAGATTGGTATCGCAATGCGAAGTTTGGGATTTGGGCACATTGGGGGCCACAGTGCCAGCCTGAATATGGAGATTGGTATGCTCGTGAAATGTATATGGAGGGCAATTGGAAGTATAAATATCACTTAGAAAAATATGGTCATCCCTCTAAATTTGGCTTCAAAGATGTAATCAACGAGTGGAAAGCTGAAGCTTGGGATCCAGAAGAATTGGTATCGTTTTATAAAAAAGCAGGAGCGAAATATTTCATGGCATTGGCCAATCATCATGATAATTTAGATCTCTATAAAAGTAAATATCAAAAAAATTGGAACGCTACTAAAGTTGGTCCTAAAAAGGACTTGATTGGTGGTTGGGAAAAAGCTGCCCGAAAAAATGATTTATATTTTGGTGTTAGCGTACATGCCGCCCATGCTTGGAGCTGGATGGAAACCGCACAACGAGCCGATAAAAATGGTCCTTTTGCAGGTGTGCCTTACGATGGAAAGTTAACCAAAGCAGATGGTAAAGGTAAATGGTGGGATGGTTTAGATCCACAAGAGCTTTACGAGCAGCAGCATGAGTTAAGTTTAAACAGCTACGATAATGGAATGATCCATAAACAATGGAATTGGGCAGAAGGGGTTAGCAAACCATCAAAAGCTTATTGCGAAAAATTCTATAAACGTACTACAGACCTGATCGATTCTTACGATCCTGATTTAATTTATTTTGATGATACAGCTTTGCCTTTATGGCCTATTAGTGATGCCGGATTACGTATTGCTGCACATTTATATAACAAAAGTATCAAGAAAAATGGCACTCAAGAAACGGTAATTTTCGGTAAAATTCTTACAGAAATGCAGCGCAAATGTTTAATTTGGGATATTGAAAGAGGACAAAGTAATGCTATCGAGGCACTGCCTTGGCAAACCTGTACCTGCATCGGCGATTGGCATTATAGCAGATCAATTTACGATCAAAAACGCTATAAAAGTGCTAAAACAGTAATACACACTTTGGCAGATGTAGTAAGTAAAAATGGAAACTTATTGTTAAGTGTGCCAGTTAGAGGTAATGGAGCAATCGATGATCAGGAAAGAGCCATAGTTGCTGAGATTGGCGAATGGATGGCGTTAAATAGCGAAGCGATTTATGATACCAGACCATGGAAAGTTTTTGGAGAAGGTCCGGCAATGGAATCGGCAGCTCCACTTGCTGCACAGGGTTTTAACGAGGGTAAGGGTAAAGCTTTTACTGCTGCGGATATTCGTTTTACAGTAAAGGGCAATGCAGTTTATGCAATTGCAATGGGCTGGCCAGCAGATGGGAAAATCATTATTAAAAGTATGCGTAAAGCAGGAGGTAGCCTCAATCAACCTATTCAGGCGGTGCAGCTGTTAGGTTCTGGTCAAAATTTAACCTTTAATCAAAATGATGATCAGCTTATAGTGCATTTAAACGAAAACAGACCTAAATTACCGTATGCAATAGCTTTAAAAATTGTTTAACTAATGGTTTAATGCAATCTGTTTTTTATACTGACCTGGTGAGATACCTGTTATTTTTTTAAAAATCTTCGAAAAATAAAATACGTTTTCAAAGCCTGTAATTAATGCGATTGCTGAAATAGGCATATTGGTAGTAAATATCAGGTATTGGGCACGTTCTATTCTTTTACCGTGGATAAAATCAACTGGGCCAATTCCTGTGTATTGTTTAAATATTCTAGAAAAGTAATCTGCATTGAGATTAGAGCGATGTGCCAATAACGATACACTAAGCTCTTTGTCTAAATTAATGGAGATATAGCTGATGGCATCCATTATTCTGGCAGGAGTTGTTGCGATTTCATTTTGCTTAAAGATGATAGGTATAAGAAAGCGAGAGATGAGTTGTAAAAGTATACCTTGGGTTTCGAGAAAAATGGACAGGTTTTGGTGATCATTCAATTTCTGGTATTCTTTGTAGTAGATATCTTTTTCATAAACCTTCGGATTATCTGATCTATTAATGCCACGACCAGGATTTATAGCCAATAATCGTTTGAAATTAAGAATATCTATTTCTGATGCTTTTACTTTAAAAATTGATCTATGGTTAGAAAATAAAGATGTTCCATCCGGAGATTCTTCAAAAAAATGGATAAAATACTGATGGAGAAAACTATCGCAATAAAGGTTGCAAAGGGTAAAACTTGGTATCATATAAAGATAGCCAGGTTCTAACTTTAAGTTTTTTTCTAGATTAGATAACTCACCAAATCCTTTATCAATGTAGTACAGCCTAAAATATGGACTAATCACATTTTGATAATTCCATTTATCGCCCAATTTTGCATGGTCTATATTTAATAATGAAAATGTATGTTTTAAAATTCTCTTCAAAATAATGTTGGCTACAAGTTTAACCTAAAGATTTATATGATGCGTAAATATAGGTTTTGTATAAACAATCTGATGGATAATCTTTATACACTAATTTTAAAATTAAATCATCTTAGAAAAAGTAATTATTCGGTTTGCTAGATAAACAATCTTCAAACTTTATTGTTAGTTTTCAGTATTAAACTTTCATCAGGTAATTTTAATGGAAAAACCACCCATGCTTTTAGATAATGATCAGTTAATTGGGATTTTAAATCTAATCAAAAACCCAGTTTCCGTGCATGTGGGAGATGAAGCAGTTATTCTTTATGCAAACGAACCCATGTTGGCGGTTTGGGGTAAGGATAATTCTATTATTGGTTTACCATTAGAAGAAGGCCTACCAGAAATGAAAGGCCAACCTTTTAGAGAAATGTTTGCCACTTCCTATAGAGAAGGTATAACTTATGCTGGCACAGAAACCCCAGCAGATTTGGTTGTAGATGGTAAATTAGGTACTTATTATTTCGATTTCGATTATAGACCAGTTAGAAATGCCAATGGAGAAATTATAGGTGTAATGAATTCTGCGATAGACGTTACCGAAAGGGTTCATCATCAGCAAACCTTAATAAAATCTCAAAGAGATGCAGCATCATTGCAAAAAGAACAAGAAGTTAATGAAAAACTTGCTGCAGATAAAGTTAAGCTCGAATCTCAAATTGTGCTTAAGGCTAAAGAAGCGCTTGATAATGCAAAGCGATTTGAAAGGCTGGTGGAGCAAGCACCCATTGCAATTGCCGTAATGCGTAGTAAAGAACTTTATGTAGATATCGCCAATGCAAATATACTAGAGATATGGGCCAAAGACAGTTCCATAATTGGATTGCCCCTTTCTGAAGCGATGCCAGAACTTATTGGCCAACCCTTTATCAATATCTTACAAAATGTTATTTCATCCGGACAGCCTTATTACGGACAGGAAAGTAAAGCCTTTGTAATGCGAAATGGTGTGTTGACCGAAGGATATTACACATTTATCTGTCAGCCCCTACAAGATGCTGATGGTAGGGTGAATAGTGTACTGCAGGTAGTAACTGAGGTAACAGCTCAAGTAATGTCTAGATTAGAATCGTTGCGTACCAAAGAAATGATGGATATGGCAATAGATGCCGCTAATCTGGGTTCTTGGCAAATAGATCCAACTACTAAAGCACTCAAATATAATGCAGCATTAGCAAGGATTTATGGCTATCAGAATGAGCAACCAATGACATTCGACCAAGCAATTGCTCAAGTTAGTGATGAACACAGGACATTATTGATCGAAGCCATAGACAAAGCAATTGGTAGTGCAAGTGCTTATGATGTAACCTTTACACAACGTAGATTTGACGATGACCAATTAATTTGGTTACGGTCTTTTGGCAAAATTAACCAAGACGATTCTGGTAGACCAGTCTTTACGGGTTTTGTAATGGATGTTACCGAAGCCAAAAAAGATGAACAGCGTAAGCATGATTTTATAGGAATTGTAAGCCATGAACTTAAAACCCCATTAACTTCCCTTAATGGATATTTGCAGCTGCTACAAAGAATAGCTAACAGAGAGGAGAATAACAACGCATTTGACATCACAAGTTCTGCCGTTAGACAGTTGAAGAGAATGAATGAGATGGTTAACGGATTTTTGGATCTCTCCAGACTCGAATCCGGAAAAGTAATACTCGATCAAAGCAATTTTAGGCTTGATGAGTTAATTAATGAAATGGCCATCGAATCTCGAATAGTAGATTCTTCGCATCAAGTAGAAGTTTTACAATGTGACGAAGTAGAAATATTTGCCGATCGATTAAAGATTGCTAGTGTACTCTCTAATTTACTAAGCAATGCAGCTAAATATTCGCCAAGCTCGCAACTGATAACTGTTGATTGTAAACTGATAGATAGGCAAGTTAAAGTTTGTGTGCACGATAAAGGAATCGGCATTTCCCCAGAACATATTAAGCATCTTTTTGATCGTTTTTACAGGGTAGAAACTGGCGCTCAAATATCTGGCTTCGGGATAGGCCTTTACCTAAGCAGCGAAATCATTTCTCGGCATAAAGGACAGATTTGGGCAGAAAGCGAATTAGGCAATGGTTCTAGCTTTTGCTTTACCTTGCCAGTAATTTAAGGTAAAAGTGATTGATGCAATATGCATGATGATATCGTGCCATCTAATTTATGTTATAAGTAAAATTCTGTTAGCTATCAATTCATAAAATGTATTGGTCATATTAGCTAATATTGATGCATTTTATTTGTTTTTTACTGTAAAACTCATTATTTAATGACATAGTAACAGGTATGATTTTAATTTATTGTTACAAAAGTTATATTTACGGTTAATATATTTATCTACCAAGCAATAAATATGACTGCTTCCATTAAAAAGAAAAACAATATCAAAATTCAATTTTTGGAAGACAAAATTGTATCTGAAAGATAAGTATATCCTTTTTGGTTTGAATATTACAAGGTCTTTTATTAAACGGATCACAATTGCGTAGCTAAAATCTATGCAAAATTTGCAAATGAGGGTGATAGCCATTTTTGTTGTTATTAACTAAATATTTTTCATGCAACCTTGTTGATGTCAATCTCGTCTACGTTATATATTCAATTAAATGAAAAAGTTATTTTTCTTATTATTTTGTTGTGCTCCATTATACTTATTAGCACAAAATTGCGATTGTAAGCTTAATTTTGATTCTACTGTTTCGCAAGTTACAGCTAATTATTCTGGGTATGCAGATAAGGTTAAAAAGCCAAGTGACTTTAAAAAGTTTACTTCAAAACTGCAACAAAAGGCTAAAATAGCCAAAAGCACAGATTCATGTTATGTCATCTTAAATACTTGGATAGGCTATTTTAAAGACCATCATTTGCGTGTGCAATTTCCTTGGCGTTACAGAGAAAAATATCCGGATGTAGTGAAAATACTGAATAAGTTATTAGTGAAAACAGATGGTCGGCCAAAAGCGGAAGAAAAATTGAGTGACGTTAGCCAAATCAAACCATTAAGCCCAGAAACATTTTTGTTCAGATTGCCTTCTTTCGAGTGGTCTGAGAAAAAATTGATAGATAGTTTAATTGCAGGTTATAAAGTACAGCTTCAAAAAACACCAAATTGGATTATAGATATTAGGGGCAATGGTGGAGGCATTGATTATACCTACAATAGTCTTTTACCCTTTATCTATTCAAATCCAGTTCAGGTTAGACCAGATGAATATCGATCATCCAAAGGGAATATTGAAATTTTAACAGAAAATCTGAAGGATAAAGACTTACCAGAATCATCAAAACAATTTATCAGCACAGTAATTGCATTAATGAAAGCCAATCCCAATGGATATGTTAATCCGTCTGGAAAAGATTTTTTTGAGATTAAACTTGATTCAATTTATCCATTCCCTAAAAAAATTGCCATATTAATGGATAGAAATAGTCAAAGTTCAGCAGAAACCTTTTTGCTAACTGCAAAACAGAGTAATAAAGTAACGCTTTATGGCGAAAATACAGCCGGAGTTATTGATTACGGCAGTACGCAGTTTTTTGATCTTCCCTGTCAAGATTTCGACTTGGTTATTCCCATCTCCAGATCAAAAAGATTACCCCAAAACCCAATTGATAATATCGGAATTGCGCCAAATATTAAAATAGGTCCAAAAGAGAAAGATCAAGTAAAAGTGGTTCAGCAAATGATGGAAAAATAGACACCAAATGCTGATTTATGAATAAGATAAAATAATTAGCGAAAAGCTAAAATTCAAAACTTATCGACTACTGATCTTGCCCCCTGTTTTTAATCCACATCGTTCAATTGCAATCATTAAAGAGTCAGATCTTTCCAAAAATGTGCAGATTTTGTGAATGGAGTTAGCCATATTCTTTATGATTAATGTAAATATCTCTTTCACAAACCCGTTAAGATCAAGCTCGTCTATGTTGTTTGAAGTATCCTCCTAATCGAAAGAGAGCTCCAAAAGCTATCCGCTAAAGCACCTTTGCAACTGCTTCGTATCTCTGTCATAATTTGACCATAACTAACAGGGACAAAACAGGGGTTTAACAGGGACTTTACAGGGACAAAACAGGGATAACATCCCTTTATAACCCCTGTTAAATTCGGGTTAAATCCGTTTAAAATTCCTTTTATATTTGGACATGTCACGAACTTGTTATAACTTTAATAAGAAGCTGGTGTATTAACAGGTATAACTTATACTTAACCAGTATGAGGTGGTAATAAGAATTCATTAAATTTTAAAAAGATGGCAATACTTAAAAATGGGGCAAATGGTGGTTTCTCTGGGAAAGTGGGATCTATAGTGGGTTATGAATTAAGTGGACAAGATGTAATTAGAGGTTTACCAAAAAAGCGAACGAAAAAGGCTGGCCAAACAGAACAATTAAATAGAAATAAGTTTGCATTAACGCAGCATTGGCTACAACCCTTGCTAGCAATTTTAAGGATAGGCTTTAAAGCTTATGCCCCAACTTACCAGGGTTTTGTTGCGGCCAAATCTTATAACAGTAAACATGCCTTAAAAGAAAATGAGGATGGCATTGCCTATGTAGATCCAGCCTTGGCATTATTAAGCTTTGGTACCTTAACCTTACCGCAAACTATCACCATGGATCGCAATGGCGATGAAATTGTAGTTAACTGGAGTAAAGAGGGGCATTACCAAGGGATAGACTTGGCCATGCTCGTTGCTTATATTCCAGAAACAGGAGCGACTTCGATTGATACGGCAGCAGCAAAAAGATATGCGGGCACAGCAACACTGCCCATGCCAGCCAATCCAAATGGTCATGCAGTACATGTTTATATTGCTTTTGTAGCCTTTGATCATTCATCGCAAAGCAATAGCTGTTATTTATAGCGATATCGCTGACGAAGAGGCTTTGGCTAGCGAAAGCGAAGAAAAGGAAATATCAAAATAGCAGCAATTAACCGTATGATATAGCATAGTAAAAGAATAAGCAAGAAAGAGAAAGATCAGGTAAAAGTGGTTCAGCAAATGATGGAAAAATAGAAATTAAATGCTGATTTATCAACCGGATAAAATAAGAGTTAAAGAGGTTAAATTAAAGGACTATTGGTCGTTAAACTAGTTTTAATTTTAATGAAGCAATAAATTTAAACTGTATGATCATCTATTCTTTAATTAAAAAGGCTAGCGCTTTAGCTATAACATTATTTCTAGCAAATAATATAATGGCTTGTTCTACTGCCAAAGACTCTGAACCACAAAGCATAGATAGCCTAAAAAAGAATACTGGAAAAGAAGCTTATATCCCTTCCAAAGTTTGGAGGGTGCCAGATAATAACGATTATAACAACAATGAGAGTGAATACAGTCACAAACGCAAAATAGAATCTGATAATATCGTTATTTTCTGGGCAAAAGAATTCGGAGATGATCCCATGCAAAATCCGGTTGAGGATAAACGCTTTGATGCTAAAGCGGCATTAAAAGAATGCGAACGTTATTATAATTTTTATGTGGATTCCTTAAAAATTGTGCAAAAAGGCAAGTCCCTTACCGATAAGTACAAAGTTCTTTTTTATGTGATAGGTGGCGATGAGCAAACTGCTTTTGGTGGTGGCGCAGAAAACAAGATTGGTATTTTATGGACACCAGCGGTTAGGATGAGTAAAGCTCCTTATGGTGCTTTAGCGCATGAGTTAGGGCATGCTTTTCAATATTTGGCCAGTAACGATAATGGAACAGGTATGCGAGGTGCAATAATGGAAATGTCTGCACAATACATGTTGTGGCAGGTATATCCAGAATGGATGACTTTTGAGAACTACCATTTGGTAAGTTTCATGAAAAAAAATCATTATGCATTTTTACATCCCACAAATATGTATCACACGCCGTATGTAATAGAGTATTGGTCTAATAAACATGGAATAGATTTTTTTGGCAAATTACTTCGCGAAGTTAAAAAAGGAGAAGATCCAGTAATTGTTTATAAACGCGTAACAGGCATCGGTCAAGAGCAATTTAATGATGAGATATTTGATGCTTCACGTAGGTTTATTACCTGGGATATGAAACGCATTGAGAAAGTAGCCGCTAAATATGCCAACCAACATGTAACCAAATTAAATGCAGTTGAAGATGGATGGTATAAAGTAGATGTAAATAATTGTCCGCAAAATTATGGCTACAATGGAATTAAGCTTAATGTTCCGGCTGCTGGTACCAATGTGAAATTGGCATTTAAAGGTATTGCCGGTACGGCAGGTTTTAGAAATATAAAAACCGAGCAAGCTGGTTGGAGATATGGCTTTTTAGCAGTTAAACAGGATGGAAGCCGTGTTTATGGCGATGTATTTAAGGATGTAGATGGAAAAGCAAGTTTTAAAGTTCCGACAGGAACGGCACATTTGTGGCTGGTGGTAAGCGGAGCGCCAAAGGAACATTGGGAGGTTTCTGGTAAGGACGAAAATAATGAACAATGGCCGTATCAAATTAAGTTAGATGGTACAACTTTAAGTGCATTGTAAAGCGTTAAATATAGTTTGATTAATAGGTTAAGGGTATCTGATTTTTTCGGATGCCCTTTTTTAAGTTATAATTTACTGTGATAGAGCTCTCGTCGCTGCCTGCGGTCAATGTCATTAAGTTAAGGAGAAAAGCAAAAAATATTGTCATCCTGAGCCTGTCGAAGGACAGCTATTTTTTACTTTTTGAACGTTGATATGGGTCTTCGACACCAGCCACGGCTGGCAAGTGCTCAGACTGACATAGACCGTGCTTAACTTAATGACATTGTGCCTGCGGTAGGCAGGCACAATGTCGAGAGGACGGTTTTGGCGAACGTCCTTTCGAACGAGTTTTTCACTCTGAGAAATCTTGCTGAGAAACTCTTTTGCAATCTTTATAGAACTACTCAACTGGAGTTAAAATAGCTGTCCAACCTCCTCCTTGATCCATTTTAATCTCGATCTGATCTCCCTTTTTTACTGTCGACGTAGTTATTTTATAATCTGAGGCATGTTTTTTTGCATTTATACCATCGCTCAAAACATCCATTTTATAGTTTTTATCATCTAAAAAGTTCAAAGCTGTTTTAAAATCTCTTTCCTTCCAATCTGTCATTCCTGATAGGTACCAGTTTTTACCATTCTTACGGGCAACAATAGCATATTCTCCCACTTTACCTTCTAAAGCTATGGTATTATCCCAAACGGTTGGTATACGTGAAATGAAACGTGTACACAAACTATCTTTAAGGTAATTTGATGGATTATCAGCTAACATTTGCAGCGGACTTTCGTACATTACATACATCGCTACCTGATGTGCTCTTGTTCCCATGCTCATTGGCTCGCTGTAAACAATACTAAAATTTTTCTTGTTGGCATTGATCATAGCTCCGGGTGTATAATCCATCGGACCAGCAGCCATTCTTATAAAAGGTAAGCTAAGGTTATGTTTTGGTGTTATTTCTGCACTCCATTTATGATTTTCTAAACCCCTAACGCCCTCATAACTTAACACGTTTGGATATTTGTGGTTTAAACCAACAGGTTTATAAGCGCCATGCAAATCAACCATCAATTTGTACTTTGCTGCAGTAGCTGCGGTACGTTCGTAAAAGTTAACCATATACTGTTCTGCACGAGCCATAAAATCTACTTTTATACCTTTAGCTCCCCATTTTGCATATTGAGATAGGATATTATCCATGTCTTTATCAAGTGGGCCCCATAAAGTCCATAGCCAAACCCCTACATTTTTAGATTTACCATAATCAATAATTTCTTGGATATTGATATCCTTTGCTGGATTTAACAGATCAGTAGTTGTGCTTGTCCAACCTTCATCAAGCATGATGTATGCTAAGCCATATGTAGCAGCAAAATCGATGTAATATTTATACGTTTGGGTATTGATACCTGCTTTAAAATCTACACCATAAATATTATTGTCATTCCACCAATCCCATGCTACTTTACCTGGTTTAATCCACTTGGTGTCTTCAATTACAGACGGACTTGACAGTTTATAAATTAAATTATTAACCAGTAAATCTTTATCCTCTGCGCAGATGGCAATACTACGCCATGGGTATTTTCTTTTACCAGCAGTTTTAGCAATAAAGTTGGCTAGCTTAGTAATTTTAATACCACGATCTCTAACAGGAGTGCTTTGCTCAATTACTTTGGGAAAACCAGCTGTAAGGCTATTTCCACTTGTTCCAAATAAAAACAGATTTGGATAGTCATACAAATCAGCTTCGCTAACTAGCATTTTAACCCCTGTTGATGAAAACAACAACATAGGTAAAGCTGCATGTTGGGTATTGTTAAATGCATTAAGAACGGAGTCTTTGTACAAACTTTCGAAATGGGATAAAAATTCTTTGTTTTCTTCTTCTGGCCAAAAAACTCTGTTGATAGCTGTAAAATTGAAATCTGCAGTCTCGCCAGTTACTTCTACGGCTGCTTCTTTAAAATTGGTTTCAAATCTATAAGCAACGCCATCATTATATGCCCTAAAATAAATGCTGTAGCCATCTTTAAAATCTAGCTTAAGTTCGTTGTAGTTGTTGGCAATTGATTTAGCTTTTACGGGAACAATTGCAGTAATTATATTACTGTATGATTTCAGTTGTTGTTTAATTAAAATAGGTTTAATACCAGGTTGTATTTTGCCATTTAATAATAAGGCTATTTCGCTAGGTTGTAACAAGATATCATTCTCTCTACTAACTGCCCAAGTTACCTTATCTGTAATTGCTACTGCTACCTTTATTTTTTGATCGGGAGATTGCAGCTGGTATTCTTTACCAAATACAGTTAAAGAGAAAAATAGTACAATAAAAAATAGGCTACTTTTTAGGTTCATGGTTATGATTTTTAGCTGGTTTTGAGGTCTTTATTATCAACGCAATAAAAATATGTAATCTATCCATCTACACTGGTCTGTTATTTCGCCGTTTATATGCAGATTTTATCATTAACTATCCCTAAAAGTTAGAAATTGGTTGATTTAGTTGTTTTTCAATAATTTGGTATAGGGTAAAATATGGCAAGTTTTATTTTATCAAATGGTTAGAAATGACGGTTTTGAGCCTATGATTGTGCTTATTTAAGAATTTTGCAAGGGTTTTTTAGTGTTTGACGGCTTGGTGTAAATTTCATCTTTACTTTTTTTGTCCAATGGTTAACTGATTTTAACTAAAGCAGGTTCAGCTTTTAATTATCCTATTTAATATTGCTAATTTAAATCAACTAAACTAAAAACTATGAAAGTCCTACCATTTACCATGCTCGTACCAAAAGACAGAAGTGTCATATCTGAGGTAGTAGAGCTACCACATTTTTATCAGTATTTACATCGCCACATCGAATGGCAAATTACCTGGGTACAACAAGGCTCTGGTACATTGATAGCAGGAAATAACATGCATCCATTTGTTGCAGGAGATATTTTTCTGATCGGACCAAACTTGCCACATTTATTTAAAAGTAATCCGGAGTATTTTGGAGGGAATAGCGAATTAACCATTAAAGCCTGCTCGTTATATTTTAACCCTTCTGGTGTTTTGGCCGCATTGTTTGATTTACCTGAAATGGTAGCAGGTAGATCTTTTTTGCAACAACACAAACATGGTTTCAAGATTCCTTCTGTAGACAATAAGCAGATTGCAGCAGCTATGTTGGCTATATGTAATGCGTCTGGTAAAGAAGTGTTATTTGGTTTGATGAAGTTTTTGGATACTTTGCAAGCTATAAAAGGTGCTGTGCAACCCTTGTGTTCGGCTATCTATTCATCAGATATTTCTGAAACCGAAGGCAGAAAATTGAGTGAAACGCTTAATTTCATCATGCGAAATTACAACAACCAAATTACTTTAGAAGATGTAGCTAATGCAGCTTATATGACTCCCCAAGCATTTTGTAGGTACTTTAAAAAACATACTGGGCACACTTTTATTTCATTTTTAAATGAAGTAAGAATTAATGATGCCTGCAAAAGCTTATTATATGGAAATAACTCTGATTGTATTTCTGGTGCTGCCTACAAAGCTGGGTTTAATAGCATTACCAATTTCAATAGGGTATTTAAAAGTATCATCGGTAAATCGCCCAAGTTATATATAGAAACTTACCATAACCTAAGTAAAAATACAGCTATGGCTGGATAATTTTGTTGCCTATGAATTAATTCTACAATATCAATCACCTAACCAAACCAACAAAAAACAAACATGCAAGCTTACAAGCCTATTTTTAGGATTATAATCCTCTTCTTTTTTATTTTAACTACTTCAATTGTTAAGATTTATGCCCAAAGCTCAGTTCCAGCATCATTATACGAACAAACTAGTGAGATGGGTAGCACAATAGTCTCTTATCAGAGAGATATTGCTGCAGTTCAGGATTTTTATTCGCCTCAATCTGGGGGATCTTTTAGGGGCAATAATAATAACTATGCATCGCCCGAGCAAAGAAATCGGTTAATTAAAGTAAATAACGATTACTTAATCAAGTTAAAGAATTTAGGCTTTGATAAATTTAGCGTGTATGCTAAGGTAGACTATGTGATGCTTAAAAAGCAAATCAACTCCAATCTCGAAAAGCTAAATGATGATCAAATTCAGTATCAAAAAATACAGAAGTTTATCCCTTTTGCCAACGAAATTTATGAGCTAGAAAAACAGCGTAGAAGAGGTAAATATATGGAGGGAGCCAAAGTGGCAGTGCAACTCACAAAAATTATGAAAAGCGTCGATTCGGCCTCAGCTGCTTTCAAAAAGAATATTGAACTTCAACCTACGGAAGTAACTACTACCAATCGTGCAATTATTAGTCTTGTGGCAAGGCTTAAAAGCTTTACCGATTTTTATGTTAACTACGATCCTGAATTTACTTGGTGGGTACCAAAACCAGCAGAAGAGCTGAGCGCTTCTTTGTCTAAATATGCGCAAAACTTCAGCTTAAAAGTAGAAAAACCTACTGGAAATCAGATTACAGGTACCCCAATTGGGAAAGATGAATTGCAACGACAGATTACTGCAGAGATGCTTCCTTATACCCCAGAAGAGTTGATCAGGCTTGCTGAAAAAGAATTTGCTTTTTGTGACAAAGAACTCCTTCAAGCATCAAAAGACATGGGCTTTGGTACAGATTGGAAAAAAGCACAAGAAAAAGTTAAAAATAGCTATGTGCCTGTAGGAAAACAACCTGAACTTATCGTAAAGTTGCAAAATGATGCGCTCGAATTTATGAAGCTGCACAACTTGATGGATATTCCAGAAATTGCTAATGAAACCTGGGGTATGATTATGATGACAGCTGAAAGGCAATTGGTTAACCCATTTTTTACTGGTGGCAGAGAGATTAGTATTTCTTATCCTACTCAAACCATGTCTCAAGAAGATAAACTAATGAGCATGAGAGGTAATAACCCTTACTTTTCTAGAGCGACAGTTCATCACGAATTAGTTCCTGGCCATCATTTACAATATTACATGAATAGCCGTTACAAAAGCTACAGAAATACTTTCTCCACACCGTTTAGTGGCGAAGGCTGGGCATTGTACTGGGAATTATTACTATATGATAAAGGATTTGCTAAAACCCCTGAAGAAAAAATTGGAATGCTGTTCTGGCGTATGCACCGTTGTGCAAGGATACTTTTCTCTTTAAATTTTCACATGGGAAAATGGACACCACAACAATGTGTAGACTTTTTAGTAGATAGAGTAGGCCACGAAAGAGCAAATGCCGAAGGAGAAGTAAGAAGATCTTTTGCTGGAGGCTATAGCCCACTTTATCAAGTTGCTTATTTAGTTGGTGGTTTGCAAATTATGTCGTTAAAAAATGAAATGGTTGATAAAGGTAAAATGTCTTATAAACAATTTCATGAAGCATTTATGAGGGAAAATCAAATTCCAATAGAAATGGTTAGAGCCACCTTTATTAACCAGCCATTAACAAGAGATTTTACTACGCAATGGAAATTTTACGATTTTAACAAATAACCAAAACAATCTAAACCACCAAACAATTTTATGAAAGAAAAAGATATACAGTTTAAGCCATCGCTTAAGCTAATGGATGCTACTATGCTTGTTGCTGGCAGCATGATTGGCTCAGGCATATTTATAGTAAGTGCAGATATTACCAGAAATGTGGGTAGTTCTGGCTGGCTATTAGTGGTTTGGCTAATTACTGGTTTTATGACACTCACTGCTGCATTAAGTTATGGCGAATTAAGCGCTATGTTTCCCAAAGCAGGCGGTCAATATGTATATCTAAAAGAAGCCTACAATCCTCTGGTGAGTTTCTTATATGGCTGGAGTTTTTTTACAGTAATACAAACGGCAACTATTGCTGCGGTAGGTGTAGCTTTTGCAAAGTTTACGGCTTATTTAATCCCATCTTTTAGTGAAGATCTGGTGGTACTTGATTTAGGCTTTTTGTCCATTTCACCTGCTCAACTATTGGCAATTGGGGTAATTGTGTTGCTTACTTATATCAACTCTCGAGGAGTGAAAAGTGGTAAAATGATCCAAACTACATTTACGTTAACTAAGCTCATTAGTCTTTTTGGATTGATTGTCTTTGGCTTATTTTTTCTAGATAAACAATTATGGATCAGTAACTGGGATAATATGTGGAAATTGGGCAGTTTAGCTGCAGATGGAACCATTACTTCTTATACCACAATGGCAGCTTTTGGAGCAATTGCAGCAGCTATGGTGGGTTCTATATTTAGTAGCGACTCCTGGCATAATGTAACCTTTATTGCTGGAGAAATTAAAAATCCAGCAAGAAATATTGGACTAAGCCTAGCACTCGGTACAATTATAGTTACGGTGTTATATATACTTACCAATATCATGTATACAGGTGTGTTGTCTCTTCATGAGATGGCCTATGCAGATAAAGATCGGGTTGCCGTTTCTGCAGCCAATGTTATTTTTGGTACATGGGGCACCATTATTATAGCTTTAATGATCATGGTTTCTACTTTTGGCTGTAACAATGGATTGATTATGGCAGGAGCCAGAGTATACTATTCGATGGCTAAAGATGGTTTGTTCTTTAAAAAAGTAGGAACGCTAAATCAAAATGCAGTGCCAGGAGTGGGTTTATGGATACAGTGTATTTTTGCTTGTCTTTGGTGCATTAGTGGTAAATATGGCGATCTTCTGGATATGATTTCTTTTGTGGTAGTGATGTTCTATATGTTAACCATATTCGGAATTTTTATCCTACGTAAAAAGCGGCCCGATACACCTAGGCCTTACAAAGCCTTTGGTTACCCTATACTACCCATCATTTACATCCTAATGGGTTTGGCTTTTTGTACATTATTGATCATTTACAAACCCAAATTTACTTGGCCAGGATTAATTATCACGTTAGTAGGTATCCCCGTTTATTACCTAGTTAATTTTCTGAATAAGAAACCAATAAAAATTGAAGAATAAAAAAATTAAGAATAATAACCAACAAACTACACTACAAATGAGTAAAATTTTAGCTTTAAAATCCATTACATTTTTTCTGGTTTTTACAATCGCATGTGGAGCAAATGCACAGCAAGGCAAACTTCAGCCCTTTAAGCCTTCGGTTAGCGAATATGTAGAGGTAATGAAACGTGCTAGTGCTCTAGATACGACATTGAGAAACATCTCAGCTAATAATTCCATCAATGCGATATGGCAAGCAGATCAAACATCTTTTTATTTTAGAAAAAATTTAGAAGGAAGAAATTGGGAATATGTTTATGTAAACCCATTAGCTGGAGTAAAAAAAACAGCTTTTGATCATACTCGTCTTGCCCAAACTTTAACTACAGCTACAGGTAAAAAGCAAGAGGCCGCAAGACTGAGGTTAAATGAGATGTTTTTCAATAAAAATGCAACGGTGTTAACTTTAAAGTCTGAAGGAAATTGGTATCAGGTTAACTTGTTGAGCTATGTGGCAACACCAACTGCAGATACGGTTTATACCAATTACAATAAAAGACCATCGTTTCAGAACAGAGGGCCTCGAGGTAGATTTGGCCCTAACTTTAAATCGCCAGATGGAAAAAATGAAATCGCTTTTAGAGAAGGAAATTTATACGTTAAAGATTTAGCTTCTAATGCAGAGGTTAAATTAACTACAGATGGTACCACCGAAAAACCTTATGCTTACGGTGTGTGGGCTCCAGATAGCAAAACTATTTTAGCTTACAAGACCAATCCTGTTAAAACAAAAGAGATTAGTTATATACTAAGTTCTGTACCTAATACAACTAGAGGAGAGTTAAAAACCAGACCTTACGCACAACCAGGTGATGAATTTAGTTCTTATGAGCCATACGTTTTTGAGGTGTTAACGAAGAAAAAAACTAAAGTAGAAACAGATGTTTTAGATTTGAATGGCCCGCCAAGAGTGCAATGGAGAGAAGGGAATAATAGATTTTATACCTATGAAAAAACAGATCGTGGACATCAACGTTTTAGGATTATAGAAGTTGATGTACAAACTGGAAAAACAAGAAATGTAGTAGACGAAAAAACCAATACCTTTATTTACCAAAATAGGGTATTTACCAATTATTTGCCAAAAACCAACGAAATTATTTGGACTAGTGAACAAGATGGATGGCAACATGTATACTTGGTTAATGGTTTAACTGGAAAACGACAACAAATTACCAAAGGCAATTGGGTTGTAAGAAGTGTTGATAGTGTAGATGTAGTAAAACGTCAGTTGTGGTTTAGTGCAAGTGGCGTAAATGCTAGCGAAGATCCATATTATATTCATTATTATAGAATAGGTTTTGATGGAAAGGGAATGATAGACCTTACTCCCGAAAAAGGCAATCATGTAATAACTTATACGCCAGATAAGAAATTTTATATCGATACCTACTCGCAGGTAAACATTGCTCCAGTAATGGAATTTAGACGAATTGCCGATGGTAAAAAGTTAATTGAAATAGAAAGGGGTTCTACAGCAGCCTACCTTGCTGCTGGTGTAAAATTGCCAGAGCCTTTTGTGGCAAAAGGACGAGATGGTATAACCGATATTTGGGGGGTAATCTGCAGACCTTCTTATATGGATGAAAATAAAACTTATCCAGTTATAGAGAATATTTATGCAGGTCCGCAAGATAGTTTTGTGCCTAAAAATTTTATGCCAATAAGCGAAATGCAAAGTATTGCAGAATTAGGCTTTATAGTAGTGCAAATTGATGGAATGGGTACCGCAAATAGATCTAAAGCTTTCCACGATGTTTGCTGGAAAAATTTAGCAGATGCTGGTTTTCCTGATCGAATTGCTTGGATGAAAGCAATGGCAACAAAGTACCCTTACATTGATATTAGTAGGGTAGGTATTTATGGAACTTCGGCAGGTGGTCAAAACTCAGCTGGTGCATTGTTATTCCACCCAGAATTTTATAAAGCTGCAGTTTCTGCTTGTGGCTGTCATGATAATAGGGTAGATAAACAATGGTGGAACGAGCAGTGGATGGGCTATCCGGTTGGGCCCCATTATGCAGCGCAATCTAATATTACCAATGCTCATAAATTAGAAGGTAATCTATTACTTATTGTTGGCGAGGCAGACGAGAATGTGCCTGCAGAATCAACTTATCGCATGGGAGATGCTTTGATTAAAGCAAATAAAGATTTTGAGATTTTAACTATTCCGGGAATGGGGCATAGTGATGGTGGAACTTATGGGAGACGTAGAAAGAGAGAATATTTTATCAAACATTTACTTAACATAGAATTGCCTAGTCGCAATAATCAAGCTGCTACAAAATAAAATACATTCTCAGAAAATAATATGTTCCCTTCCAAAATTAACTATCATATACTAAAAATTAAGTACCTATACTTAGTGTTTTTACTTTGTTTTAGTGTAGCAGTACAGGCTCAAATATACCAACAAGCAGGTAAAGGCAATCCGCTTATACCAGGTTATTTTGCAGATCCAACTGTTAAAAAGTTTGGAGATACTTATTATATTTATGCCACTACAGATGGGAATGGTGGTGGTTATGGTCCATCTCAAGTATGGATGTCTAAAGATTTTGTAAACTGGTCTTTACAGGATATGAATTGGCCCACCACCCGCTATTATTGGGCGCCAGATGTAACCAAAGGTAACGATGGTAAATATTACCTCTACTATTGCCAACCAGTGGAGATATTTGGTGCATCTTCTATTTCTCCAGTTGGCCCATGGACATCTTTATTACCAGAAGGAAAACCAATTGTCCCTAATTTTTTGGTACCCAATGTAATTACCTTAGATGGGCAGACTTTTAGAGACGACGATGGTAAATTTTATATGTATTGGGGTACTTGGGGTATTTATCCAGACCATGGTTGTGGTGTAGGTTTAATGAATGACGACATGAAGTCGTTTGCTAAACTTGCTCAAATTCCAAACACGGTAGCCAAAGACTTCTTCGAAGCGCCATTTATGTTTAAACGTAATGGCATTTATTATTTAACCTATTCATCTGGTAGGTGCGAAGATGGAACCTATCGTGTACAATATGTAATGAGTAAAACTGGTCCGATGGGTCCCTTTACTTATGGTAAAAATAATCCAATCATTGCTACCAATGAAGACGGCTCTGTACATGGGCCTGGGCATCAATCGGTATTGCAAGAGGGTAACGCCTTTTACATGGTTTACCACAGGCACAATAACCCCAATTCTGAAGGTGGTTTCCACAGGCAAATTGTAGCAGATAAAATGCAATTTGACAGTGAGGGAAATATTCTTAAAATAGAACCAAGCCATGATGGCATAGGCTTTTTAGGAAAGAACGAAAATCCCTATACCAATTTGGCTTTAATGGCTAAAACTACAGCCTCATCTTCTTATAGCGCAGACTTCAAATCTAGTTTTGCTGTAGATGATAATAATGGCACCTTATGGAAACCAAAAGATAATGTAAGTGAAGCTTGGCTGCAGTTAGATTTAGGGAAGGTTAGTCCTATAAAAAGTGTACATACCCAATTTGAGTATGCTACGTGGTTTTATCAATACCAAATTACCACTTCTTTTGATGGCAAAATTTGGAAAACCTATGCGGATAGAACAAAAAATACCATTCACGGTAGCCCGATGATAGATCTTGGCAATGTTAGGGCAAGGTATGTGAAAATTAAAATTACAAATACCGAGTATCCAGGCATCAATAAGGCAATATGGAATATTAAGGTTTACGATAATGATAGTTACAAACCATTGGCTAAAGTTAATGCTCCAAAAGATCATATTCAATTGGCAAGTAAACCTCAAGGGCTGTTAGTAGACTTAAATGCGAACAATTTAGAAATTGGTAACAGCGTATCGCAATGGAAAAATAATGGAAAACTCCAAGGCAGTTTTTCTCCTCTTACTGCGCAAGCACCAATAGTTGGCATGGTAGCAGGTAAAAAAGCACTATTGTTTTCTGGTAAAACGGTGATGAAGTCTGATTTTAGCGCTCCATCTTCCTTAAAAGGAAACGGCAGTTTTACAGTGGCCACTTGGGTTTACAACCCTACAATTGAAGATGAAGAACCGATTATTTCTTGGACAAAAAGAGGAGGCATAGATTTAAGTAATGGAGGCTTAGGTTATGGGAGTAATAAAAAATGGGGTGCTGCCATGCATTGGGGTTGGGCAGATATGGCTTATAAAAAAGTGCCTGAGGCTGGTAAATGGCATCATGTAGCCTTGGTTTTTGATGGCACTATGGAAAAACTCTACGTAAATGGCGTTTTAGAAAAAGAAGAAAGAAAAATGCTGTTCGTTGCCAACTTGGATAAAATTCTATTAGGTAGTACAAGTGATGGAAACGCTTATTTTTCTGGTGCTTTAGCTTCGCTGAAACTTTATGATATCCCGCTAAGTAATAATGAAGTTAAGAAGTTGGCTAGTACAAATTTTAATTCAAATACGGCTTACTATTTTGATGCTAGCAATTTAGAATTTGGAAAATTAACGGAGTGGAAAAATGAAGGTGATCAAAGTGGAAGCTTAAAGGGGACAGTAAAATTATCGGCAGTTGGCGGCTTAGCTGCGGTAGCATTAAATGAGCAAGATCGACTTGAATTTAATCAACCAAGCACAGTTCTCCAAAAAGAAAAACCTTATACCATAGTAACTCCCATTTATGGTGCTGATGAAGGGATTGTACGAATCAGTTGGCCAAATGAAAGTGTAGCTGGTACTAGTTATGAGCTTAATATAAAAGGAACTGGTGTTTGGCAATATGTGGTGCATGTTTTTGATGGAATCAAACATCAAACCTATATAGATGGTGTATCTGCTGCTAAACCGATGATTAAATCTGTAAAAACTGATCTGCCAAAATTAATGTTTAGCGCAGCTCAGAAAGATGCAGCAATTGCTTCCTTTGCTGTATATAATTATGTGTACCAACCTGCTGTTATTAAAACCGCTTACCAAACTTGGAAGTCTCAGCATCCGAAACAACAGTTTTTAGTGGATTTTGATAGCAAACCAATTGCAATTACGCCTCATATTGTTTTAATGTCCGCTAAAGCAATTAATCTACCGGGAAGTGTGGTGAAATATGCTTTTATTGATCAAAAACAAGAACTGCAACATTATTGGAATGAAAACAAGAGTTTCTATAGTTTCGGTCTAAAGGAAAATCAGCAATATGCCTATCAAGTTATCGCTAAAGATAACTTCGGCAACATTGCACAGTCAAAGTCTGTTGAAACTGTGAGTACCCAACTCAATCAATTTCAGGTGTTCGAAAGCAATTCGTCTAAAGACCATGATTTTGTTGCGAATGGTGTAAATGGTACTTCATGGGATGGTGTAGTAGGTAATCCTTCATTACTCCAACAAAAAGATGGCTTGCTAAATTTAGCTTCAACGGATAGCCATTGGGATGGATCTGCAGCAAAAGGTCCTTTTCTTTTTAAAAATATCAAAGGAGATTTTATTGTAGAAGTTAAGATAGCAGATTTGAGCGGATTAGCAGAAAACAAGGTTAAGGGAGCAAATGATGCCGGATTAATGGTAAGATCAAGCAATGGCGATTTTAATCTGATACAGAATAGTGTGTTGCTTGGTTGGGGAATAGGGAACATGGTTACTGATTTTGGCAATAGGGGACGTAGACAGACCAACAATAATACTGGGTTTAAATTTTATAAACATTTACAGATCGAACGTTTAGGTAACATTTTTAACATCAGGGCGAGTAGCGATGGTAAAGATTGGAAGGAATTACCAGGTGGGATCATCAAAAGAAATGATATGGATGGGTTAGCAGTACAAGTAGGTGTTTATCAAGCAACGTATGGTAAACAAGATGGATTTGCCACGTTTAAAGATTTTACTGTTATTCAAAGCATAAGCAATAGATAATATTTTTTGTACATCAGTAATTTAATAAATCCCCTGAACAATATGCTTAACAAGATCGACTGAGTTTAATATTATCGGTTAAACCGATGCTACAATCAGAAAAGCGCAATAGAGCTGACTTATTTTGAGCATAAAAATTGGTAGGGTACTGTAGCCGTATTTTGTTGAAATATATGAACAATAGTCTTTACTCAAATTTAACTATCAATTTAGTAATTGATTTTTTATGAGAAGTAGGTTAATTAATTATTAACTAAGCGATTAGTTTTGTTAAAATATGTTAATATTAAGTAATTATAGGGTAAAATAATAACGAATTTACCGCTTCAGCTGTCCTAAATTTATAAATGTTAACGATATGTTAAAATTTATCTCACCTCTTAAACCAAAACCAATTATGGAATTAAATTTTACCTCTTTATTTAGCCGTTTACTCGGTATAATTTTTATTTTGCTAATACCCTGGTCGGTATTTGCACAAGTAAGAATTACTGGTACAATTAAAGATAGTTCAGGTCCTATACCTGGAGCTACAGTAACCGAAAAAGGAACCCAAAATGGAATCACAGCAGATGCTCAAGGGAAATTTGCATTTACAGTATCAAAGACAGATGCTGTTTTGGTTTTCAGAATGATAGGTTATGTGGTTAAGGAAGTACCATTGGCGGGGAAAACAGATATCAATGTAATTCTGGCCGAAGACAATCAAACCTTGAGTGAAGTGGTAACTATCGGTTATCAACAGATCACTAGGAAAAAAAGTTCTGCTGCGATATCAAGTATTTCAGCAAAAGAATTAGCTAATTTACCTGCAGCCAGCTTTGATCAATTACTTCAAGGTCGATTATCGGGTGTAAACGTGCAAAATTTTACTGGTCAGCCGGGTGCAGCGCCAACCGTATCTGTTAGGGGTAACTCGTTAATGAGTAGAGGTTACGATGAATTTAATGTGGTGAATTCGCCACTTTATGTAGTAGATGGTGTACCACAACCTACAGAAGCGTATGTAAGCCCTAATACTGGAACTGGTACCAATTATCTGGCAGGTATAAATCCAGCAGATATTGAGAGTATTGATGTATTAAAAGATGCATCAGCAGGGGCAATTTATGGTTCTAGAGCTGCGAACGGCGTAATTATGATTACCACTAAAAAAGGAATTAGCGGAGAGCCGAGAGTGGGTTTAAGTGCTTATTATGGTGTTACAGCTCGACCAGAGCTTAGAGATGTCACTTTAGGTACGGTAGAACGTAGACAAAAAATGACCATCTTAGAAAATCAGCTTACCTATAATGATCAAAGACAATTGCCTTTCATGTTAACCGATAGTTTAAACCCTGCTTTTAACGGTAATACTGATTGGCAAGATCTATTTTATCAAACAGGTAGAATTAACAATGTTGATTTAAATTTAAGTGGCGGTGGTGCTGGTGGTATGGTGTACAGATTTAGCGCTGGTGCCTATAACGAAGAAGGTATTATCAAGGCTACAGGATTTAAACGCTACTCAACTAGGTTGAATTTAACTTCAAAAGCATTAAAAGAAAAATTAACAATCAATCCAATTATAGCTTTCTCAAGAGCTGACAGAGCACGCGGAAATGGTAGCACAGGTAATCCTATTGGTTTAGGTGCGGGAGACATGCCATCCTCATTATTTAATCTAGACGAAGATAAAAAAGCCTTACTACTAGGGGCCTTCGATGAAAATTTGGATAAAAATATCAGTAACCAACTTACTTTGAATCTTAACTTAGGTTACGAGTTTTCTAAAAATTTCAGGTTTACTTCTCAATCCTCTTTGTTATCTAACAATGCCAGAAGAGATTATAGCAGAAATAATGCTTTGCAAAATGGTCAGGGTAACTATTCTTATGCGTTTTCTGACAATGGGATTGATGTAAGAACATCAAACTTATTAAGTTACAACAATACCTTCAAAAAACACAGTATTAGTGCATTAGTTGGTCAGGATATTAACTATAATCAATACCAGACCATTTCTGCATCGGGTTCTAATGGAGCTGCAGATAATATCCAAGTGGTAAATGGTTTCCAACAGTCAAGAATTGGCGCAGGATCAGATTATCAAGCTTTTGGTTTATTGTCATATTATACGCAAGTAGCTTATGATTATGATAGTAAATATGTATTGTCTTTAAGTGCAAGAGCAGATGGTTCTTCTCGTTTTGGAAAAAATAACAAATGGGGTTATTTCCCTTCGGCCTCTGTAGGTTGGTTAATTTCTGAAGAGAACTTTATGAAGGATAATAAAAACAATCCAATATCATTATTTAAATTAAGAGCAAGTTTAGGTAATACAGGTAGTTTACCAGGTAGTAACTACCTACAATATAATTTGTATAATGTAAATGCAGCAGGTTATAATGGCAGTGGTGCTACTTCTTATAATGGTACCACAGCTATTACTCCTAATTTTTATGATGGGGTTGCCCAGAAAAATTTAAGCTGGCAAAGATCAATGCAATGGAACATAGGTACAGATATAGAAGTTAAAAACGGTAAATACTCCATGTCTTTCGATGTGTATAATAGAGAAACATCATTAGAGTTGTTTAGTGTTAACCTTCCGGTAACAACAGGTTACGATTTAGCGATGACCAATTCTGTTGGAACAAGAAATGCAGGAGCGGAGCTAACTCTTGCTGCAAATCCTTTAAAAAGTAGTAGTCCTCTAAAATGGCTTTCAAGGTTAAATATCTCTTACAACAAAAACCAGATCATGAGCTTGCCAAATGGGGGTAGAGATTTGGTGATGAATGGAGAAAGGTTTGATAAATCTCATATCCTATCTGTGGGAAGTCCAATTAATGCATTCTATTTATATAGAACCAAAGGCGTATTTAGAACCGATGCCGATGTTCCAGTTAATCCATTTACTGGCGAAAAATACAGAAATAGCAATGGAACTTATTTAGGTGGGATGTTCTATTTTGAAGATTTAGATGGAGATTATTTTACAGATGTATTTAATGATGGCATCAATCCAGATAAATTACCCATAGGTGATCCAAATCCTAAATATACCGGTGGATGGGTAAATAATTTTACCTATAAAAACTGGACATTGGGTATTTTTGCCACTTTTACTTTTGATAGAGATGTACTGAACTTGTTCGAATCAGATCGTTTCTCGAATTCAAGTGCAGGAAATGCTGCTGCTTTTTCACAATACTCGACTCCAGATTTATCTAAGTTAGACCTTTGGAGAAACCAAGGAGACAATGCACAATATGCCAAAATAGACATTGGCTCCTATAGATATTACTATACTGGTGCACAGACTTTCTTCTTAGAAAAGGGAGGTTACTTAAGAATTAAAAATATTACCCTTGGATATGATCTAGGACAAAAGACTCTTAAAAGATTAGGCTTAACTAAAGTGAGAGTATGGGGGCTTATGGACAATGTTGCCATGTTCCAACAATCTAAAAGATTACCAGACGCAGAGGCGGTAAATGGTTTTGGGGAGTATAATGGTGCGGGTTATCCAATTCCAAAAAAATACACCTTTGGTCTTGATATTCAATTTTAATTAGAGAGAGATATGAAAAATATATTTAAAAACATAACAGTTCTAGCTATAATTTTCGCTGCAACTTGTTTTAGTTCATGTAAAAAATTGTTAACCGAAGAACCTAGAAATTCTACTTACTTAGAGGTTTTCTGGAAAAGCGGTAGAGATGCTCGAAGTGCGATAGCTGGTAACTATGCATTGTTGAGAGATGCGGTAACTGACAAAAATAACCGTTACTATATGTATGGCGATGCTATCGCCAAACAATATTTTACCATTCAATATGCAGGCGATGGGCTTGAAGGGATACAAACTGGTGATTTTACTTTCCAATACAATATCAATAGCTTGGCAAATTGGACAAAATACTATAAAACCATAGCAATGTCTAATACCGTATTGTTAAATGTGCCAAAGATGACAGATGCCATGCTAAAAGATGTTGAAAATCCGACAACTTTTAGAAAAGAGGTTTTAGGGCAGGCTTATTTTATTCGTGCATTAAGTTATTTCATGATGGTTCGCGTTTGGGGAGATGTGCCTATTGTAACTGAGGCTTACGATGATCCAATTAGTGCGCCACATTTGCCAAGATCTCCTAAGGCTACAGTAATGAAACTGGTTGAAGATGATTGCCATAAAGCAGCGCAACTTTTAGGTTGGGGTTATACCAACACTGGTGATGCTAAAGTAACAGCAAATAGGGGATCGGTATATGCATTGTTAGCACATTTGTATTTATGGAGAGCTACGATGACCGATCCTACAACCAGTACGCCAAACATGACAGATGTAAACAGTGCTGATACCGCTATTAATGCTGTAATTGCCAATGGTGGTTACAAACAAACAGACACAGCCAGGTATGCCACTACTTTTATTGGTCGTTCTACTGAAGGTATCTTTGAGATCAATATGAGTGATAATACCTTAGAAGGGTCAAATAGAAGTATTGGTACAGAATTTCTGAATAATGTTTATGTTAATGGATATGGTACAAATCCTAGATTTTATGTGCCTAAAAGTTATTTAGATAACCATTTCGGCTTAGAGGGAGAGTGGGTATGGAGCGGTACGCAATGGGATTGGATTGTATCTGTAGATAAGGATGATGTAAGGTACAAAAAGAATTTTGATTATGTAAATACTGATAGGCCAATGAGTATTAAGTATAGCAATGTAGTGTATCGCAATCCTGGACAAAGGTTGGATGCTGTATTAAGTAATAATATGATTATCTTTAGGTTAAGTGACTTACTGTTGCTAAAAGCTGAAATTGCTTTATATAAAAACGACCCTCAAACCGCTACTGATATCATCAATGGTTTCAGAAAAAGAAATGGGGCATCTGCTAAAGCTATTTTGCCCAATGGCATGAGCAAGGGAGATGTGATGTATGAGTATATTATTGAACGTGGTAAGGAAATGTATTTAGAAGGGCATCTTTTCTACGATTTATTAAGAACCAGAATGTATGATCAATTTATAGATTGGTTAACTACAGATCGGTTCGGTAGGGGTGGTTATTATTGGCCAGTAGACCCGGCTTTATTTAGAGATAATCCTAATTTAAAACAGACACCTTATTGGTTAGGTAAAGTGTAAAACATTAAGATAGAACTTACAATTATGAAAAAATATATAACTATATGCCTTCTTTTAACAGTGTCTATATTGGCAGCCTGTAAAAAAGACGACTATAAAAACGATGGTGGAAAAAGCGTAGCATATGTAGATATGACTACTTACGACTATCTAAAATCTAATAAAAAATTCGATTCGCTCGTTAAAATTATCGATAGAGCAGGGATGAAAGATGCCATTAACGGAAACATTACTTTTTTCGCTACTACTAACTACGGCGTAGCAGATTATGTAGCTGCAAAGAAGAATTTAAAGGTTATAGAAACAGGTGATGAAAATATCAAATTTACCATTGCGGATATTCCTGCTCAACAATTAACAGATTCACTTAAAATATATATGTTCACTGGTCAAATCAACAGAGATAAGATTACACAAGAAGGTACATTATATGATAGTGCCATTGGGGTAAGTCCGAATGTGAAGTATATGATTAAAATGAGACGAACTTATGAGTATGGTAATTATGTGAGTTTCATTGATTATGTAACCTACACAAAGGTTATTGGAACAAGAGACGATAAAGAGCCAGATCAAAACCTTATTCCCCAAAATTTAAGGGATAGGGCGGTTACTTGTCAAACTTCAGGCATCGTTACAAAAACGGGTATACTTCATGTATTAGAAGGTGGGCACCGTTTATTTTTTAATCAACAATCGTTAGGGAACTAGTATGTTATGTCCATTAAATAAACAAAAGAATTTAATCATTAAAAGATAAAGTGATGAAAAATAAATATATACTAATTGGCTTGTGCCTGCTAACTGTGTTTTCTTGTAAGAAAATACAACAAGGCTTCCAAAGTGATGCCATTCGCTATAAAGACAATGATATTTATGCAAAAAGAGGCTTGATTTTAACCCAATCAGACCGAATTAATGCTGATGGCTCTACCCCTCCGTTTACATTTAAAATGTTAAATCTCAGGAAAGAAGATGGTAGTGCTGCTCCGAAAGAATTTACTACGGAATATGAAGTATTGGTGTTTAAAGCTGGACAAAGTTTTGATATCAAAACAGATACTACGGTAGCCTTATTGAACAAAAAGAGAGAATTACAAAAGAAACTCCCGATGTACTTTAACGAGCAAAGTGGACAGCTTACTTTTAATAAAGCATCAGCAAACTTGCCTTTAGGTAAATATGTATTTGATGTAGAAATGAAAAATGGTACAGGTACTAAATTATTCCCATCTCTGGCTAAAATAAATGTAGTAGATCCTATTGGAGAAGATTTGTTTGTGGTTACACAAGCAGCAGGTGCAGCATTTCACGATGTTACCCAGGCAACAATTGATATGAAAGCGCCCAGAGTTACTTGTAAAAAAATATCTAACGATGGTGCCCGTGTAATATTGAAGATTGTAGATAAAAACGGTGTAACCTTTAATCCAAAAGCTGGCGAGATCATTAAAAGGGGAGATCGTCCTATTTTTGAAAATTATGCAAAATTCAACCCTGTTTTAATTACAGATACTGCAATGATTTGTGATTTCGAGGTGGCTCCTTTTCCATTGGCAAGATACGTGGTTCCAACACAAGATTGGGGATACCTAATGTATTACAGAATTCCAAGTCAATTTGTTACCATTGATGGTACTGCACCTGGTATTTATTCTGCAAATCCTCGTTTCGAATTCCAATTGAAATTGGAAGGTACTTATGTAGTTGAGGTTAGATTAACTGATGCAATTAAAAAATAATTATAGTTTAGTTTAATATGAGCTGCCCCTGATTTTAATTAATTGGGGGCTTTTCATTTCTACCTCACCTGAAATTTTTCCCGATACTGCGTAGGTGTCATCCCTACACTCTTTTTAAAAACCTTTCTAAATGCCTTCGGATCACTGTAGCCAGAGCTAAAGATAATCTCAGTCATTTGTTGCCCAGTTTGCTCTAATAGTTTCTTCGCAGCTTCAATACGGGTTTGTTGCAAATATTCAATTGGCGTAATCCCTATAATTTGTTTAAATCTTCTCACCATATTTCTACGGCTTGAGGGAATATCTTTTATCAATTCTTCGATAGTAGCGGTATCATGGTAATTACTTTCAATTTTTTGCTGGGCTGCCGCAACTAGTTCATCATTATGGCTATAAGAAGGTTGGAAAGTGCTGAAATAAGATTGCTTGTCTCTATCCATATCTATGGCAAAAACCTTCGCAATTTTAATAGCCATATCTTTACCACAGCATTCATTTATCAAATGCAATAACAAATGAAAGGAAGAAGTTGCACCACCACTGGTATATAAGCGGCCATCTTGGGTAACCGTTCTATCAGCTTTTAAGATTACTTCTGGAAATGCATTCGCAAAACCATTACTCGCATCAACATGGGTGGTAGCAATTTTACCATTTAACAAACCACTTGCGCCCAGTAAAAAGGCACCTGTGCAAAAAGTACCAATGCTTGCCCCATTATTGTATTGTTTAATCAGATGAGGAATACAGGGTGCATTTGTTTGTATGGTTTGGGGCATGTTGTCTGTAGTGAAAGCTGGGATTAATATTAGATCCATGATTTCATCTGTTTGAATGCCTACAGTTTGATAGCCGAAAATTTCCTGATATTTGGAGATTTCATCTTCAGCAACCAATAATTTGATATCAAAAAACTGCGCTGCGTTGCTATTAGCATAAAATTTATTAACGGTATCAAATACATCTAAAATGGCAGCAACACTTAATAATTTATAGTTCTTGCTCAATAGAACGGCTATTTTCTTCATGTTAAAATGGTTAGATTTTTAAAGATATTAATTTTTGTCTTAAATGCCCCCTTAAGTTGACTTCAATAGCAATCAATAAGAGCAGAAAGTTCTTTTATCTTAGTATAACCAAAAATTAAAAAGATATGGAAGTAAAAACAGTAAGTAACAGGATGCATGGGCTTGTTGTGTTGTTTGATATGCACAGCAATTATTTCTGCAACGCCATAGATGGAATTAGCAATGATGATGCACATGAACGTCTAAATACAAAGGCAAATCACATAGCTTGGCTAGCTGGTAGTTTGGTTCAAGAAAGATATGAATTAGCGAATATTTTCGGTTTAGAATTAAAATCTGCAGCTGATGATTTATTTAAAGATCATAAAGGAATTCAGGAATCGGAAAGATATCCAAGTTTGGCTGAATACGAAAAGGATTGGAATAAAATAACTCCATTATTGAGAGAAAAATTAATCAATGCTAAGGATGAAGAACTAGATAGGGTATTAACCTATCCAGGAATGAGCTTCCCTGTATTCGAAATGACTTCCTTTGATATTTATCGAGAAGCAAATTGCATTGGTCAGATTGCGCTATGGCGAAGATTGTTAGGTTATGATCCAATTAAATACATGTAATGATGATAAATAAGGATGAAATTGCAAACGAATTAAGCGAAGCGCTATCTGGATTGCTAAAAGCTGTTGAGTTATTTGATGAAATTCAATATCATAAAATTCCGTTCGAAAATAGTTGGACGGCTGGCCAAGTTGTTGCACACCTCTCGCTATCAAATAATGGTTTTCTCGATGTATTACATGCCCAAGTAGCTGATACAGCAAGAGCAATCGATGAGCTTAAATCTCAACTCAAAGCTATTTTTTTAAATTTTGGAAATAAAATGAAATCGCCAGATTTTATTTTGCCTCAACTCAAAGCATACGATCGAGAAACACAGCGCTCAGAAATAGGTAAAACTAAAGAAGCGTTTTTAAAAGCAATTAACGATTTGGATTTGAGTAAAACTTGTGTTTCATTTCCACTACCGGGTTTAGGGAATTTAACAAGGCTCGAAGCCATTTATTTTGTAATTTACCATACAGAAAGACATACGAATCAGCTAAAAGAAATCTACCGCTTTTTAAAAGAGGCTTAAAAGGTATTATATCTTAATTCAAACTAATCTAAAAAAATTAAAATGACCATATTTTTAAGCGTTCTAATAGGCTTAGCAGTTCTAATCGGATTGTTATTATTTTTTGCTGTAATTATAAAAAAGGATTATGCTATTGAAAGGGAAATTACAATTAACAAACCCATCAGCGAGGTGTTTGCTTATGTTAAATTGATGCGAAATCAAGAAAAATATAATGTTTGGGTAAGGAGAGATCCAAATGTGAAAATCGTTTACCAAGGCGTAGACGGAACTGAAGGTTTTACCAGCAGTTGGGAAGGCAATAAACAAGCAGGAAAGGGAGAACAGGAAATCAAAGAAATAAATGATGGAAAAGCCATTCATATCGAGATCAGATTTGAAAAACCTTTTCAAAATGTGGGGCAAACTTATCTATTTACAGACGCGATATCGCCCACAGCAACCCAGCTGAAATATCAAATGGTGGGTACAAATAAATTTCCGATGAACTTAATGAATATTATTATTGATGGTTTGTTAGGTAAGGATTTAGAGAAAAGCTTAGCCAACGTAAAACAAAATTTAGAACCAGTTAACCAAATATCAAATCAATAAAACAAAAATCATGTTAGTAAATCCATATTTAAATTTTAACGGTAATACCGAAGAAGTTTTCAATTTTTACAAAGCTGTGTTCGGTGGCGAGTTTGCATTTATACAACGTTTTAGCGATATGGCTGATGGTGATAAGCAAGGCGATGGATGTGTTGATAGCGACATTCCGACTGCCGATAAAAATGGTATTATGCACATTGCATTAAATATTGGCTCTACTATGTTAATGGGAACCGATGTGCCTTCTAACATGGAACAGGTTAAAATGGGGACAAACCTATCACTTTGCATTAGTGTGGATAGTAGGGCAGATGCCGATCGAATATTTACAGCATTGAGTGAAGGTGGTAAGGTGCAAATGCCAATGCAAGATATGTTTTGGGGAGATTATTATGGCATGTTAACTGATAAATATGCCACACAGTGGATGATTAGCTTTAATCCTGCTTTTGACGGAAAAAACGATAAAAATTAAGAATTTCGCCCATCAATCTAAATAACTTACTAGTTGATGGGTGTATTTTAACAAACATGGTCGAAGTTTTTAAAACAGATGTATCAACTGAAGCAGCTGCCAAAAGTTTGCTAGCACAAATTCATCAAACTTTTGATGAGTATAAGGCTAATTTTGATCTCGACGATTGTGATCAAATCTTAAGGATTGAATGCGAAGCTTTTGAAATACCTCCACAACCAATTATAGAACTTTTAATGTACAACGGATTTTGTGCTGAAGTGCTCAAAGATTAATGCTATTTAAATATTAGTTAGTAAGATGATTTGTTTGGTCGTAATTGCTTTTCTAGATTGTCATTTTATGGTTAGGAAAAGTGATAAATTTTGTTTTCAAAAGCTATTCGCTAACTTTATAAATACATTAAATTCATTCCTATGTTTAAGAAGTTATCAATATTATTGGTTTTTACCATTTGCAGCCTATCTGTCCTTGCTCAAAAAAAAGATGATGTTTTGGGCAAATGGGCCAACCCATCTGGCGAAGGTCAAGTAGAAATCTATAAAAGAGGAGAAAAATATTTTGGTAAATTGGCTTGGCTTAAAGAACCAAACGACGAAAAAGGCAAGCCAAAAACTGACATTAAAAATCCAAATGCCAATTTAAGATCGAAATCTATTCTAGGCTTAGAAATTCTTAAGGATTTTGTATTTGAAGATGGTAAATGGACAGACGGCACCATCTACGATCCAAAAACGGGTAAAACTTATAGCTGTAATTTAAATATCAAAAGCGATGGACAATTAAATATCAGGGGATATGTAGGTATTTCGTTAATAGGCAGATCAGAAAGCTGGAAAAGAGTTAAATAGTTCTTTTCAAATTGCCTATATTCAAAAATTAATTTGCTCCACATGAAAACTTTATGCCTATTTCTTCTGCTTTGCCCTGCAATTATCTTTGCACAAGATTATACTTTAAAACCTATTGCAACTGGTAAAAGTACCAGCATGCGTGGCTTATCTATCGTTACTGATTCTGTAGCTTGGGTAAGTGGCAGCAACGGCTATGTAGGTAAAACCTTAAATGGAGGCAGAACTTGGGAATGGACACAACCAAAAGGTTACGAAAAGTTAGACTTTAGAGATATCGAAGCATTTGATAACCTAAAGGCAATAATTGTAAATGCTGGCTCTCCTGCATACATTTTATCCACTATCGATGGTGGTAAAAATTGGCAAGAAGTTTATAAAAATACCGACTCAGCTATATTTTTAGATGGAATGGCATTTTGGGATAACCAACAAGGAATGGTTTTTGGCGATCCGATTAAAAACAAAATGCAATTGCTTAAAACTACCGATGGTGGCTTAACTTGGAAAAATATTTCCGAAAATCTGAAAAAAGAGCTAAAAGTTGGCGAAGCTAGTTTTGCCGCAAGTGGTACAACCATTAGAACCGCCCCAGAAGGAAAAGTTTGGATAGCTAGTGGAGGCTCGGTATCCAATATCTATTTTTCTAGCAATTATGGTAAAACTTGGAAAGTTTACCCATGCCCAATTTTACAGGGAGAGAGTAGCGCTGGTCCATTTTCAATTGCTTTTTATGATTCAAAAAAGGGGATTGCTGTAGGCGGCAATTACCTGAAGGATAAAGAAAACAGCAATAACATATTACTTACTACCAATGGGGGTAAAAAATGGTCTAAACCAAATACACCAGTTTTAGGATTTCGCTCTGCGGTAGCGTATGTTACAGATCAACTTTGTTTTGCTACGGGCACTTCGGGTACAGATGTTTCTACAGATGGTGGCAAAAACTGGAAAAATATTTCTACGCAGAGTTTCAACGCTATTCAAAAAGCTAAAAAAGGTAATTTAATTTTATTGGTAGGAAATAGAGGAAACATTTATCAAGTGGTTTTATAGCTTTTTCCTAATGAAATAATCTCCTTACCGAAAAACTAATCCCTGATCTTACTGCAGCTCTCTACTCTATCAGCTAAGGGGAATAACCAATCAGGTTTTACAACTTGATAAAATTTTTTTTTATCAAGTTGTAAGGATTTCATTTTTCTATCGACTATATACCTATAACAAGCATAAGTTATATTTCCTCTATGATCATACCTTCTCAATTGTAGTGGAGAGAACGATAAACGGCTTTAACCCTCATGAATACATTAACTATATACACATATGAATAATTGCTTTTATAGGTCAATTAATTAAAAGGCAATTTATCTAAGTTTGAATTGATGGTGCAAGAAAATAAAAAACCAAATCCAGCTTTATGGGTATCGCTTTATGCGGATAAACTGTATGCTTTTGCAATCAAGAAGGTTTTCGCCGAAGATTTAGCTGAAGATCTAGTGCAAGAAACTTTTTTGGTTGCTTTGCAAGGTATTAAAAATTATAGAGCTGAAAGCACAGAGTTGACTTGGCTTACTGCTATTCTAAAAAATAAAATAATAGATAGTTTCAGAAAGAATAAGCTCAAAATTGAACAATTGCCAGAAGATATTTTTTTTGAGGAGAATGGGCATTGGAAAAGTAAGCCATTGGAGATTGGGAACAATCCAGGTAAGGGATTAGAAGATAAAGAGCTGAGGAATGCCTTAGAAAATTGTATTAAGAAATTGCCCGCTCTTTGGCTAAACGTTTTCAGCTTAAAATACATAGAGCAGTGTAAAACGACATTTATTTGCTCATCGTTGGGTATTTCAAATGCTAATTATTGGATAATTATTCATCGCAGCAAGCTCCATTTAAGAGCTTGTTTAGAAAAAGACTGGTTGTAATATGAGATGGATGGAAATAAATAAAAATGACTGTAAAAAAGCAAGCTTTTTAATTGAGAAGCAAATGCATACTAGTTTGAAGTTTGCAGAACAAATAGCCTTGAGATTACACCTCTTTGGATGCTCCTGGTGTAAAACTTATCAGCGCCAAAGTAAAACGATCGAGCAAACAATGATTGGTATTTTAAATAACCAACCTGAAAAAAAACTATCAGCAAATTTTAAGAAACAATTACACATAATGATCACAGAAAATTTAAAAAAATCAACATGAAAAAAATAGTAATGCTATGTTTGGTGCTATCAGTAACAGTACAACTGTATGCACAAGAACCTTTAAAAATTGGAGATAAAGCACCTTTGTTTAGTTTAAAGGATAATAAGGGAAAAACTGTAGACTTGAAAAGTATTTTAAAAGGAAATCAATCTGTTGTTCTTTTTTTTTACAGAGGGCAATGGTGCCCACATTGCAACAAACATATTAAAAATTTGCAAGATAGTTTACAGCTGTTGACGGCAAAAGGGGCTTATATTATCGGTGTATCGCCAGAAACATCAACCGGTATTGATCAAACAGTTAATAAAACAAAAGCTTCATTTAGTATCATTAGTGATAGAGATTACAAAGTGATGAAGGCTTATAAGGTAAATTATGTGATGGAACCAGGCCTGGCAGATCGATATAAAAAAGGAGGGTTGGATATTGCTTTAGCTAATGGACAAGCAGACTATGTTTTGCCCGTACCTGCCACGTATATCATCGATAAATCTGGAAAAATTAAGTATGTTTTTTTTGATAAAGATTACAGAAAGAGGCCATCCGTTAAAACACTAACCGCTAATTTATAGTACCTAACCCTGAAACTAAAATTTCAGGGTTTTTTTTATATCAATAATTTGTCATAAATCAGCTACATTTTCGATAGAAAGTTTCCTTGTTCAAACATATATTTACTTTTGCTGTTTAACAAAAATGTTAAACATAATTGTAAATGGCGCAGAGAGATACGGGAACAGAACAGTTAATTAAGGATACCGCAAAGCGGATCTTTTTTTCTGAGGGAAAATTACATGCTACCACTCAAGATATTGCAGATGCTGCAGGGGTAAATCGTACACTAGTAAATTATTATTTCAGATCAAGAGATATTCTTTTTGAACAAGTGGCAACAGAAGCTAGAGCCGAAATGTCGGCAGTATTAGATTCTGTTTTCACTGCAGAATTAGCTTTTAAAGATAAGTTAGAGAAATTAATTACTGTTTTTATGGATCAAGCCATGAAATTTCCATACCGCGAAATGTACGTGGTAACAGAATTAAATAGAACAGAGAGAACGGTTCCAGAAGAAAAAAAGACGCGATTAAAAGCTTTCTTAAAAGAAATTAGTGCAGAAATGGAAAGTGGAAAAATAAAAAAGATGGATCCACGTCAGTTTTGTATGAATTTATTCGCCTTAATGGCCTATCCCTTAATTACCAATTGCCTAAATAAATCTTTATACAATATTAATGATGCAGAATATGCAAAATTGATGAAAGAACGTAAGCGATTAATTTTCGAAATGATTTACCAATAAACTGATAAAAACACACACAAAGTAACCCATACATAAACATGAAAACAACAATTCGACTGTCGACTATTTTATTTTTAGGAGCTGTACTTGCCTCTTGTGGCGGCAAGGATGATAAAGCAGCAAAAGCAGCGGCTGCGGCAGCACAGCCCCAAGCTTATCCGGTATTTGCCGTTGCTAGCCAATCTACAACCCTCGATTCTGATTATCCTGCAACAATTGAAGGTATTCAAAATGTTGACATTAGACCAAAAGTAGATGGATTTGTAGAGCGAATTTACGTGGATGAAGGTGCAGTGGTTAAAAAAGGACAGTTACTTTTTAAAATTATGGCTCCGCAATACGAGCAGCAAGTTAGAACAGCAGCTGCAGCAATTAGCAGTGCAGAGGCTGATGTAAATGCAGCCCAACTACAGGTTAACAAAACTAAACCTCTGGTAGAGAAAGATATCATCAGTAAATATGATCTTGAAGCTGCACAACTTACTCTACAAAGCAGAAAAGCTGCCTTATCGCAAGCCAAAGCAGCATTAGTTAATGCCAGAGTTAATTTGGGTTATACTTCAATTACCAGTCCGGTAGATGGCATAGTAGGTAGTATCCCTTTTAAAGCAGGTAGTTTGGTAAGTAGTGCTAATGCAGAACCACTTACAACTGTTTCTAATACCTCAAGAGTATATGCTTATTTTTCTTTAAACGAAAAGCAATTGTTAGATTTTGCTAATGTTTACAAAGGCAAAACATTGGCAGAGCAAATGAAGAACATTCCGCCAGTTAGTTTAGTATTGGCAGATGGAAGTACTTATGCACAAAATGGAAAGATCGAATCTATCAACAGCCAGATTAATACCAATACCGGTTCCGCAAGTTTAAGAGCTACGTTTCCAAATCCAGTTTCTTTGCTAAAAAGTGGATCCAGTGCAGCGGTACGTATCCCTCAAAATGTGAGCGATGTAATTTTAATCCCTCAGAAATCTACTACCGATTTACAAGGTAAAAAATTCGTTTACGTTTTAGGCGATTCGGCTAAAGTTGTAAACACACCAATAGAAGTAATGGAAATTACAAAAGGTAAGTTTTATGTAGTAACTAAAGGTTTAAAAGCAGGTGATAAAGTTGTTTTAGAAGGTTTTCAATCGTTAAGAGATGGAACTAAAATTAAACCAGAAGAAAAAAATACGGATTCAGTTTACGCTGAAATTAAAAAATAGTTTGTCGTAGTCCGATACCAATCGGATGTTATATCAAAATTGAAAAATCAAACTTTATGTTTAAAAAATTTATAGATAGACCGGTTTTATCAACCGTAATATCGATTATCATAGTCATACTTGGTATACTTGGTTTGGTTACCTTACCAGTTTCTCAGTATCCAGAAATCGCACCACCAACCGTACAAGTATCTACTTCATACCAAGGGGCAAATGCCGATGTGGTGATGAATAGTGTGGTTATTCCGCTAGAAGAACAAATAAATGGGGTAGAAGACATGACCTACATGACTTCGAGCGCTAGTAATGATGGTTCTGCAACAATTACTGTAAACTTTAAATTGGGTACTAATCCAGATTTAGCTGCAGTCAACGTTCAAAATAGGGTAGCAAGGGCTAGTAGTTTATTACCTGCCGAGGTTACAAGGTCTGGTGTAATTACCGCTAAAAGACAAGCTAGTAATGTGCTTATTTTTGCACTTTATAGTGATGATCCAACTTATGATCAAAAGTTTTTACAGAACTATGCCAACATTAACATCATTCCTCAAATTAAAAGGATCAATGGTGTGGGCGATGCTAGTGCATTTGGACAGTTAGATTATTCGATGCGTATTTGGCTTAAGCCAGAGGTTATGGCTACTTATGGTTTAGTACCAAGCGATATCAATGCAGCATTGGCAGAACAAAATATAGAAGCTGCACCTGGCCAATTCGGCGAGCAGGGCAATCAGTCTTTTCAATATACTTTAAAATATACAGGTAGATTAAAGGATGAAACTGAATTCAGCAATATCATTATTAGAGCTGGAGCAAATGGAGAGATTCTACGTTTAAAAGATGTGGCAAGAATAGAATTGGGTGCATTAAGTTACGCAAGTTCTGTTAAATATAATGGAAAGCCAGCATTGGGTATTGCAATTAACCAAACAGCAGGTTCTAATGCAAAAGAAGTAATCGAAAACTCCATTAAAGCTTTAGAAGAAGCATCAAAAACATTCCCTAAAGGCATACACTACAATACGCTTATTAATGTTAATGACTTTTTAGACGCGTCTATTGAAAAGGTAATCCATACTTTAGTTGAGGCATTTATTTTGGTGTTTTTGGTGGTGTTTATCTTCTTACAAGATTTCCGCTCTACCTTAATTCCAGCAATTTCAGTTCCTGTAGCAATTATTGGTACATTCTTTTTTTTAAGTTTATTTGGTTTTACCATCAACTTGTTAACGCTTTTTGCATTGGTATTGGCCATCGGTATTGTGGTAGATGATGCGATTGTGGTGGTAGAGGCGGTGCATGCTAAATTAGATCAGGGTTATACTTCTGCCAAAAAGGCAACTGTAGATGCCATGGAAGATATTACTGGTGCTATTATTTCCATCACCTTAGTAATGGCTGCGGTATTTATTCCAGTTAGTTTTATTCAAGGTTCATCTGGTGTATTTTATAAACAATTCGGATTAACCTTGGCAATCGCAATTATTCTTTCAGCGGTTAACGCACTGACCTTAAGTCCGGCTTTATGTGCATTGTTATTGAAACCACATGCTGATGATCATGGTAAAAAGAAGAATTTTTTACAGCGTTTTTATACAGGTTTTAATACTTCTTTCGATTTAATGACCAACCGTTATAAAAAATCTGTTGGGTTTTTAGCTCGTAAAAAATGGGTGGCAGGATTAGGCATTGCCTTGTTTACGGTATTATTAATCTGGACCATGAATAGTACGCCAAAAGGTTTTGTGCCTAATGAAGATTTGGGTACGATCATGTCAGATATATCGCTTCCTGCGGGAACTTCTCAGGAAGAGACATCTATTATTTTAGAGCGAATTGATAGTATCGTACATCAAATTCCTGAAGTTAAAAGTTCGCTAAGAATTGTTGGTAGAAGTATGATTAGTGGTTCTGGAAGTTCTTACGGGATGGTAATTTCTCGTTTAAACCCATGGGATGAACGTAAGCGTGATGTGAAGGCCGTTATTGGAGAGTTGTTCGCTAAAACTGCGAGTATAAAAGGAGCAAAAATTATTTTCTTTGCGCCTCCAACTATACAAGGTTTTGGTACAAGCGGAGGTTTTGAGTTCCAATTGCAGGATAAAACTGGTGGGAATATCAATAAATTTAACGAAGTAGGTAATGCCTTTTTGGCGGCATTAGCCAAACGTCCAGAAATTCAGTATGCATCAACCTCATTTAACCCTAATTTTCCTCAATATCAAATTGAGGTTAACGTAGCTAAAGTTAAACAAGCAGGATTAACTGTAACTGATGTATTGGGCGTTTTACAGGGTTATTTTGGGGGTGTTTATGCTTCTAACTTTAATAAATTTGGTAAGCAATATAGGGTAATGTATCAAGCAGATGCCCAATTTAGAGCCAACCAACAGAGTTTAAATGGCATATTTGTGCGCAATAGTAGTGGTGTAATGGCTCCTGTGAGTGAGTTTATTAACTTAGAAAGGGTATACGGACCGCAAGCTATTTCTCGTTTTAACCTTTATACCTCAATTGCAGTTACAGGAAGCCCGAATGCTGGTTTTAGTTCTGGAGACGCACTTAAAGCGGTACAGGAAGAAGCAGCTTTACATTTACCTACAGGATATGGTTATGAATTTTCTGGTTTATCTCGTGAAGAGATGGCAGGTGGTAATCAAACTATCTTTATTTTCTTGCTTTGTGTAATCTTTGTTTACTTTTTATTGGCAGCGCAATACGAAAGTTATTTACTGCCATTGGCAGTTTTAATTTCTTTACCTATAGGTTTGGCTGGCGTGTTTGTATTCGATAAAATATTTGTGGTAGACAATAATATCTATACTCAAATTACCCTCATTATGCTGGTTGGGTTACTTGCCAAAAATGCCATTTTGATTGTGGAATATGCGGTGGATAGAAGAAGAAAGGGAATGAGCATTGTAAATGCGGCAATTGAAGGTGCTACTGCTCGTTTACGTCCAATTTTAATGACATCTTTTGCCTTTATTCTGGGTTTATTGCCACTAATGCTATCGAGTGGGGTAGGTGCTGAAGGAAATAGATCAATTGGTACTGGTGCAGTAGGGGGTATGTTAATTGGTACCATATTCGGAATTTTTGTAATTCCGGCATTGTTTATCATTTTCCAGACCTTACAAGAGAAAGTAAGCAATAAATCTCCTTTTGATGAAGGTGTAGAAGCAGAACAAACAGAACTAGAATTCCCGGTAACAGCTAACCGTGAACATTAATTTAAATTTTATGAAATTCAAAAATAAACTTCCGCTCTTACTTATTGGTTTTGTGCTACTTATTTTAAGTGCATGTGTTACCAAAAAATATACACAGCCTAATGTAAAGAGCGATAACTTATACCGCGATCAGCAAACTACCGATACTACAACCATAGCAACTTTGCCATGGAAAACGCTGTTCTCAGACCCAACGCTACAAACTTTAATTGAGCAGGGCATTAACCAGAACTTAGATTTAAAGCAAGCAATTGAGCGTATTAAAATTGCTGAGGCAACTTTGCAACAAAGTCGTGCAGCGTTTTTGCCAAGTTTGCAAGGCGATGTTTCGGTAACAGATGCTAAACAATCTAGAGCGGCATTAAATTTTCCTCCAGGTATCAACATTAACTTAGAAACACAAACATACAGAGCGCAGTTAAGTACAAGTTGGGAAGCAGATATTTGGGGTAAACTAAGCAGTGCCAAACGCTCTGCCTATGCCACGCTATTACAAAGTGATGCTGCAAAAAGAGCAGTGCAAACGCAGTTAATTGCAAATATTGCTAATGCTTACTATAACCTTATGGCATTAGATCAACAATTAAAAATTACAGAACAAACTATTAAAGTTCGTATAAGTAATGTAGAAACAATGAAAGCACTTAAAGAAGGTGCCGTTGTTAATGGAGCTGCAGTAGTGCAAAGTGAGGCAAATTTATATGCTGCGCAAGTTACTTTGCCAGATTTAAAGAGAAGCATTAGAGAAACAGAAAATGCCTTAAGTATTTTAGTGGCAAGTGCTCCTGCAGCTATTAATCGTGGTACATTAACCGAACAAGTAGTTTACAACGATCTAAAAACAGGGGTTTCTGCTCAATTGTTGCAAAATAGACCAGATGTACAAGCTGCAGAATTTGCTTTTAGGGCTGCTTTTGAAAATACCAATACCGCCAAAACCTATTTTTATCCTGCTTTAACTTTAACAGCGAGTGGTGGTTTATCTACATTACAGTTAAAAGATTTCTTTAGTCAGTCTATTTTTTACAATTTGGTTGGCGGTTTAACCCAACCGTTTTTTGCAAAAGGACAAAATAAAGCGAGATTAAAAACAGCACAAGCTCAGCAACAAATCGCATTTTATGCTTTTCAACAGGCACTTTTAACTAGCGGGCAAGAGGTGTCTAATGCACTTTACGCTTATCAAACAGCTGATGAAAAACAAGAAACTCGTGCAAAACAAATCGCATCTCTAACTAAAGCTGTAGATTTTACTCAAGAATTACTTCGTTATAGTTCATCAACAAATTATACAGATGTTTTAACGTCAGAGCAAAGTTTGTTAGCAGCACAATTAAGTGGTGTTAGCGATCAATTACAGAAACTACAGGCTGTAGTTAATTTATATAGAGCCTTAGGTGGTGGTTGGAAACAATAACATCTTTAATAAACTATTTTAACAAAAAAAGGGTTCAGAAATGAGCCCTTTTTTTGTTAGCAGTTTAATTTAACCAAAAATTAATTTGTTTTACTAAAAGTGTAATTTTAATCAACTATCTTTAACTTTTCATCGAATATAAAAATGCATAATACAATGTTAAGCGAATAATCTGCTGAATTTTGTTTTTGTTTTAAAATATAACAATTTGATGGAATGCTTTTAGATAGTATTAAGGGTGCTAGATGATTGTATTCCTCAAATTATTTGATGACACCAAATTATATAAACTTATTTGTTTGAACTGTTTAAATACTTTTTTCTGTAAAGGTGGAGAGAATTAATTTATAAATAGTTAACTAATAAGAAACATCCTCATGGATAACACGTCATTAATCTGGCTTAAAGAAGATAAAAAATATCAAAAGTGCCCGGCTTGTAAAAAAGGTTTTTTGAGCCAAAGGGTTAAATCTTTTAAACTTTACAAATTAATTCCGTTTACTAAAGTTAAAAGATACAAATGTGATAATTGCGAAAAGGCTGTTCACATATTCTTGAAGAAGTAAACTTACTTTATCAAATGAGTATATAAACTGTTTATCGTATCTCTCAATACGTTACTAATTCCATTGGTATAAACAGGGTTACAACCATTTGTAATCACTACAATCCCAAATTTTTCTTTTGGCTCAAAAAACATGGCGCTATACAAACCGTAGGCAGATCCAGTATGCCCTATCATTAGCTTCTCTGGGATCAAATCATCAATTTCTCTTAAAGCCAATCCGTAGCCTTCTTCATCAGAGATTTTAGTCTGCATTAATTTAGCATGCTTTTTAGATATTATCTTTACGTCTCTATATTTGCCATAATACATGTGCATCGTCATATACTTTGCTAAAGCTGATGCTGAGATTTTCATACCGCCAGTTGGCGAAAATATAGGTGTTGTATAACCTAGAATATAGCTTTTAATCTCTTCTCTTCTTGGAGCATAAGCGGCTGTCGCAGCAGTGAATGTTTTATCTTTTGTACCGTATTCATAAAGAGTTGCAAACCTAGTTGAATCTAATTCACTAACATTATAACCTCCATAAAGCTGCAAGGGCTTTAAAATATGAGTTTGGATGTAATTGTCAAATCTTTCTCCAGATAGCTTTTCTATAATAGCGCCAACCATATTAAAGTTTAGATTACAATATTGATAACCTTCGCCTGGTTCGTAATTATTGTAACATTTTTCCCAATCGGTACTTTTATCAGGATTAATAACATCCAAATTAAAATATCCTTTACTGTCATTAATGCTTGAGGTATGGGATAAAATCATTTTTAAGGTAATTACTTTGTTAGGAAATTTTGGATTCCTTACCTTAAACCCTACTAAATCGCTAAAATCATCATCTAGTTTAAGTTTTTTGGCTTCAACCAATTGCATAATTGCGGTGGCAGAAAAGGATTTAGATATAGATGCAATTCTAAAAATCGCCTCATTATCAAGCGGAATGTGATTTTCAATGTTTTTTAAACCATATGATTTTGTAAATATTAGCTCACCTTTTTTTACTACAGCAACCGATAGCCCAACTACATCTAATTTTTTAATGATATCTTGTATTTCTGCATCTGCTTTATCTGCTTGGGCAAATAAATTGAATGAAAATCCAAAAACAAGTAAACTAATAGATAAATACTTAAATGTGCTTATTAAATTCATGAGTTAATGATTTTAATAAAGATAACATTTAAAGCCTAACTGTTAATCCCATTTTAATTCCTATTTCCGCTTTTTGCTTGTCTAACAGATTGGTTTTCTTTTAAATTTAATCGATAAACAAAAGTAAGTCTATATCTGGCAGCATTCGGACTGTTTATTTGCATAAAGTTATAATTGACACCCATAGTTGTGCTAGTAAATGTGCGCAGGTTAAATAAATTGGTAACATCAAACAATAAGGTAGCCTTATCTTTTAATAGGTTTTTACTGGCGCCAACATCTATATTATGGATGGCATTTGTATGTGTTTGTGCATTACTCTGGGCACCCGTAAAATTGTAACGTAATTGTAGACTCAATTTTTTAGGTAGTTTAAGTTGTGATCCCAATCTTGCTGTTAGTGTGCTACCGCTGAAATCAAAGTTTTGGTTTTGATAAGTACCAGTCTGTTCAAAGTTAAATGCATTTAATTCAAGATTTAACTGTAACCACTTTAAGGGATTATATAAAGTAGAAAGTTCAAATCCTCTTCTGGTCTCTTTACTAATGTTTACTGGCGAAGTAATGAATATTCCATTAGCATCACGGAAAGTATAGTTTAAAATAATCTGTTTGTTATTTTGGTAATAAATAGATGGATTAAGCGTAAACAAACGCCAATTTTTAAGATAGGCCAGCTCAATTACATCTGCAAAAGAGGGATTTAAATCAGGATTTCCTAAAAATCGACTGTTGAGGTCGGTAAGTTCATTAAAGGGATAAAGCATAAATAACGAAGGTCTGTTTATCCTTTTGCTATAACTGCCCTGAAAAGTTGCACTTAGTGATAGTTGGTAACTTAGGTTTAGTGTTGGAAACAGTTTTGTATAGTTTTTTTCGCTTGCATAATTACCAATTTCATCTTCAATTTTAATTTTTGTAACCTCAGCTCTTAATCCTAGTTGATAAGAAAAACGATCTTTTTTACCTGCATACTGTACATATCCGCTTCCAATTAACTCGTTATAATTTAATTGATTGTCAATATCTTCAAAAACTTGCCAGTTACTGTTTTGTTGTTGTTCAGCTAAAAAATCGCTCGTCACTTTTCTGTTTTCCATTTTTAGGCCAAGCTCTATTGTAGAAACGCTATCCAAAGGTTTAACAAAATCAGTTTGTAGCATTAGGTCTTTGCTAGCACCAATTGAACTTGTTCTCATACCAGGGGCGTTAATTAATGTTGGGATAAGCTTTTTTGTATTCAAGATCCATTCTTTATCGCTGTTCCAAAAATCATATTGCATATCAATTGTATATTTTTGCCCAGGCTTTTTGAAGGTTTTGGTATAGTTAAATTCAACCTGATTGTAATTTCTTTTCTCCCAAGATTCGCCATTACGCACTAAGATGCTGTCCAAATTCTTTGCGGTAGTATAATTGTAATTTAAAACTGTTTTGTCATGGTCATTTGTAGCATTTTTTAAAAAGGCTGCTGTTATGGTATTATGCTCGTTAATAGCGTAATCTCCTCCCACATACAACATCCTTGCATCATCATGCCTGTCTTCATCTTGTTGTTGATTAAGGAAAGTGGAAATGCCCTCATTATTTACGGTTTGTTTGGTTTGATATAGACCTACATAATCTGATAAACGTAGCCCAAAGGTTGAAAATAAACTGATTTTATTAGATTTAAAGTTGAAGCTGGGCATAATGCGGGTTTCATTAGGGATACCGCCAACTAATCTCAATTGCCCATTTATACCAATTTTTTTATTTTTCTTTAAAATGATATTGATAATCCCTGCAGAGCCTGCCGCGTCATATCTTGATGATGGATTGGTAATAATTTCTACTCGTTCTATTTGGTCTGCAGGTATTTGCTCTAGGGCATTTCCTTCCACAACTCCAGACCTACGTCCGTTAATAAGGATAAGCACATTGCTGTTTCCCCTTAAACTTACACCACCCGCAGGATTTACATTTACAGATGGTACGCTATTTAATAAATCAGTTGCAGAACCAGTTTGTGATAGCACATCTTTTCCTGTTTCAAATACTTTTTTGTCTAGTTTTAAACTGATGGAAGATTTTTCGCCAGTTACCGATATTTCGTTTAATAATTTGGTATCGGGTTGCATTAAAATAGTTCCCAAGTGTTGAGCAATTTCAATTTGCATTGATTTAATTATCGTTTGATAACCCATTAAGCTAAAATGAATATTAAATTTGCCTAATGGTACATTTTCAAGTTTGAAGTTGCCTTTTTCATCAGTTATAACTGCTACAATTAGTTTTAAGGCATCGTCTTTTACACTAACCGTTGCATAAGCAATAGCAGTTTTTGTTGATGCATCCTGCACTAAGCCCTGTATAGCTACTCCGGCAGGGGAGCCTTGTTTTTGTGCCATCCCAAATGCACAAAAACTTAAACATAAAATGGTGATTAGTATTCTTTTCATGGTGCAAGTTTAATATCCTTGCACTAATGGTAATTGTAAAAACCTGCAAACGGCTCTATATGCTTTTGAAATGCATTAATCTATCTCATCTTAGTGTTAACTTTACCCTATGCAAAGATTACTTTATCTGTTCTTAGTTTTAATGCTATGTGGCTGCAAAGCTGGGGTATTTTATGACGAAGGTGAACCCGTTTACCAAACAGGAGATCAACAACTTTGGGCCCAAAAGCATTTTGATGATTCGAATTGGAAAGATATTCGTGACAACAAGGGAAATCAAATTTTTTGGGTACGGGCAAAGCTGAATTTGAAATCACTACCAGATCAGAAACTAGGTGTAATTGTACATTCATTTGGTGCATTTGAGGTTTATTGGGATGGAATATTAATTGGTAAAAATGGACTAATTGCTAAAGATGGTAAACCTGAGATTCCCGGAACAGAAACAAGTTGTTTTTTAATTCCAGATAGCTTAACAAAGCTCGGTATACATCAAGTTTCTTTAAGGGTTACACAATCTTACGAGGCTAACATTAATCGTGGTACAGATTTTCATTTAGGTAATTACGATGAGCTCTTAAAAACGCCATTATTAATGATGGCATTTGTTAATTTAATGGCTGGAGCTTTTTTAATTGCTGCAATTTATTATTTGTTTTTGTATGTGAATAAAACTAAAAAAGAGCATACTATACTAATTTTCGCTATTATCTGCTTAATGTTTTTTGCGCTCTTAATTTTAGAATATATTAAGTTTTACATCAACATACCCTATAATAGATTCTATCTAAGGTTAGAACTTATAGGCTGGCTTACCTTTGCTATCGCTGTTTTGGTTCCTCTATATTTTACAATTCAATTTGAGTTTCCGAAAAAGGCATGGTTACTTTGCCTTCAATTTGTAGGTTTAATTTCGGTGTATATCATCAACTTTAGGCATTATGATCAAACAGCTTTTTTATATAGTACATTAATGTGGGCTTCGACAATGATTGTCGTCTTATTTTCCATCTATAAAAAACAAAAAGGTGCTGTCATTGTGCTTTTTGGTTTGTTGGTAAGCGTGCTAATTCATCAATATGTGCAAGATGATTTCGGTTTATTTTTAGGTTTTACCATCGTTATATTATGCATGTTGTACTTGCATACCATTCGCACAAGGCTGCTAGAAGAGGAATATGAATCATCGCTTCTATTGTCTTCGAGATTAAAATTAGAACTGATTAAGAAGAATATACAGCCACATTTTTTAAAAAATACCCTAACCTCCTTAATGGATTGGGTGGAAGAATCTCCAAAACAAGGAGCCGCATTTATACAGGCGTTAGCAGGTGAATTTGATATTATGAATGCCATTGCTGACAAGGAATTAATCCCGATTAGGCAAGAAATTGAATTATGCAAAACGCATTTGTCGGTAATGCATTTTAGAAAAGAAATAACCTACACTTGGGAGGATACAGGTATTGATGAAGAAGAGCAAATTCCTCCTGCTTTAATCCATACCTTATTGGAAAATGGAATAACACACAGTATTCCGTTAGATGGAAGTTCAATTCATTTTAAGTTGAGCTATTCTGTTAATGAAAAATATAAAGCATATAGCTTTCAAACTAAGGCAAAAAATAGGATTAAAGTTAACGTAAACAGTGGAGGTGGTGGATTTGGATATGTAAAAGCAAGGTTAACCGAAAGTTACCAAAACCAATGGGATTTTACTTCTAATGAGCTGCCCGATGGATGGTTGAGCACTATTAAAATATTTACTAAATGAGGATTTTAATTATTGAAGATGAAGCTCGGATAGCGAGAAGATTAGAGCGAATGACTACTAATTTTTTTGAGCACAATTTGGTGAGTATAATAGTTTGCGATTCCTTAGGTAAAGGTTTAAGTTATATAGCTAAAAATACAATCGATGTTTTACTTCTCGATTTAAATTTAAATGGAGAAAACGGTTTCGATGTATTAGAAAAAGTGGTTGCAGGTGCTTTTCATACCATAATTGTATCAGCTAATACAGATAAGGCTATTTTAGCTTATCAGTACGGAGTGATAGATTTTGTGGCTAAACCATTTGATCAGGAGCGGTTAGATTTGGCATTTACAAGATTAAAAATAGTAGCTGTTAAAACCGAAAATGAGATGAAGTTTTTGGCTGTTAAAAAGTCGGGAGGAGTAAGTTTAATTGCTATTGATGATTTAGTTTACATTAAAGGTGCGGGTATTTATAGTGAATTGCACTTAAAAAATGGTAAACAAGAACTACACGATAAATCACTAGAAAAGCTCGAACAATTATTGTCTCATTCTTTTGATAGAGTGCATAAGTCTTATCTAGTACCATTAAATCAGGCAGAGCGAATTATGGTACAGTCTGGCAGCAAGTATAGCTTGTTATTAAAAAACGGAGAATTAATTCCGGTAGGCAGATCTAGATATAAAGAATTAAAACATAAAATGATCTAAAATTCAAACGTTAAGCCAATATTTGGGATCAAATTTCCTGATTTAGTTGATAGAATAAAAGGAACTCCGTTAGAGCCATCTGCTCTTAAAGGTTGATTGTCTGTTGTTACAAATGCAGAGTTATCATCCGTACGTTTAAAAGTATATTTTGGGAAATTATCATTTTCCTTTTTTAAGATGTTTTGTATATCTATATAAAGATTTAAAGCTGTTTTGTTAAAGTTAATTCTTTTATCAGCTCTAAAATCTAATTGATTAAAGGCATTTAATCTCTCAGTGTTAAGCCTGCTATAATCTGGCACACCAGTACCTAGTGTTACATAATTTTGTTGCGATGCCACTAAATTGAATGGGGTATATGGAGAGCCGCCTGCGTAACGGTATTTAAGGCCCAGGTCCCAATTGCCTTTTAACTTATAGCCTAAAGTTAAAGAAAGTAGATTTTCATTATCCCATGATGATGAAATCAATTGACCGTTTAAACCAGAAAATTTACTTCTCACATAAGAGTAGCTCGCTACATAAAAGAAGTTTTTAACCAATTTTTGCTGTACAAATACTTCAAAGCCATAAGTTTCTCCATCTCCAATGCTTAACAATCGTTCGCTACCAACAGAAGCATATTCCGCCCCTTGGTTGGCCAAAGAGATACCTGTAGCTGCAGATACTGGATAATCCTGGTATTTTTTATAGAAAGTTTCTACTGTAAAACGCAAATCATTTCTCGGTAAAAACTGTGTGCCTAATACATAATGTGTAGATTGTATGTAATCCATATCTTGGTTTGCTGCCAAGCCATTATTGTTGAGATAACCTAATGCAGTATATGGTGGGATTTTAAAATAAGTGCCAACAGACGCATTAATATCCCATTTAGAACTTAGGTGATAGGCAAACGATAGACGAGGAGAAAGTGTTTTTAAAGGATTATTGCCGCCATCGGTGAAGCTATTCATATCATTACGGATACCACCAGAGACCAATAATTTTTCGTTAAATAAATTTTTAGAAGCCTGAAAGAATAGACCATATTTCCAAAAGCTAAGATCACTGTTAAATCTAATTACCTGTTCTGGACTAATTACATCGCCTTGTGTATTTCTGATTTCGTTAGATACTCTGTTAAACAAATTAGCTTGATAACTTACCAGTTGTGTCATTACACCAGCAGATAATTTCCATCCGTTGATGAATTTATTAATGTCAAACCTGAATTTATTTTCTGTTTCTTCAGATTCTACCAATAAAGTTCTTTTGGCTTCAATTTTCTGCTCATCCTCAAACTTATCTAAAGTATTGTTAAATGTATTACGGCTAATGGTAAAATTCATAAAACCATTTTCAATCTTACGGTTTAGGTTAAAACCTACTGTGTAATTCCATTGATTAATATATGGAGTTGATCTTAAAACGTAGGTGTTTTCCAAGGTAGATTCTTTCGTTGGTGCAAAAGAAAAACGATCTACCGCACCTAAGCCAATAGCGGTAAGTGTGGTTTTATCATTGAATTTATGAGTAACCTTATACTGATAATCATTAAAGTCTGGTCTAATAGGCAAGTCAATCAATTTAAAAAGCAGACTCAGGTAAGATTTTCTTGTTGAGGCTAAAAATGTAGTTTTTTTAGAAAGTGGACCTTCTAACGTTAGTACCGATTCGGTAACACTAATTCTCACATTACCAGATAAACGTTCGGCATTACCGTCTCTTTGTTTAATTACGAAGGTAGAGGCAAGTGGATTATCATATCTTGCATCAAAGGCAGAAGAAGATAGTTTTAAACTTTCTATAAAAGAAACATTCAATATACCTTGTGCACCGCCCGAGCTACCTTGTGTTTGGAAATGATTTAGCACAGGGATTTCTATGCCATCTAAATAATAAACATTTTCATTGGGGGCACCACCGCGTATAATAATATCATTTCTTTCGCCAACACCGTTACTTATACCTACACCGGGCAAGGTTTGCACAACTTTAGAAACATCAAAATTACCTCCTGGGCTGCTTTTTATTTCCTCCGTGGTTAATTGCTGTACAGAAAGTGGAGTTACCATATCTGCGGCTATAGCAGACCTATTTCTATTATTTTTAATTACAACTTCATTTAAGTTTTTAGATTCAGGTTGTAAATCGAAGTTTACAATTTGGATATTACCCGAGCTTACCACAATATTGTATTTTGTTTGAGCTACATAACCAAGATAATTAGCGTTAATGCTATAGGTACCAACGGGCAAGTTGATTTTAAATTTCCCTATACTATCAGCTAAAGCTGTAATGGTTGTACCCTCTACATTTATACTTGCGCCAGCCAATAACTCATTGGTATTTGCATTTTGTACGGCGCCTGTTATGGTACCCGTTTTTTGTGCAAAACAAATAGTACTAAAAAGTAAGGAAACAAGTAGGAGTAAGGTAGTTGTTCTCAAAGTAATTGGTTTAAAATGCAATAAAGGTAGGAAACCGATAGCTATTACAGAAGATTTAATTTTACAAATCTAAATTACAAGTGATATCAATTTTAAAACCTTTTTGCGGAGCAGTATCTAATTCGTAAGTAGCATTAATCATTTGTAACCTACTCTTAATATTTTGCATACCTATACCTTTATGTAGTGATAAAACAGCTGCATCAAAGCCTTTTCCGTCATCAATATAACTTATGCTTAATTTATCCGATGTTGGTTTAAATGAAATGTTAATATGGGTAGCATTTGCGTGTTTAATTGTATTGGCAATTAATTGTGTAATTACCCTAAACAATGCCAATTCAGCTTTTTCAGTTAATATTCTTTCTTCAATAAAAGGCTGATGGGTAATTTCAATTTCAATTTCCCCTGTTTCATTAATTATCGATACAAAACCTTGAATTGTGGTGTATAAACCAAACATAGCTAAACCAGGGGGAGATAAATCATGTGATATATTTCTAACATCAACAATCATTTTATCTATCAGTTGTTTAGCAGATAAAATAGTATCTTGATTAATCTGATCTTTCTGTTTGGCTGCATTCAGCATCAACTTAATAGCTGATAACGTTCCGCCAATTTCATCATGTAAATCTTGGCCTATACGCTTTCTTTCTATTTCTTGCGATTCGATTATTGCACTTAACAATTCTTTCTGCTGTTGTATTTCTGTCTCTTGAAATAGTTTGCGTTGCTGCCACAACATGTTCTGATTGCGGATGTAAAGAATAAGGAAAAAGGTCACCAGTCCAAAAACAATTAGAATACTATAAAAAATTAGAATATAGATATTATCTGTCATGTTTAATTAAGCTAAAACCCTTGGCCCATAACAAATACATCAACATTGATAAAGCGGCATGTATATCCCAAATCATGGAGTTTAATATTTTGTTTTTGCCCACAAATACCATATAATTAGATAAGATAAAAATGATACAGGCCACTGGAAAATAAATAAGTATGCCCATATTAAACCAACTATTAGGTTTTTTAAGCCAGTTTTCTGTTACACCATTTTTATAAAGATATAACATGCAAAAGAAAGTGATTAAAATTGCTTCTAGTGGCCTGGTATAAGTGTTAAATGTGAAAATACTTTGTATAAAACTGAAATTTACGATACATAATAATGGAAAGAGGATGGTGGTGTAAAGTATAATTTTCTTAATTAAATGGTCCTCAAATAAATTCCTTAAATAGCTTAATATCAATACGGCTTCAACTATAGTATATAAATGTAAGAGTGGTAAATTGTTTTTAACACCAAACCTAACTAATAAAATTGCTGCCAAATTAATTAAGCCTGAACTCAAAAGATAGTACAAAAGTAGTTTTGGGCTAGCTGCTAACTGCTTAAAGCTAATTAGGCCAAATAAAATGGGTATTAAAATACTTAAGGGTACAATGTAGGTAACAAACATATTAGTTTATGGAACAAATAATGGGCTTTTTGGATCACATAAATCTGGGCATGGTTTGGTAAAATCGTAAATGCCAGTATCATCATCATCATCACCCAAAAGTGTGTTTGTTTTTTTAATCAAATCATTACCTGCTAAATCAACCGGAACAATTAATGCGGTAATGTCATTTGGTAATGCTTTATCTGTTTCTTTTACAGCAAAATAAGCACGTACTCCAGAAAGTTTATTGGTAATATCTCCGTTTTCGTCAACTGATGAATATTTTTCTACTATAGCCATCAGGTCCTGAATCGGAATCAGAACAGCTCTTGGTATATTGTCTTCAGGTACAGATGCTTTAAACTGATGTCTAAAATTTTCTACTCTAACTTGTGCATCTTTAACAGGGATGGTTGGTACGCTAATAGGTTTCATAATTGTTTTTTAATTTTCTCCTAAACTAAAAAAAAACAAACATTATAGTGTTATAACATCCATTTTTTATAATTTCATTTTTTAAAATTATACCAATGGAGATTAATATTGCTATCGCTGATGATCAAAAACTCTTTAGAAAGGGAATGGTGGCTTTGGTTGGTACCTTTGATGGAATGTCGTTAATTTTTGAAGCTGGCAATGGTAGGGAATTATTAGAATTATGTGAATCATTTGCAGCAAAACCAGATGTAATTTTGCTAGACCTATCGATGCCTGAGTTAAATGGATTAGACACTCTTAAAATTTTAAAAGAAAAGTATCCGGCTATTGGTGTTATTATTTTAACAGTTCATGAGGCAGAAAGTTTTGTTTTAGCTACTATACAAGCTGGTGCAAATGGCTATTTGGCAAAAAATGCCGAACCAGAAGAGGTTGAACTTTCTATTAGAGAAGTACACAAAAACGGTTTTTATTTTACTGTACCTATGCTGCAATTATTACGTAAAGGTTTGGCGAGTAAAAATCAAGCTGTTACTTTAAATGATGAGCATAACCTAACTAGTAGAGAAAAAGAGGTGCTAAAGCTCATCTGTAAGCAATTAAATAGTGGAGAAATTGCCGAGAAATTATTTCTCAGCAATAGAACTGTAGAAGGGCATAGAAATAATTTATTGTTAAAAACAGGCAGTAGAAATACTGCCGGCCTCGTTTTGTATGCACTTAAATACAAACTTTTGGACATCGATATTGCTAATTAGCGACCAGGTAAAAATACCTGATTAATTTTTTAGGCAAAACTACGCGCTAATTTTTGGATAAAATACTGTCATTTAGCTATGCTAAATAACTAATGCAATAAAATATTTTTAAAGCATGGTTAAATAGTTTTCATAATCCCTATCGTAGATGAACTATTCAGACAAAATTAAAGCCATACAGTTTAAAGCTGGAGTTGAGCAAAGTGGTATTGCCACCACCAAAACTTGGATAAATATTTACAGCTTGGTATTTACAGCTATGCCACACCAAAATAGTGTAGCATCGATTATTAAAGCTATCCAAGAAAAAATTTATGTTAAAGCAAGTGGAAAGCCAACTGCAAAAACTTGGGACGCACTTTACGAGCTTTTGATTGGAAATGAAACAATAGCATCTGGAAATGATATAGTAGATCCCCATAATGAGATTATTTTGCAGAACATGTCAAAAGAACTTGCGCCATTCGCGAAAGAATTGATAAGGTTGGCTAATGCTCAAGGTATACAAATCAGATTAATCAATTGTGAAGATACTGATAGCGTTAATAAAAGTTGTTTATGCAATCATCAGTTTGGGTTGTCTTTTGAGATATGGATATTCGATAAAACTTCTACAGGAGACTATATTTACAATGATAATTCACCACTTTATAATAAAGTAGCCAAGCTTGGCGAATCTATTGGTTTAACCTGGGCTGGAAAACAGAAAACTTTTACCAGCAATTTGCCACATTTTGAGTTGAGACCCGCATGGGCTGTGGCTATGAATGAAAATGATATGGTAAAGGAACTTTGCCGAAGAAAAAAGGAAAATCTGAGTTTGCTTGCAATCTTATAATTTACTAAAAAGAAACTGCCTTAAATTAACAGCTCTCAAAAGTTTTGGGCGGAAACCATTAGCGTCTTAGTGCAAACTAAGACGTTTCTGTTTTAATCACATTTTACCTTGACTGCAACTTTGGAACTAAAATTTAGAGCATAAAAAAATGCGGACATCCACCCGCATCTTTTTACTAAACTAAAACTAAACTAAAATTTATGATGGATTATGAATTTTAAAGGTTGTATAAATCTGTTAATGTTACTGGAGCAGCAACTTTAGCAATGCTGATGTTCTTGGTTTGGATATCAGTATTCTGTGCATTAAAGCTTGCCAAGTTAACTTTTGCAATACTTCCCAATACCGCACTGTAATCCATAGTTTGGCCAGTTAAGGTAAGGTTTGATTGGCCACCAAGGTTGGTATAAAGGCTAATGGTGTTGGTGTTTAAATTTGCAGTTGCCTGGTCTTTCAAATCAACCATTAAGCTAGGTACGCTGAACTTTCCAAAAGTACTAACCGATGCATTGTTTGATGCAGAGATTGAAGATAGGTTGGTTACATAAACCACTACCGTTAAAGTTTCTTTATTGAAAGAGCTGATGCGCAATTCGCCATCTTTTTGCTGTACCAATGCATTTTTAGAGAAATAGCTGTCGTAAACTTTTACGCTCTCGT